>Ga0208789_1000075_pt1 | contig 155092 bp, 141 predicted proteins | sample Methanotroph_Enr_FD_187368 | JGI IMG/M metagenome (GOLD analysis project Ga0208789, IMG submission 187368) | Enriched soil microbial communities from Old Woman Creek wetland in Ohio, USA - Methanotroph_Enrichment_5 (SPAdes) (version 2) | ecosystem: Environmental > Terrestrial > Soil > Wetlands...
ACATTTTGAGGTTTAAAGGCAATAGATTTGTAAGCATAATATCCAGCAAAACCAATTAATCCAACACCAACTAATATCAATATTATTTTTGATATCAGTCTCAATACTTTTTGTGTTTTAATACCCATTGGAGCAGATTGGTTAGAATATTAATATATATACATATATCAAACAAAATAATGGGAGATATGTCAAATATAATGGTATAATCAGCACATGCAAAAATATTTTGTAAGACACAAATTAAGCGTAGGAGACATAACTCATCTATCCGATTCGGACAGCGAGTTAATACTCTCTCAGGGGAAACTCCAAGTTGAGGATGTAATTGAGGTAGAAACATACCAAAATACATACATTGCACAGATTACGGATATGGAGAAGAATTCTGTAGAGATACAAATCCTTGAAGATCGTGGAGTAAGAGAAAATTCATATGTACCAAGCATTTCAATCATACAATCATTAAGTAATGATACAAAATTTAATTATTTTGTTGAAAAAAGTGTAGAGATTGGAATTGAAAAAATCATACCTACAGAAACAAGATATTCCTTGAGGGGTAAGAGTAAAGCAATAAAAGACTATGGTATGTGGAACAAGATTATTCGAGATGCTACAGATCAATCGAGAAATACCTTCCCTACTATGATTGAGAAACCAATTAGAATTAAAGAGCTTTTGGAATACAATTTTGAAGAAGATGCAGTTAAAATATGTTTAGCTACAGAAAATGTAGATGCTAAATATTTGAGTGAAGTAGATGTAAAAAACAAACCTGTATACATAGCTATTGGTCCTGAAAAAGGATGGAGTTCTTCAGATTTAGATGTATTTAAGGAATTGAATTTTACATTTGTTAAATTACGAGGCAATATTTTAAGAACAGAAACTACTGGGCTAGTCATTGGAAGTATAGTTAAATATATGAAAGAGGAAATATAATGTTAAAGTCTAAAAGAACAAACTACAAAAAACCTAGAAAAGCTCCTGTGGCTCATAAAGAATTTTTTACAAAAGAAAATCTTTTCATTTCTCGTATTGCAAGCATTTTGATGGTGCCTAAACCAAGAGTAGCTGGGATATTTTCTTCTCGAACTGTTACTACAATTAGATTAAATCCACTTAAAGGGAATGTAGAAGCTACTAGGAAAGCCTTAGAGGAGAAAGAGTATCAGTTACAGGAAATTCCATGGGCTAAGAATTGTTACTATGTTTTAAACTATGACAAATCTGAAGTGTCACAATCACTTGAATATCAAGAAGGTAAATTCTACATTCAAAATCTTTCTAGTATCTTAGATTCACTGGTTCTAGATCCTCAAGAAGGAGAATATGTATTAGATATGTGTGCTGCTCCTGGGAGTAAGACTACCCATATTGCAGCATTGATGAATAACAAGGGAAAAATATTGGCAAATGATATTGATATGAGCAGAGTTTCTTCTTTGAAGAATGTTTTGTACCAATTTGGTGCAAAGAATGCAAAAGCAACATACAGTGATTCTAGTGAATTTGGTAAAAAGTATCCTGAATATTTTGACCGAGTACTTTTAGATGCTCCATGTAGTGGTGAAGGCATGATCTATATGAATAGTCAGAAGCCTTTGAGATTCTGGGGATTAGATAAGATAAAGAGGAATTCTTTCTTACAAAAGGATTTGATCATTTCTGCCTTTAGAACATTGAAAACTGGTGGCACACTCGTCTATTCTACTTGTACATTAGAACCTGAAGAGAATGAAGGAGTTATTACTTTCCTCTTACAACATTTTCCTAATGCTACTGTAGAGGATATTGATATCGATCTAGCAGGAGAAAAGGGATTTACATCTAAGGGAATCACAAAATGGAGTGGTAATACCTTCGATCCCGCTGTTAAGAAGACTTTGAGAGTCATTCCTAACAGCAAGATGATGGGTTTTTACATCGCTAAGATAAAGAAGAACTAAAGTTCTTCTTCTATCTTTTCAGCTTTCTTTTCTTCGTTCTTGTCCAAACCTTTCATACTCAACTTGATCTTACCCATGTTATCTATACCAACGACTTTAACCTTAACAATGTCGCCTTCATTAATGAAGTCACGAACATCTTTAACAAAATCATCTGATAGTTCAGATACATGTACTAGACCAGAGATTCCTGGTGCTAAATCTACAAATGCTCCATATGGCATTATAGATGCAGCTTTTCCTTCGTAAATTTCACCAATATTTGGTTTGAAATCATATCTTCTGATTGCTTTAACAGCTTCATCAAGAGATTCTTGAGATGTGGAATAGATATTAACTGTTCCATCCTCTTCGATTTCGATCTCTGCACCGGTTCTTTCAGAAAGTTCTCTAATGTTCTTTCCTCCTGGCCCAATTATCTCACCAATCTTGTCTGTAGCTACTTTCTCTTGAGCTACTCTTGGTGCATATTCAGACATAGTCTTTCTTGGTTCTGCAATTGTTTTACTCATTGCTTCAAGAATCTTTGCTCTTGCTTCTGTAGACTGTTTGAATGTTTGTTCAACAATTTCCATAGAGAGTCCTTGAGTTTTAGTGTCCATCTGTACTGCAGTTACACCATCAGCTGTACCAGCGATCTTGAAGTCCATGTCGCCATAGAAGTCTTCAACACCCTGCATATCAGTTAATACTTTGAAACTACCGTCATCAGCTACAACTAATCCACATGCAATACCTGCTACTGGTTTTCTTAGAGGAACACCTGCAGCCATTAATGACATACTAGATCCACATACTGAAGCCATTGAGCTTGATCCATTTTCACCTTGGATTTCACTCATTACTAACATTGTGTATGGGAATTCTTTTTCAGAAGGTAATACAGGAACAATAGCCTTCTCAGCTAACATTCCGTGACCGATTGCTCTTCTACTTGGAGAGAATTTGATTCTGTCACAGACTCCATATGCAAATGGTAAATCATTGTAGAAGTGCATATATCTCTGTTCTCTTTCACCTTCCATATCATCTACCAATCTGACATCTCTCATGCTACCTAATGTAGCAATAGTTAAGGTCTGAGTTACTCCTCTTGTGAAGAGTGCAGATCCATGAACTCTGGGTAAGAGATCAGCTTCTGTGTAAAGTTCTCTGATTTCATCCATAGCTCTACCATCAACTCTAGTATTTTCTTCAAGCACAATCTTTCTTGCAGCTTTTTTCTGTAAGTAATCGTATGCTTCTGCTAGAACTGCCTTAGAAAATTTGCCCTCAAATTCTTTAAATATTTCTTCTTTAGTAGCTTCATGAATCTTCTCATTAGCTTTTTGAAGATTTTCTTTTATTCTTGCTTCTGTTAAGAATTCTTTAACTCCAGTTAATGCTTCTTCAGGGGTTGCATATGATGTATATGCTTTGTCCTTAATTTCCAATTTCTTTAGGAAATCATTCTGTGCAGCTATCCATGGTTGCATTAAATTCAAAGATTCTTTCATTGCTGAAATTATCTCTTCATTTGTAGATTCATAGCATCCTGCATCAATCATTGTGAATGTTTTACCATCTCCTGCTACAACATAGTTCATTTTCTCTTCTGGGCTTGTTAAGTCCATTGATTTAGATACATTTGCAGCTTTTCCTTCAACCATTCCCATTCTGACACCTGCAATAGGGCCTGAGAAAGGAGCTGAAGAATACATCAATGCTACAGATGCAGCATTGATTGCCAAAAGTACAGGATCACATGTTCCATCGTATGACATTACTGTCACAATCAAGTTCAAGTCATTTCTGTAGTCTTTAGGGAATCGAGGTCTTACTGCTCTATCTATCATTCTTGCCTTGAGAACAGCATCATCACTTGGGAATCTTTCTCTCTTAACAAATCTAGATCCATTTATCTTTCCAGATGCATAGAATTTCTCTATGTATTCAACTGAAAGTGGAAAAAAATCTGATTCCTGTTTTGGTGTTGCAGTATTAACATTGACTGTTATTACTGTATCACCCATTCTCGCCAATATGGATGATTCTGATCTTAGAGCAAGCTTACCTGTTTCAAAGGTACACTTCTTTCCCTCTATCTCAAATTCGTGTTTTATTTCGTTTAAAACCATTTTAATTAATTAAAAAATATAATTTAAATATATCGATGACATAATACAGTCATCAATATTATATGTTTTGGAAAGTTTTTACAAAGAAAGAGGAAAAAAGGCTCTTACACCTTTAACTTCTTTGACAATTCGGTATATCTCGAGAGTTCGCTATCTTTGAGGTACTGTATCAATCTTCTTCTTTTACCAACCATTTGTAACAATCCTCTTCTGGAGTGATTATCTTTTTTGTGATCTTTTAGATGTTCACTTAACTTCTCAATTTGGAGAGTTAATAATGCAATTTGTACTTCTGGAGAACCAGTATCACCTTCGTGAATGGCGTACTTACTTACTGTATTTTGTTTTTCGTCTATTGTTAGTGACATATCTAGTTTAAGATTATCATTATGTATTCTTAATTACAAGCCGGAGCCCAAAATAGGACAGAGATTATTGTATAATTTTATAGGTCATCTGTCAAGCTACAACTGGATTACTTAACTACCTTGAAACAATATATCTCATCCCCTTCCTGAATATCGATATCTGTATCTAATTGTATACCACATTCGAACCCTGTTTTTGCTTCTGTTACAGTATCTTTGTTGATTCTTAATGATTTGATTTTTCCGCTTCCAAGTATCTCATCTTTTCTCACAACATCACATCTACAATCTCTTTTCATGATTCCACTCTCTACTCTACTGCCAAATACTTTAGTACCATTCGAAAGTACAAAGATAGTTTTAACAATTGCTTTTCCGATTTCTTCTTCAGCTTCTTTTGGTAAAGACATAAGAGAGACAACATCATTTACTTCCTCAAGTAGTTTGTAGATTATGTCATATGTTCGAACCAAAACCTTATTATTCTTTGCATATTCATTAACACCATTTTCCATACCTACTTCAAATCCTAATACAATTGCCTTTGAAAGGCTTCCCATTTCAACATCTTGAAGGGTGATATTCCCTACTCCACTTTTTATTATCTTTGCTGTGTATCCATCTTCCTCAATTTTTCCTAGGGACTTTTTCAACGCTTCCAATGATCCTTCAGAAGAGCTTTTAACAATTACATTAAAGAATTTGTCATTGGTTACTAATTGATCTCCAAAGAAATCTTCCAATGCTTCCTCTTCAGTTATTGATTCTGCGGAAACTTCTTTGTACAAAGATTTTAGGAATTTGATATCATTTTTTTCTAATACAAACACTTCTGTTCCTAATTCTAATGAATTAGATATTCCAAGTATTTTTCCACCACAACCACCGCCTAAGAGACATAAATCTGCATTGTCTTCAGCTATTACTCCTTTTACCTTTTCAATGAAGTATTCTTTTCCTATTCTGTATCCAAAAAGGTCTCCTTCACATATATGGCCACTAATTAAAGCCATTGATGAGACATTCCCTTTCGATTGATCTTTGATTGATTCTAGTACAAATGCTTTCCCTATGACTCCTTTTGGAAGTGCATCTCTCTCTTGCAGTCCCTCTACCTCTGCAACGAGAAGTATTAAATCCAAGAGTTCAGGAATTCCTTTTCCAGTTTTTCCAGAGACTTCAATTACAGGAACTGATCCGCCCAATCCTTCTACCTGCATTCCATTGCTTACTAAGTCTCGTTTTATCTTCGCGATATCTACATCTGGTAAATCGCATTTGTTAATAACTACGATTGGTTTGGCTGTAGATCTATTTATAATCTCAATAGATTCCTTAGTCTGTGGTTGTACACCATCATCAGCAGCAACAATTAACAAAACAATATCTGCAATGCTTCCACCTCTAGATCTCATTAGGTCAAAGGCTTCATGCCCTGGAGTATCAATAAATGTAATTCTATTTTCTCCTTTAACACATACTGTAAATACAGATACCCTTTGAGTAATACCACCAACTTCGCAGCCTTGGACATTACTCTTTCGAATATTATCCAATATCGTAGTCTTCCCGTGATCAACATGACCTAAGATAGTCACTATTGGTACTCTCACACCTTCTTTAGTTGTATTCTGACTTTTCTTAGACATTGTTTAATCCTCTAAATTATTACTCTTCCTTAGCTGCTTCTTCAACAACTGGTGTTTCTTCTACCACAGCTTCTACTTCCTCTGGTTTTACCTCTTCTACAACTACTTCTTCTGCAACAACAGGTTCATCCTTCTTTGCTGTTTTTTTAGTAGATTTCTTTTTTGGTAATACCTCAGGTGCAACTTCATCTGCCATTGGTGCAACTACTGCTTCTTCCTTTTTAACACCATTTCCAACAATATCAATCTTGAATCCAGTTAGCTTCCATGCCAATCTAACATTCTGTCCTTCTCTACCAATAGCCAATGATAGTTGATCTTCATCAACAGTTACAGTAGCAGTATCTTCACTAATGTTTACACCTTCAATCTTTGCTGGACTTAATGCATTAGCAACAAACTTTCTTGGTTCTTCGTCCCATTCGATGATATCAATCTTTTCCTCACCAATTTCATTCATAACATTTGCAATACGAATACCTCTTTGACCTACGCATGATCCAATTGGATCTACACCATCCTGATGAGATACGACTGCAATCTTACTTCTAGAACCTGCTTCTCTTGCAACAGCTTTTATCTCGACTACACCTGATTCAATTTCTGGAACCTCTAATTTAAAAAGCTCGATTAAGAACTTAGGATCTGCTCTAGAAACTATGACTTCAGAATCATCTATAGATTTCAACAATACCTTGTATCTTTCACCTAATCTGTAGAACTCATTAGAAATCTGCTCTTCCTGAGGCATTACTGCTGTAGCTTTTCCGATCTCGAAGATTACCTGTCCTTTTTGCATTCTTTGCATCAAAGCACTGAATACTTCTCCAACCTTGTCGCTAAATTCACTTAATACTGCATCCTTCTCAGATTCTCTCATTTTTTGTAGGATAACCTGTTTTGCAGTCTGTGCAGCAATTCTACCGAACTCTTCAGCTGGCATTTCTAATTGAATTGAGTCTCCAACTTCAACATTTGGAGAGATCATTTCTGCTTCTGCTACTGATATTTGAGTATTGTCATCTGTTACTTTCTTTACAACTTCTTTTGTAGCTATGAGTTTAAACTCACCAGTCTCTCTATCTAGTTCGACTGTTAGGTTGCTACCCATAGATTCTTCCTCATCTTGAGAGAGGTTTAGATCCATGAATTTCTCCTTTTTGTATGCTACCAATATTGCTGATTCTAAGGCTGTAAAAATTTCTTCTTTTTCAATGCCTCTTTCTGAAGCTATTTGGTTGATTGCAGACACAAATTCTGATGTCATTGCCATGGTTTAATTATTATTAAAAATTATATTTAAAATAGTTCTTTCAAAAAAAAAGGTGAGAATTTTCATCCCCACCCTCCTCTTTGTATTACTTTCAATTAGTAGTATATCACAATCTATAGAGCAGTTCTAGGTCTAATCAATTTATGCATTTTTAAACTCGCTATTTATCTCCTGAATCTTTTCCCAGTTACTCGTTAAGAACTCTCTATCTACCTCATCGGTTAATTTCTCTACAGCATCTTCGTATGTAAACCATCCTGCCTCTTTTACATTCTTGTCTACAGGATGAAGGTCTTCCGTAGAATCAGATTGAAACAAAAACATATGAATTTCCATTGGATATGCTCCTGGAGTATCTTTGGTAATACCAGATGGATATCTTTCATAAACTCCTAATTCACTGACAGAGGAAAATTCCATTAGGCCTGTTTCTTCCAAAACCTCTCTCTTTGCTGCAGTTATATAATCCTCTCCTTCATCAACACCTCCCCTTGGGAAACCCCACAAATGTTCGTTTGCCAATGCAATTTGTCCTTCAGTGTTAATTACTATCCCACCAGCTCGGTATGATTTCATAATTATCTTTAAAGAATTTAACTAAGTTATTTCTTCTTTTCAACTGCTATTTTAGAGAGTAGTTTTCCTAGTCTGTTTGGAGTATTAGGTAGGTATGTGGTTTCTAGAACACTTCCAAAGCCCAACATCTTCATTAAGACTCTTTCGGTTCCAATTGCAAATCCACCATGTGGAGGACATCCATATTCGAAATATTCGAGGTAATCTTTTAGTTGTCCATCTAATTCCATTCCTCTTTCTGTTGCATTGGCTTTTAATTCTTCCAACCTATGTTCTCTTTGAGCACCTGTTGTAATTTCAATACCCTTCCAGAATAGGTCATAGCCTAGTGCTAACTTTGAATTTTCTGCATTCTTCATATGGTAGAAAGCTCTTCGAGCATGGGGGTAATCAATTACAAAGACAAATTCACAACCTGTTTCCTTTTCCATTATCTCTCCCATTGCTCTTTCTTCTTCTGGGGAGAAGTCTCCTGTATCTTTACTCTCTACCCCTGCTTTTGCTAATTTTTCTTTAGCTTGGGCTACTGAGAGATATGGAAAATCTCCTTCTGGTACTTTAATATCTACTCCAAATACTTCTTTTACTTTGTCTCCATACTTTGCTTTTACATTTGTAAGCATGGTTTTAATCATTTCTTGTTCATATTTACATACATCTTTGTATGAATCGATATATCCTAATTCAACATCGAAGCTGGTATATTCTGTTAAATGTCTTGTTGTGAATGATTTCTCTGCTCTAAATACTGGTCCCATGTTAAAGACTCTTTCAAGATCTGATGCCATTCCCATCTGTTTGTGGAACTGTGGGGACTGAGCTAGGTATGCTTTTCTATCAAAATATTTTACTTCGAATACGTTTGCACCTGATTCACTTGCTGCACTGATTACTCTTGGTGCATTGATTTCTACACATCCGTTATCTATACAATATTGTCTGAATGATGCTCCCATGGTGGTAGCTACATCCATCATTAGTTGGTTTCGTCTACTTCTTAGGTCTACCCATCTGTAGTCTAATCTTTTGTCTAATGCGGTTACATTGTCTACATGTTCTCCTTCGATTGCTATTGGTAGTGGGGTTTGTGCTAGTGAGTCTATGTTTAATGTTTTTATCCCTATTTCATATCCACATGCTACTTGTTTTGCTTCTTTTACTTCTCCTGTTATGTCTATTACTGATTCTGCGGTTAGGGTTTTTGCTGTTTTGAATACTTCTTCATCTCCAAACCATGCTACTGTTTGTACTATTCCTGATCTATCTCTTACCATTATGAATATGATTTTGCCTTGGTCTCTTATGGTATCTACTCTTCCTCTTATTCTAATGATTTGTCCTATGTGTTGTGCTAATTCCCCTATATGGGTTCTTTCTAGTAATTCCATGAGTATGGTTTGATTAAATAATCTATATGTGGAGATTATATCATAATTACCAGACGTCAGAAGTCCCTTCCTCAACTTCAGAAACCGAAGGGGTATCTTGCTTTGCCTGCTGAATTGGCAATGGGCCAGCTGGAAGATATGATAGTTTATTTTTAATTGGATTATATCCTTTGTTTTTCACTAATTCCCCTGGATTACTTCGAAGAAGATATCCCAGGATATTATGATTAGGGATAGAAGTATCCCGGCATCTTCCTATTCGAGACCTGTCTTTACTTTCCTCAGAATCTATATCAATAAATACAATAGCATTCCCAAATCCTGCCCTTTCAAGCTCGCCTATTTTAGCTGTTCGCACTAACTTCGATATCTCCTCATTATTTTGTGGCGCATCCGTTGTAGAACTTAAGACCCCCTGGGTTGCATAAGAGAATGTTTCTCCGTTTACAAGTTTCTTAGCCGTATCCTCAGACAAAAAATGCGTTAACCTTACAAAACCATTTGGTATTTCGGGAAGCATGTTTTCTTGTAAATCTTGGCTATCTGATTCAGTATAAGTTCCATCCATAGTTAATAATAGAGGATTTTTACACCTTAGCCAACTCCTCCCACAATTCCTTCTCCTTCCTATTCAATTTCCCAGGAACATGTATATTTATCCTCACATAATGATCCCCCCTCTTACCCTCACCATTCAATATAAATGCACCCTTACCCTTTAATCTGAATATACTCCCAGATTGAGTACCATTAGGAATCTTTAAAACTACATTACCAGCAACCGTATCAACATCAATCTTTCCACCTAACACAGCCATATGAATAGGAATATCAACATCAGAATAAATATCATTACCCCTTCTCTCAAACTTAGAAGAAGTCTCAACCTCAATTTCAACATACAAATCCCCATGAGCACTACCATTGTTACCCGCATTACCACCACCTCTAAATCTCAAAATCATACCATCATATGCACCAGCAGGAATTTTCACCTTAACCTTCTCAGAAGTAGCATTAACACCACTACCACCACAAACCTTACAAGGATGCTTAATACTCTTCCCTGTCCCCTTACACTTAGAACACATACCCATAACCGCGATTTGTCCTAGTATGGTATTCCTAACCTGTCGCTCCTGACCAGACCCATGACACACAGGGCAAGTCTCAACCTTACCATCCTCACTACCAGAACCCTCACAATGCTCACAAGTCTCATCCCTCTGAACCTTAATCTCATACTCACCACCCTCCATAGCCTCATCAAACTTCAATCTCACTCTGTAACGAATATCTGCACCACCCTGTGCTTGTCTTCTACCAGAAGAATTACCAAATCCAAAATCAAACCCACTATTACCTCCACCAAAGAAAGAGCTAAAAATATCACCCATATCAAAAGGAGTATTACCCTCAAAACCACTAAAATCAGAATATCCACCAGCACCAGGATTAAACCCAGCAGTACCCGCATGACCATATTGATCATATGCAGAACGCTTTCCATCATCAGACAAAATTTCGTATGCTTCCTGCACTTCCTTAAACTTCTCCTCAGCACCATCATCCTTGTTAGAATCAGGATGGTATTGCTTAACTAGTTTCCGGTAGGCTTTTTTAAGCTCGCTTTGAGTCGCCTTTTTGTCTACACCTAATACTTCATAGTAATCTCTTTTTTCCATAGCCAAGTATTTTAGCAAAGGCTCAGTCAATTTGCTAGTAGCTCTCCCAATTACATAACTAAATCTGGTAATATATCGTTATGCAAAATCCCGATTGGAACATACAAACCGAAAACCAAACCAAAGTAAAAAAAACAAGAATATATATTTCTGTAGTACTAGCAGTAATTGGCCTCATCATTATATTAAGCCAAGTAATCCCCCTAGCCAAGTCATATATCGACGGAATGATTGAACAAGTGCGAGCAGATTCAAAAGTAGAACCAGTCCCAGAATCATACCAAACATATATTGAATCCCAACTCGCCTACTATGATCCTGGAAAAAGCTATTTCGCAAACCTTTCCCAACAGTTAGGCAATGTATCAGACACTCAATATTACGATCCAGTAACACAAACACAGAAAGATATAGTCATAGACAAGGGATATAACAAACCAATGTATATCGATATCGCAAGTATCGGGATATCAAACATAAAAATATCTCCGAATGTAGATAGCTACAACGAAAAGGTATATAACCAATTCCTAAAACAAGGATTAGCCCATTTCAAAGGCACACCACTCCCAGGAGATGGAGGTAATGCCTTCATATATGGCCATAGTGCCGTAGAAAGCTTCTTTGATGGACATCAAAATTTGCCCGAGACAATCTTCTCTAGATTGGGTAATATAGATATTGGACAAGAAGTAGATATTAAAAAAGATGAGAAGGTATTAAAATACATAGTAAGAAGTAAAAAGATTGTTTCCCCAGATGACTTCTCCATACTAGAAGAACAGAATAACAAGGAAACAATCACTATGATGACCTGTTGGCCACTAGGTATTGGAACCAAAAGATTGATCGTCGTTGCTGAAAGACAAATTTAAAATTAAAAAATATACATTATGGACCTGAAGACTATAGATCCAAAGAAGAAGATGTTTCTCCTCATTGGTTCGATTGCACTGATTGTAATCGTAGTTGTAACCGTAGTAATTCTTCTAATTAATGCTAACTCTGGTAAAAAGAACAACACCTCTGATTTAGGTACGGGAGAACTAGTATATTGGGGACTTTGGGAACCTTCTGCAGTTATGCAACCTTTGATTGATGAATATGAATCAGCACATGATGGAATTACAATCCTCTACTCTCAACAGACATATACCAACTATGAAAGCAGACTTTACACTCGTCTTCAGCAATCAACTACTTCTTCAGAACCTGCACCAGATATATTTAGAATTCACAATACATGGATTCCAAAGTACTACAAATATCTCTATGCACTTCCATCAACAATAATGACAAAAGAAAAGTATGCTACCACTTTCTATCCAACTGCTACAGCTGATCTAACTGCGAAAGATGGAAACATATATGCTATGCCTTTGGAAATCGATGGATTAGTCATCTTCTACAACAAACAATTACTAGCAACAGCAGGGGTAACAACTCCACCCACAGATTGGGACTCATTCGTAGAATTAGCACAAAAATTAACGAAGAAATCTTCTACTGGAAAAATCACACAAGCTGGGTTAGCTATGGGAACATCTAAGAATGTAAGCCATGCCGCAGAAATATTTTCATTCCTAATGTTAGAACAAGGTATAGATATTATCGATGAAACCAAAACAACAGTAACACTAAATACCACTAAAGTGGAAGATGTCATGGATACATATACCAGTTTCGCAAAAGGTACAACCGCTACATGGGATTCAAGTCTTGGCACAGATATGAATATGTTCTTCCAAGGGAAATTAGCTATGTTAATTGCTCCAAGCTGGAGAGCGTTTGAGATAGTGCAGTCAGCCCCAACTATTGAATTTGGAACTGCAACACTTCCACAGCTATCCGCAAATCAGGACTCCATATATTACTCAACATATTGGGCAGAAGCCGTTAGTAAGAATAGCTCCAATCCAAAAGCAGCATGGGACTTCGTAGCTTTCTTAGCACAAAAGGAACAGCAAAAAGCAATGTATTCTAATGCCGCAAAAATCAGAGCATTTGGAGAACCATATTCACTTGTGGAATTAAATAGCGAATTGAGTACAAATTCATATACTTCTGCAGTTGCAGCATCTGCAGCTAAAATGACCTCATGGCAGATGGGAGATGAATCCTTTGTAAAGGCAACTTTAAATGAAGCTATAACTAGCATAGTGGAAGATGGTGAAGATACTCAGACCGCATTAAAGACGGCAGAGACGGCAATAAATAATCAACTTGCACAAACCAACAAATAACGCTTATTATATACTAATGAAGATTCGGAATGCCCCACGAAAAACTAAGTCGCTTTTTGTAATATATTCTACATTTTTTTTGTTGCTTTCAATTCCACTAGTTACATGGGGAGTCATTAATGGTTCCTTTGATATTCGAAATATGGCTTTTGATAGCGTTACTGTAAGTGAAGAAAATCCCTGTGTCATATCTCTTCCAAATGTTAATCCATATACACTAGAAGTTGGGAAAGAGATTACAATTCAAGTAGATGCTACACTCAAGGACGCAGGCATTGCTTCATTAAAAATAACTGACTCTACTGGAAATATCATTCATACAGAAGAGTTTGCTAAATCTCCTACTTCCATAGCCACTAGCTTCAAGTTTACACCAATGAAATCGGGTATAGTTGATATGTTAGGCCTCATTTCAAAAGTAGGTGGTGGAAGCGTGGCATGTAAAATCAGTAGTGAATATGACATTCTCGGCTTAAAGGCAATGGCCAGTAACTTAATCCCTGAATTCACATCAGTACCAGCAGGATCAAAACCATCTCAAGATATTAAGACCGGAACAACATATGAATATACACTTACAGCATTGGATATAGATGGAGACAACATTAACTACAGCTATTCATTCACACCTGGAGCTACTTGGCTCAAACCAACGATTATCGAAGATGGATCCAATGGGAAACTTACAATCAAATTCCAAGGTTCAACAGATACTCCCGCAAGCTACCTTGCCAATGTATTCATACATGATGGATACAGTAAGCATTTAGCCTCTCAAACCTGGGTTATAAGTGTAAGCCCTGCAAACAATGATATCCCAAATGTAAAGATACTCTCACCAGTCTCTAGTACAAAGTTAGACAAAGGACAGTCATTGAAAATAGCTTGGGAAGCAACAGATTTAAATGAAATAACCAAGTATGAATTGTATGTAAGTCAAAATCCAACAGATCAAACTGATTGGGTGATGATTAATAACAACATCTCTTCAAAAACAACCTCATACCTCATAGATACTACAAACTTAAAATCAGGTACATACAAAGCTATTCTCAGAGCCACAGATAACCAAAGTCCTTCATTAACAGGAATTGGTCTTTCCCCAGAAATTACGGTAAGTGGTACTGATGTTCCTATTACTCCAGACGATGTAGTCGTAATCGCTGATCCACAGGTAATTAACATGTCTCCTAACAGTACTGACACTGTCCAAAACAAACAGGTCACTACTAAAGCCACAATTATCGCAGGAACAAACGCAACCATTAACGATGACAGTATTGTAGTAAAACTTGACGACAAAGATGTAAGTGAAGATGTAAGTATTAACAAAATTTCAGAGCAAGAGCATACCCTCATATATCAACCTTCTGAAGATTTAGCTACAGGATTACACAAGATGGAAATAACTTTCAAAGACTCCAATGAAAGATCTGTAACCAAATCTTGGACATTTACAATTCAGGAAGATGACGTTGTGGCTGAAGGATATGTAAAAATATTTGGAATAGAGATTAGTCAGAGGACATTGATCATAGTTGGGGTTGGGATATTAGTAATCATAGTAGCTATTGTTGCACCAATCATCATATTTAAGGTCTGGAAAGTAGAACAGGAGAAGCAGGATGAAAATCCTCAAGAAAATGGATATATCCCTAATCTTCCTACAGAACCTATTCCTGCATTTGCCCCTACTCCTTCAGAGATAAGTAATCTTGTAGAAACTCCCGTTGAGGAAATAGAACCAGTGGTAGATGCTTGGGATAACTATGCAGCACCTGTACCACAAGAACCAGTAGTAACAATACAGACTCCAATACCTGTAGAGGAACCAAAGGTTGAAGCTATCCCCGAACCAGTAACTGAACCCGAACCAATAAAAGAGGAAGCTCCTGTTGCAGAACCACCTATGGAACATGTTGCTGAAGAGGCTAAACCAGAGCCAGTGGTTGAGGAGGAAGTTATTACTCCTACACCAGAACCTACACACGAACCTGCTCCTGAACCTACCCCATCCCCAATTGTAGAAGCTGCACCAATCGAAAATACACCTCCTACTCCACCAGAACCAGATTTAAATGTAGATCTTAATGTCGGAGATGACCTTGCATCAATATATGAGCAAATACAACAAGCAGAGCAAGAAGAAACTTCAACAGCCAAGGAATAGATTCTGTACCCTTAAATTGATATAATCTCCCTTATGAATACTTTCTCATACAAAGAAATAAGGGATAGATATATTGAATATTTTAAGAAGAATAATCACCAAGAGATACCTAGTGCTCCACTCGTACCAGAAAATGATCCTTCTGTACTCTTTGTTAATGCTGGAATGTTCCCATTAGTACCATTTCTACAAGGAGAAACCCATCCTAAGGGTACAAGATTAGTAGATTCTCAGAGATGTGTTAGAACTGGAGATATAGATGAGGTTGGAGATGCGTACCACTATACTGCATTTAGTATGCTTGGGAATTGGTCATTAAATGACTACTTCAAAAAAGAAGCTATTACAATGACTGTAAAGTTCTTTGTTGAAGAATTAGGATTTGATATTAACAAGATATATGCAACCGTATTTATGGGAGATGAAAATTCTCCAAAGGATATAGAATCTATTGAGATCTGGAAAGATCTTTTCAAAGAATATGGCATAGATGCAGAAGTTGGAGATCGAATAATTGAGAATGGAAAAGATGACAACTGGTGGGAGCTATCAACTGGTGGTCCATGTGGCCCAGACTCCGAAATTTTCTACAAAATAAATGATGAACTAGTTGAAATTGGAAATAATGTATTCATGGAATATCTAAAAGTTGGAAATGAATACAAACCATTAGGAAGGAATAATGTAGATTTTGGTGGTGGTCTTGAAAGAATTACCTGTGTAAGCCAAGGTGTTGATAATTTCTACGAAACAGATATTTGTAAACCTATTTTTGATTTAGTTAAATCCCTTGGAAAAAATGATATTTTAATTTCTCAGAGAATTATCACCGACCATATTAAAGCTGCTACATGGATGATAATGGATGGTGTAGAACCTAGTAGAAATGAACAGGGATATATTTTAAGAAGAATTATTAGAAGAGCTATTAGACATGGTAGGAAGTTAGGTGTTGAGGGTTTGTTTACTAGGAGGGTTGGAGAAATAGCTATACAACAATTCGCACCAATATGGAACAAATTAGAAACAGACAGAGAGAGAATATTGAATATTTTAGAAGAAGAAGAGAAGAAATTTAGTAAGACATTAGAAAATGGATTAAAGGAATTAGATAAAAAGCTTTCATTTAGAATGGAACTTTCTGGTGAAGATGCTTTCCAACTTTACGAAACATATGGAATACCTGTAGAAATTACTTCAGAAGTTTTAAAAGAAAAAGGTGTCGGTTTCAAAGCAATCGATTTAGAACAACAATTTGATGAAGCACAAAAGAAACACCAAGCACTCTCACGAACCTCATCCGTAGGCATGTTTAAAGGCGGACTCGCAGATACCTCAGATATGTCTACAAAATATCACACAACTACCCACCTACTCCTTGCAACATTAAGAAAAATCTTAGGCGACCAGGTATACCAAAAAGGAAGTAATATTACTCCAGAGCGCTTAAGATTTGACTATCCATCAGACAACAAACTAACACCAGAACAAGTAAAACAAGTAGAAGAAATGATAAATGAACAAATACAAAAAGAACTACCAATAACATACGAAGAGTTACCTAAGGAAGAAGCTTTAAAAATGGTACCATTTGCAGCATTCTCCGAGAAATATGGAGATATTGTAAAGGTATACACCATTGGAGACAAAACCAACCCCTACTCCGTTGAAATCTGTAACGGACCACACGTATCCAATACAAAAGAACTAGGCAAATTCAAAATCTCCAAGCAAGAAAATGTTGCAGCAGGAATTAAAAGAATTAAAGCTGTATTAGAATAATATGATTGAATACCCAATATTAGCCATAGATTACGGAAAGAAACACTTTGGATTAGCAATATCTGATTCAAAAGGAATCATAGCATCCCCCTTGGAAGTGCTATCCATAACCGAACACCATGGACAAACCGATATCATCGAACAAATATTAAAAATTTGTGAAGAATACAGAGTAAAAACAATCCTTTTAGGATATCCACAAGCCTTCATAGAAAAGCACAATACTACCCAAAAGCATGTCACTCAATTTGAATACAAACTCAAAAGAAATACTGATATACCAATCATTTTGTATGATGAGAGTTTTTCTACAACTTCCGCAGAAAATATGTTAATATCTTCTGGACAGAATACAAAAGGATTCAGAAACAAGATAGACAAGATAGCTGCAACAGTATTTTTACAAGAATTTTTAAATTCAAAACACTAGTACAAATGAAGAGTATTGTAAGAATTTTTCTCCTCGCATTAATAACTGTCATCGTTGCTGGCATCATCATCAAATTAGATTACAGTCATGCATTGAAAACCGCAAACAGTGAAAGCTCAGACAAAATCATAGTCACAATCGATGAGGGAGAAACAGTAGATCAAATATTAAAATCTCTAACAGAAAAGGGATTAATGAATGAGAGATGGTCCAACTACTTCAAAGTATATTTGAGATTGAACAAACTAGCCTCAAAACTTCAGGCAGGAACATATAACATTCCTAAAAATCTTAGTATCGTAGAACTCATCCAAACATTACAAAATGGTAAAGATCAGGAAATATGGGTAACCATACCAGAAGGTTTGAGAAAAGATGAAATTGCAGATACATTAGTAAAAAATATCGGCGGAACATTTTCAAAAGATACATTCTTAGCATTAACCATAGATCAGGAATTCATCAAGTCATTTGGATTAAATTCTGATGTGAAAGATTTGGAAGGATATCTCTTCCCTGACAAATATGCATTTGCACAGGATGTTACGGAGAAAGATATAGCTACAAGACTTGTCGAAACATTCAAAACAAAGGTTGGTGTAAATGATTCATACCAGACAATCATATTAGCAAGTTTAGCAGAAAAAGAAGGTAGAACAGCAACAGACCGAGCAATGATAACTGGAATCATATTGAAGAGATACAACGAAGGATGGACATTAGGATTAGATACTACAACTCTTTACTACCTTAAAACTTGGGATGAAAGCAAGATTACAGAAAACGATTTGAAAGCTAACAATCCATACAATACAAGAGTTGTCACTGGCTTCCCTCCTACCCCAATATGTAATCCGGGATTGGAGTCCATAAATGCAGCAAGAAATCCTGTGAATTCTACCTACTACTACTTCATTAGTGATCTAACTGGTGTTATGCACTATGCCAGAACCGCAGCAGAACATAACAACAACGTAAATCAGTATCTTAGATAATTTTAGCCCTGCCCCGCTATGACTATTGAAATGAATAATAATGATGAGAAAATAATTACAGCTCCAGAGCCTAGAGTTCAACTTGAAAAACCCAAGAAAAAGAAGAAATGGGGAATATTTGTAGTACTAGGGATTCTAGTTATAGTATTAGCAGGGATAGGCTTTGCTGTATTTAAAGGACTTTCAATATTTCAAAAGATAGGATTGAAGATAGATTCAGGGGCTCTTTCTTTGACAAATAAACAACCCGAGCTTAAGAAAGATAGTACTGGGAAATATACAAACTGTTTAATCATTGGAATAGACACAAGAGGGGCATCCGATGGATTAAATACAGATACCATAATAATGGCTTCATATAGCTATGATACAAGCAATGTTGTAATGGTTTCTGTACCTAGAGACTTAAGTGTAGAAATTGGAAAAGATTCAGATTGGTACAACAAGATTAATGCTGTATATGCTTTTACAAAAGATAATGATGATACAAAAGGATTACAGGAGCTAAAAAGAACCGTAGAAGAATTAACTGGAACAGAAATTCAATACTACGCTATGGTTAACTTTGATGGTTTTACACAAATCGTAGATGCTGTTGGAGGTGTAGATATCAATGTAGAAAATAGTTTTACAGATTACTCCTATCCATTAGGAACAAAATATCAAACTGTTTCTTTTAAAGCTGGAATTCAACATATGACTGGAGAGACTGCTTTACAATACGCTAGATCTAGACATTCAAGTGACAATGGAGAAGGATCCGATTTCATGCGAGCTAGAAGACAACAAAGAGTCATAATGGCAGTCAAAGACAAAATACTAAGTACAGAAACACTTACAAGTCCAAAAGCTGTCATGGGATTGATCTCCTCTGTAGCTGATAATATCAAAGTCTCGGAATTTACGATCAGTGATATTCAAGCAGCTTTAAATGTAGCAAAAGATTTTAATGAAAAGAATGGAAAAACATATTCATTTGTATTAGATCCAGCCTCGGGAAATTCACAATTAGTTGCAAACCTCTCGACATACAATGCAGATGGTTCATTAGCTGCATATGTAATTGGTCCTAAATTAGGATTAGGGAAATACAAGGATATAAATGCATTTGTAGATATGATAATGATCAAACCTGCTGTATATAGTGAAAACGCAAAAATCTATGTTTACAATACTGGATTAGGAAATACTGAAGTAACCGCAAAAGTTAAAACATTGAAAGAACAATATCCATATTTAAATATCGTAAACAAAGGCACACTCTACTCTGACAAAGAAGGGACATACATATACACTCATACAGAGAATGAATTCACTGCCACTGTAGATGAATTTGCAAAAACATTGAATATTGAAAATAAAGTTCAACCAGAATTCATCACCACCAAATTAAACGGTGAAGATGTTACAATATTACTTGGAAAAGCAATTCAGTTAGCACAATAAAAAAGTGATATTCAAACTATACCATGGCTCATCGCCATATCTGTCCTTAAGGGCTTTAAAACAAGAGACCTCTCAATTTTCTGATTTACAATTTCAGATAATTAATGCTGAATCACAAGACTCGCAAACAGTCTTTGATAAGTTAGGAAGCCAGAATCTTTTTGTTTCTAAACGCGGAATAGTCATAAAGCGATTGTACAAAAATAAGGACAAGGACAAACTAATTGAGAATATCCTAGTATTACTTAAGAAAGATACAGGCACTGATGTCATTTTCTTTTGGGAAGATGAAAAAGTTAGAGTAAACACCCGATATTTCAAATTCTTTAAAGAAAACAATGCCTTCGAGCAATATGACGAAATGAATAAACGTTCATTCGGAAGTTGGCTAAAAGAAGAATTAGATTCAAATGGATTAAAGCTTGATCCTACAGTTCAAAGATTGCTCGCAGAGCGAACTAACTATGACCCCGAAAGATGTGTTAATGAGATACAAAAACTAAAGTTAGATCCTGAAAACGATACAACATACATAGCAGACACATTAGAAAAAGACATTTGGGCATTGATAGATGCAATAAATATCAAGGACAAAGCAAGAAGCATGGAGATATTGGAAAATTTGTACAAACAAAACAATGACCCCAACTATATCCTCTCTATGTTAGCTAGAAACTTAAGGATATTAACATTGGTTAAGCATCTTAATGATCAAAAGAAATCTTTCAAAGAAATATGCTCCATTCTCCGAATTCCACCATTCACCCTACCCTCAATCTTAGATACTTCAAAAAACTATGAAAACAAGCAGCTAATACAAATATACAAAAAACTTTCTAATCTTGATTTACAGATCAAAACTGGAAAGATAGATGGACATTTAGGATTGACCCTCATATGCCCATACCTCTAGTTAAAATCCAATTGACACCACATAGTTATTAACTTAAACTGAATAGAGAATATTCAAATCTATACCTGCCCTAATGGAAGAAGGAATAAGAGTAACAACACAGAAAAAATCAAAGAAATTACAAACCGTTCTTCTTGTCATAACAGGCATATTAGGTTTAGCATTAATAGGTGTAGCAATATATTTCTACACAATCAAAGATACAAACACCAATACTGATACTACTAAAAATATTACTTGCGGATGCTACTACATCGATCCAGCTGTAACTACAGAATGTGGAGATCCAAGAAGAGCATTTCAGTTTGAAGTAGCAACCAGTACCAGTACCGAAACATGTAAAGCTGCTTGTGCAACTAGCAAACTTTCCACAAACAATCTAAACAGCTCAACCCAACAAGACCTCTATCAAATCTGTCAGTTACAAACCATATCTGATTCCAGATGTAATGCAATGACGATTACAGACAAAGATGGGAAAATTGTAACTGGTGAAATTTCCTCTACAGATCAATTAACCATAGAGGCAGTTTTTGACAAAGAATATTCTGATTACAAATTTGTAATAAATAATGAGACTGTAGAACCAGATATCATTACACCTGACAAATTAAGTATTAAAAAGACAATTACAGATCTTAGTTCCTCTACTGCTATAAACATTGTCGCAACCGGCACAACATCGGACAATCAACAAATTAACTCCCCTATCTGTAGGAGATTGATCGAAGTAAAACAGGCTGGAGAATCAAGTGTAAGTAATATCCAACTGACTACACGATTAGATGGAACAACCATGAAAATTTCCAATGCCAAAATTTCCGCGGGAAATTTAACTACCTCGGATAATATGAGCATTAGCTTCACATTTGGGAATAAGTTCCCTGAATTAGTAATGACAAAAGGATTTACAGTTGACAAGACTGCTGGATTAATAGAAATCTTAGAACAAGATCTCTACAGTGCAGCAAATTTCTCAAATTCGAAAAGCTTCTCACAACTTAATAGCCATACAGGAGCACTCGAAATTAAATCTGAGGTATACATTTCAAATATATCAATAGGTTCAGCAATAAGTAGTGTAACCTTCCCTAGTACCACAGACAATACAGATACTGGAGGAGATCCAGTTGTAGCTTCCAGCTTTACAGTTACCAATACTTCAAATCTTACGTGTGTAGAAAGAATTGCACCTACGAATACTGTGCAATACACAATAAATGTAACCAACAAGAGTACTACGTCACAAAAGATTACCTCTATTGTAGATAAACTACCATTAGGGTTTGCATATACTACCGGCACTACAAAAATAAATGGAGTGTTAGTAACCGACTCAGGATATGTCACACCAACTACCGTCGGGGATTCTCAACAGGTGACCATATCGAAAACCAGTGGATGGACATTAAGTGCTAACCAATCATTAACCGTCCTATTCCAAGCTCAAGCCGGAGCAAATGCACTTACAGGTACTAATAAAAATGAAGTTGTAGTAACTCCAGAAGAAGTTCCAACAGATCCATCATCATTGAGGACATCTGTTAATGTAACTGTTGCTCAAGATTGTGAAGATCCAAATAATACAAATGAGACTCCAAATACACCAAGTACTGGGCTATTTGACTCTGTAATCTTCAAAGTTATACTTGGAGTTATCGTAGTCGCCATAGGTTGGTATATCTACAGTAGACCAAATGGCAGAATCTTAGTTGAAAAGTTTGTGGATTCAGAGGTATACAAATCAACCGAATTAAGTACGTGGAAGCTATTCAAACCTAAGAAATATTTTGAAGAGAGTATCGTTAGAAAATCAGAAAAACGGAAATAACTAAAGATCCTTTATTGAGAAATCCAATGCTGTTCCATTATATCCATATGCCGTGTTATCAGAATTCACTAAAAAGTAATATTTTTGTGTAGTCAAAAGTTTTTCCAATATGATTTCATGCTCTTTGGATTGAACCTTATTCTTCTGATCAATCCCTACAGAACTCAATGTTTCCCTTTGTCCACCATACTGTATAAAGCCCATACAATCTTTCTTTGTGCTCCAAGATATCTTTACAGAATACTCTTGGTCCCCTTTTGTCACAAAAATATTGTAAGGGACACAATCTCTATTAGTATTAGACAATATATCAGAACCGAAAGTATTTTTAACAAAAATTAAGGTTGTAGCAATTCCAACTAGAAACAATCCAAAGAATCCTGTAATTATGAATAGCCTACTCTTCTTCATTATCCTGATTATCTTGTACTAAAATATAATTTTCCTGAATAGAAGAATTAGTTCCATCAGAAATTTTTACATTAAACTTCTGTTGGCCCTTACTTCCTACAAGAGGAATACCATGAATATGCTGTCCTTCAATACTTAACCATGCAGGTGCATTTTCCAATACTATCTTTATATCCTCACTTTTACTATCACTATCCGAATATTTAACATCATACACATATTCAATACCAATATATGCTACCACTGGGGGAAGACTTGTAATATATGGAACTCCTGAAATATCAGATTGTCCCATCACAACATCATTCTTCTCTTGTTTTGCCTTGTTATTATTTATAATTGAAAACACAATTCCAACTGTAACCAAAATCAAAACCAGTATAAAACTAACTGTAATTTTGAGTTTTCGGCTTCCTTCCATACTTCAAGTTTAACACAAACAAATATGTTTACAAACAAAGGAATAATATATATAATACGCTAACTTTAGACAGTTTATATTATTAAAGAAATACAATGCCAAATCTAAAAACATCTATAAAAGACCTAAGAAAAAATAAGAGAAGAGAAATTAACAATGACAGATTAAGAGTCAGAACAAAGAAAGCTATTAAAAAGTTTAAGACTCTTGTAACTGAGAACAATCCAGAAGAGGCAAAGACAACTCTAAAGCATATTTATAAAGTTCTTGACAAAGCAGCTAAGAAAAATGTTATAAAGGATAATAAGGCAGACCGATTAAAAGGTCGTCTTACTAAAAATTTAAACAAACTGACCCAAAATAATGTCCAAACTGCTAAGAAGAGCGCTTAAAATATCGATAGTACCAGCAATTCTTTTAATTGCCGGTAAATTTCTCGGTATTCTCTGCACTAGTATTATATACAATCTGAATTTCCAGATTAGTAATGATCTTAATGGTCTTTTTTCTGTTCAGATCTATTTTCCTGATGCCAGCACTACCCTCTTTGTAAATTCAATTTCCAATTTAGTAATGGTACTTTTCGTAGCATTACCATTAGCATATTTCATAATCAAGACTACTCTCTACCATACCGTTGCAAATAACCCTCGTACCATCGTAAAAATGACTCGTTTCAATATGCTTAAATGGATAACTGCAAAAGATACATCATTTTTAACCATGTTCATCTGGTGTGCATTCCTCTGGATTGCATCCGGAGTAACCATTGCGCATACACTACAAGGTAGTACATATCCCTGGGTTGGGATAGTCGCAGGATCCCTTGCTTTAATAGCATCTCTGTTTACCATAAAGACATTTGAAATAGAAACTGATAATATATATCCAACAGAACATAAATACTATTAGTCTACTGCAATGCCCAGTCAAAAAGCCCAAAAATTTAAGAAAGTTCTCTCTTTAGTAGTTGAACCTATTGCTTTAGGAGTATTAGCTTTGCTTTTCATCATCCCTACAGTCACTGTAATGAATCTCTCTCCCATAACTAAAAAGCTACAAGAGCTTAATGTCCTTGGTGCAAATACTCAATCAACAATATCAATAACACTCGTAGGAGGAAAACACGAAGTATTCACAGAGGAAAATTTGAATAAAGATTCAGACACAACATACAGTTACTCTACAAAATTAAACAAAAGAGCTGCAGATAGCTATTCCAAGCCTGCTGTTGAGATAAAAAACAATACAGATAAAGCTCAAAAAGTCTCATTCTACGGACAAACCCTAAATCAAACACAATCAAATATCAGAATAATTGCTGATGAAAAATCGTACAAAATACAAGATGACAAAGGACAAACATTCATGCAAGAGATTACTGTTGCTCCAACTTCAAAGGTCGTAGTATTTCTTTCAATAGAGAATTTAACTGGCATTCAGTTCTCTGAAGAGTTTGATATGCAGATTAAGGTTGTAGAAAACCTTTAGTACCTACTAAAATCCCCATTAATCATATATAATTCACCTATGTTAGAAATAATTCGCAACTTTTCAATAATTGCCCATATAGACCATGGGAAGTCTACCCTAGCTGATAGGATGATAGAGGCAACACATACCGATGTCTCCCATGAGAAGAATAAAGACAGAGTCCTTGATCGATTGGATTTAGAGCAAGAAAAAGGAATAACCATTAAACTACAAGCATGTACTATGCATTGGAAAGGTTACAAACTCAACCTAATTGATACACCAGGACATGTAGATTTTTCTTACGAAGTATCCCGTTCATTAGCTGCATGTGAAGCTGCTATCCTACTTGTAGATGCAAGCCAAGGAATACAAGCACAAACACTTTCAAATACTAAGAAGGCTTTAGATCTGGGATTGAAATTAATTCCTGTATTAAACAAAATTGATTTACCAGGTGTAAAAGTTGAGGAAAGAGAAAAAGAAATTGAAGATCTTTTAGGATTCTCTAGAGATGAAATCATAAAGGTATCGGGAAAAACAGGAGAAAATGTAGATAAACTCCTTGATGCAATCATTGAAAGAGTACCAAATCCAAATGGAACCAATGAGGCTCCATTAAAAGCTCTCATCTTTGATTCCTTCTACGATGAACACCGTGGTGTTGTAGTTGCTGTAAGAATATTTGACGGGCATGTTAAACATGTACATGGCAAACCTACTCCATTGCATATATTACAAAGAAAAGAAAAATTTAAACCTACAGAAGTCGGATTGTTTACTCCAGATTTAGAAGAAACAGGAGAACTTAATGTTGGAGAAGTAGGATATATTGCTACTGGATTAAAGGATATCAGTTACTTTACAGTTGGAGATACCATATCAGACAATGCCGAGACCATTCCTTTAGATGGCTACAAAGCTCCAAAACCAAATATCTTTGCAACCTTCTTCCCAATTGATTCTGAAGACTATGACAATCTTAAAATTGGGCTTAGTAAATTAGCCTTAAATGATGCTTCATTAACATTCTCAGATCAAAGATCCAACTTACTTGGGTCTGGGTTTAGATGTGGCTTTTTGGGGCTCCTACATATGGATATAATTCAAGAAAGGTTAGAAAGGGAATATGACGTCAACCTCATCATTACCGCTCCTACAGTTGAGTATGAGGTCACCACCAACATTGGAGAAGAATTGAAGATACAGACACCACAAGAGATGCCAGATACATCCTTGATAAAGGAGATTAGAGAACCATGGGTAAGAATAGAGCTATTAACCCCATCTCAATATATGGGTGATCTAATGAAACTATGCCAATTTAGAAGAGGAGAATATGTAAATACAAAATATCTAACACATAGCCAGAGTGATATGCAGATGAGAGATCAATATATCATCCTTGAATATGACATTCCCCTAGCCTCTTTGATATCAAACTTTTTCGATCAGATGAAGAATATATCTAGTGGGTATGCATCAATGGAGTATGAATTTATTGATTTCTTCCCAGCAGATATTGTAAAGGTATCCGTACTAGTCAAGTATGAGGAAGTTCCAGCATTAAGTTTCCTAGAAGTAAGAGACTATGCCAGAGACAAAGCCGCTAAATTACTTGAGGAAATGAAGAAGGTAATCCCAAGGCAACAATTTCCAATACCATTACAGGCAGCTATTAACTCGAAGGTATTAGCTCGAGAAGATATCAGTGCATTTAGAAAAGATGTTACCTCCAAGCTATATGGTGGGGACTATTCTAGAAAGTTAAAACTTCTTAAAAAACAGAAAAAAGGAAAAGCCAGACTAAAAATGATTGGAAAGGTAAACATTCCTCAAGAGGCATTCTTAGCTATATTGAAAACATAATGATTAAAAGCATTAAGCTAACAAATTTCAGAAGATTTGAAGATGTTCAAATTGATATTAAGAAGGACATTGTTGTGTTGTATGGGAACAATGCACAAGGGAAAAGTACCATTCTAGAAGCGATATATCTTCTTACTAATGGAAAATCTCCATGGGCAGTGTCTGATGAGTTTGTTAACAATACTCAAAATGATGAAGACAAGTTTGCAAGGATTGAGATTGCTACCGATGAGCATTTGTTTGCATTTTTTAAGGATCAGAATCGCAGGGTTTGTAAGATAGATAACATGAATACAACTCCTAAGAAGTTTTTTCAGAGTAATGCCTCTACAATATTTAATCCTGAACAGATTGAGATATTGATGATTTCTCCATCTCGAAGGAGAGATTTTCTTGATGAGGTTATTTCTCAAATTGATTATGAATACAATGATACTTTAGCTCAATTTAGAAAGGTTTTAAGACAGAGGAATGCATATCTTAAAAAATTAGCTAAGAAGTTCTACGAGCAAGGTATTATCGCGCGGAATGATACTCAACTTAATTTCTGGACTAATGAGTTTGTTAATCTTTCTAAGATTATTCAAACTAAGAGATTAGAATTGATTGATGAACTTTCTTCGGATGGGTTTTCTTTGGAATATATTAAATCAAACAAAGAGGAGCTTGAGGAGTGTATTGAGAATGCTAAGAAGAGGGATATTGTTACTGGTTGTTCTAATATTGGTCCTCAGAGAGATGATTGGGAGATTATTGTTGAGAAGAATATTAAGAAATATGGTTCTAGGGGTGAGAAGAGGTTAGCTATTGGGAATTTGATATTTAGAGTTCAAGATGTTTTAAACAAAAAACTTGGGTTCTACCCTATTCTTTTGTTAGATGATATTGCTTCGGAGTTGGATCCTAAAAATACACACAAAATATTTGGTGAGGAGAATATTAAGAAACAACAGACGTTCATAACCATTATTAATCATTTGGAATTACCTGAGGAGATATTAAAGAATGCTCAGTTGATTGATTTGAATTCTATTTAAATCTTTCGCCTAGAGATTTAATTACATTAATAAAAGTTGAAGAATAATTATTAATCCTACTTTTTGTATCCCTATAAATATTATTTGAAAGCTGTCTGTACTTAGCAATATCTTTTACTAGAAAATTCATCTTATCGTACAATTCATTTACTGATAAAGGATCATTTAGTAATAAGCTATTGATTCCATCTCTTATTAGTAAACTGTTCCCTGGAAGTTTTGAATAAATTCCTGGAATTCCTAACTCTCCTCCTTCTAAAATCACGCGAGGGAATCCTTCACATAAAGAGGGCAGAATAAGAATCCCATTTTTCTTTGCGACGATAGATAAAAACTGCTTCATCTCGTTTCGGTATTTTATCTCTTTCACTAACACTCTTAAATCTGGATTATCACTTAAGTATTTATTAAAAACTTTTTGATATCTCACCTCTTCATCTGAATATCGACCGATAATGAACAGTTTTACATTTGGAAATGTTTCCTGCAATTTCTTAAAGGCTTGGATAGTGGTCATCTGGTTTTTGAGATACTCAATTCTACCAATTTGCACAATTGGTAAAACATCTTCTATAAGGAATTGATTATTTGGAGAGATCTCTTTAAATTCTTTGTCACAAAGATTATTCACAATGGAAACTTCTTTATTCGTAATTAATTTAATATCAGGTGAAAGGGAGATTATTCTATCAGCTAGTTTAGTAGTTAGGGATAGAATAACACTTCTCTTATATGCTTCCACCATCCCTCTAGAAAAGCTCAATGCTTTATATTTATCAATCCCGCTACGTACTTCAAGTATGATGGGTATCTTCATGACTCTAGCTACTATGCATGCGAGAATAGCATTCTCATCGTATGTTTGATTGCAAATAACAATATCAGGATTGAAAATTTTCATTATTCTTATAAAAAAATAAGAAAACTTTACTATCTCACATACCTTAATCAAGGCGCGAAAAGGAAGCAAAAGGTTCATAACTAACCTGTAAAGATAATAATTGTTATATTCAAGTTTTGAAAATAATAAAAGTTTTCTTAATCGCCTCTGGATATTAACCTTTACTGGAATTCCCCAGTATTCCTTATCACCCTCTCTCTCGTATATAAACTTCTTGGTCTCCCAAACTGTTGCGGCTAATCCTATCTTTGAAAAAGGAAACGCTTTCAGCAATTCTTCATTTAAATCAACATACTTCGACTCTTCTCTTTCGCATAAAGGAACGTTCTCATTTTGTTCTACAAAGTTGTAGTTATCCCAAACTCTTAGAATGTTCATCTTCTTAAGCAAATCACATTTAAATCTGGAGCTTCAACTTGGTATATTTCTTGTCCTGCTTTGTTAGGAGAAGCAAGATTAACAAAGAAAGGTGTTAATGTTTTGTAAACATAATTTCCCAAACCAACATAAGCTGCAACTGCTCTTCTTTTTCCCCTCTCTAAGGCGGAGTCTCTACTTAGTCCGAATCGCTCAGGGAATCCTCTATATACTTGCTCAAACCCATTAGCAAATTTTTTAAATCTTTCATTTAAAGAGTCATCTGAGATTACTTTCTCTAATGATTGCGAAGTCAGAGTTATGTACTCGTCATTGGGTCTGTCTTTTTCATCTGAATAGAGAACAACACTTGTTTTTACTTCTGGACAAATTATGGAATAAGTCTCTTCTATTCCCTTTGCAAATAATAGGAATCTATTTCTAATAATATCTTTTAATTCATCTGATATTTCCCTTTTAACTTCAGGAAAAACATCTTCCGTATCCGTGTTTCCAATGATTAATATTAATTCGGGCTTTACGCCTCGTGCATTTATATTTATAGAAAGTTTTGAAAGTAGACCAGCAATAGTCAAAGTATCTGTCTTGAAAGGATTCATAACAACGAATCCTCCTCTCCGTTGTAATTGTTTACCATCGTTATCATACTGAGTCAAAAGACGAGAAGGTTGCAGATATGGGCAACCAACAACTGCGATTGGCAAACTTCCATTTGACTTTACACTATCTGCTATCTCTTTCTTTAGTTTTTCCACATTTAATGGCTTACAATTACTATCTTGAGTATCCATTAAATACTCTGCTACCCCAGAGACCAGTTCGCTTCTCAGTATCTCTTTTGTATTCAACCTTTCAACAGCAACATCATAAACAATGGGAAGCATGGTCTCTAGAATTTCCGTATCTAGATTTCTATCTTCTTCCTCGAGACCTTTCATCTCCTCTTCATCTTTTGAGGCAAGGAGATTCTGTAACCACACCTCTTTGATTTTTAACAACTGCAGTGTGATTTTACAAGTTAAATCCTCCTTATTTTCAGTTTCGGGCATACCTTGTTGTAAAAGATATCTTTCTGTCTTTGTTAAATACCTTTTTATAAGTAGAACTTCTTGGGTTTCTCTGACTTCAAACAACAAATCATTTACTATTTGAGACCTTAACTTCTCTTCTGCAATTTTTGCTTTTATCTTGTTTCTTTTTCTTACCACATCTTCTGGAAGTATAAGTACCTTCTCTTGTTCGATTCTATTGTCTATTTCTTCATCAGTTACAACAGAAAAGAATTCATCAACCCTCTTGTTCCATGCACTTATTATGTTGCTTTCGCCATAAGGAATTTTCTCAGCCCGTAATCTACTTTCCAGTTTATTAAGATTATTTCTGATATTAGGGAATCGAGAAAGGATCTCTGAAAGATTAAGATTTTTGTCCTTTAGGCAAATGTTTAATGCCGACGGTATCTCTATAACTGATTTTCTGATTTCTTTTGTCATCTTTGTTAACATTTCTTGTTTTAATAAAAATTTATATATTTCTTTTGAACCTATATTAACTGGGTTATACTCACTCATCGGTCGATTTGGATATTGCGCTTGTTTCTCCTGCGCTTCTTTAGCGAAATATCTATACTTATCTATGGAATATTCGCTTGCAAGTAATCCGAGTGAGATTCCTAATGCACTAACATATACTCCAGCAGTAAGTTTCCCTTCATACGATTGGAATTGTGGTTTTGATATTAAATCATTAAAATCCGAAAGTATTTGCTGATCTGGATTTACTGATTGAAACAAATAGTTTGGTTCATTACTAAAGCAAAGAGAACCGTTTGTCTGATCTGATTCACCCTCTGCAGAAAGATTTGGCAAATACTTATTACCAAAAGTTATCACGGAATTCTTTAACCGAGGATTCCTCTGCATTAAAGTTTCTTTTTGCCCATTAGTCGACCATTGAGCCTTAAAGCCGACATCGTAACCGATATTGAATAATCTATCTAAATTTTGACCCTCTTGCATTGCAAAAGTATATATATTTGAAATAACTTCTCCAGCCAAATCTGGGTTTAATGACATAAATATGCTTTCCAAGTCTTCTGAATTGTTTTCAAGAGTTTCTGGAAGTATTCCCACAGATTTAAATGACCGAATTAAATCAAGACCTTGGTTATTAGCAAGGCTTATACTTTCTCCATCTTCTATTTTCTCTAGCATTATTGCTGTATTTAACTCACTCATCATATTTATCAAAAAATTTATTTAAAAAAGAGAACAAAAAAACCGGCTCTCGCCGGCTTGTAATTACAAAATATTTACGAAAAACTACAAGACGGCTAAATGTGTCTTGTGGTGATGGCTTAAGTTTTTGTTCATATTATTTATCATAATGCCTTTATTATACCTTAAATCCTAGATTTACGCTATTTATGGATCTTAATTATCTTTTACTTTTTAACCAATTCATCATACACCCTATACATCTTCTGTACTCCATTCTCTAGTTTGTAATAATGGAATATATAGAATATTTCTACAATGAATATTATTGCTGTAAATACTACTAATATCCAAGAGAAATATATAAGCATAATAATAAATCCAAACATTAATAATGATGCAAATAACATAGTAACTAATAGATGTATTAGTCTTTCATGTTGCATAAATTGTATATGTTCAAGAAAATCTTTTTTAATATCCTCATTTATATTTTCTTTCTTTAATATGGTTTTAATATATTCCATATAGTTATTCATATAATCGATCATAGAAATATTCATTAATTAAATTTAATTCTTTCAACTAACCTTCTTCAAAGTTCGATCATATTCCAAATACTTTATCTCTTCGGATAAATTCAAATCAGGATAAGAATTCTGAGCTAGCGAAAGTACTTCCTTAACAAGCATATCTAATTCTCCAATTCCATCTTCATTCATGTTGGTTGCAACAAATTGAAGTCTTTCTTTGAAATTGACAGGCATTCTATTTAAAAATGACAGTTGATAATCAATCCATTTAAAATTATTACTACGGATATACACACTATTTATTGCAAATAGAAGCCTAAGCAAACGAAGTACAGTATCATTAATTAAACTCTGTATAGCAACAAAGTCTTTCCTAATCAAAAGCACATTTCTCAAACTCCAACTTTCAAAGAGCGCTTCTTGTTTTAAACATCTATTTACTAGTTCAATAGGATACTGCAATAGCTCAGTTTTCATACTGTTTAAATATTCTTCTCCCTTTATGACCTTGCAATCTAATATGGATGAAACCTCTAATTGTTTTAAAACAGACGTATCAAAATTTTCCAGTACATCTCTTTTTAGGTTATCTAAGAATTTTTCTTCCCAATGGTATATATCAACTTTCAGTCCATCCATTAGAACAGATATGGTCCATTCACCATCTCCCTCATCTTCTTCTGAAACCAAGATTTCATATGAGGTTTCTTTAAAAATTGAATTTCTAATTTCAGAGTTAGTTGTTCCTTTCCAAATGATAAATAACTCTAAATCAGAATATTCATCTGCGAGATTTCTGCTTACTGATCCTCCAACGAATATAGCTTTTATATTTTCATTGTTGATAAAGCTCTTAGTTATACCTATTGATTTATTTAACAATATTTCTGAGTAGTTCATATTGATATTTCTTCTTTCAAATACTTAACTGCATTCTTCCATCCTACCTCATTACCAAAATGCTGACATCCAGAAATGTATATACTACATCCAGGACGAACTTTCTCAATCTCAGGAACAACCTTTTTGTAATTAACAAAAGCATCATAATCTCCATATATATATTTAAACCTTATTCTCTTATCTATATCCGTCATATCCCTTTTAAAAAGTTTTTTAGCAAAACGAAACGTATATGGATTTGTATTTACAACATCATTCCAATCTTGCCCAGCCAGCCTTATACCAACAAATGACAATACCTTTCTTACAAATGCACTTCTCAATATCACATTTAACCATCTCCAAAGCGACATACCCAATTCAGCAATAAATGACACAGGATTTTTGTGATTTAATCTGTGAGAGGCACTCCAAGCAAACAAAGAACATTCATAACCCTTTTCTATTAATTTCTCAGCCACTAATAATCCAATTTCTCCACCAAGTGAAAAACCAACAATAGCTATCTTTTTAGAATCCAAACTCTTACAGAAATTAGTAATTAAGCTCACCCATTCTTCTGGCTTCTTAAGTACCAAATCAAAGCTATCACCATGACCGGGAAGATCAATATAGTAGGTTGTAGTATTGGAAAGGCTAATATCTACTCCATTGTAAAAAGATAATCCACTTGAACCCAAACCATGCAAGACAATAACCGGAGATTTACCATTTCCGCGGACATAGTAGTGTAAATTTTTGTTACCGTCTGAGAAAATTTTCGATTTAGGTTCCATGGTTAATAATAGCATCGATATTACTTTATGTACCAATCTAATCCCACATTACTTCATATCCAGATATAACTGCAACATTAGAAAACACCAACCATATAATTAAGTCATCCAAAGGATAAATATAGCCACCAATATTGATGGGAATTAGGTAGGTACCCGGCCACCACCAATGACCAAGATACATCGACAATAGCTCGTGCAATCCGTACATAATTCCTAAAACTAAACCAACAACAATCAATCTTTTAACAATATGACGCTTGTATTTAATTAGAAGAATAAAGACTGGGAAATAAATACAAATCCCAATTATCCAATAATTTAATTTTAGAATTTCAGGAAAAATGAAATAAAGAGAAAAGACTAAAACAAAGAATGAAATAAAAATACCTAAAAGATATTTCCAATTCTTAGATATCTTTGCATTCCTATCTTCATCATAGAAAAATTCATAAAAACATAATGGGTACAGAATATTAATCAATGCATACACAATATTCTCTATTGGAGCAATTCCCAAGATTCTAGGAAACTGTGAAAGAACATCCCAACTATCTGTTAACCTAGCCAGTATTTCTACAGGGATGATAAAAAGCAATGAGAGTAATCCAAATATAAGAATTTTCTTCCTTGAGTTTTTTATTATAAAAAATAGATATATCAACCCTGGAAGATAAACAATTAAAATGTTTAATAGATATGATGGTCTAAAAAGAAAAACCGCAAATAACCCTATTAAATACAGACCAATAACTATTAAAAAATTTACTAATTTCTTCTTAGGGAATAGAATATGACTCGGATGTTTCAACTGTATAGACAATAAAGTTATCCTGTAGATATATTACATCAAGTTACCAAATTGCAAAATGGTTAGAGAACTCTATTCTGAATAATCTTCCATCCTCTTTTCCTTGTAATCCCTAGGAAAAAATTCAATCCTTCCTCTCTTAAAATTTTCTTTTAATCTAGGAATCTCAGGACTATGTTTAGACAAAATCATAAACACCAATTGAAAACAAAATGCTAAATAATTAACAATCTTAAAAAACACATTCATCCTCTTACTCACACTCACCCTATTCACCATCAACTCCCCTTTAACTCCATATGTTTCTCTTAACCAAACATTCTGAGAATATACAAAGTTCAAATATCTTTCATTAAATATAGGTACCAAATACATCAACTCATGAAAGTTAAACATATCATCATCAAACACCACATCCCTTTCCTCACATATTAAATTCAAACAAAACTTGTCCTTAACCCTCTCCCCGTCCCACTTAGTCCTAATCTTGTGATGAAAAATATTCTTGAATACTAACAACGCCCTATATATCCAAGCCGTATCATTCTTAACCACTACAAAAACATCAATATCATCCTCTTCTTTTGCAAAACCTGCAGCAACCGAACCAGACACACCAATGAACTTAACCAAGTTCCCAACAAAAAGATATTTTTCATTCTGTTTAGCAAGTTCGATCTTGGAATTTATATACTCATTTGTCTGTTCTTTTCCAAAGGAAATATCTGAATTCTTAACCGAATTCTTACCCCAAATATACCTAGCTTTCCCCTCTGTGAGATTACAACCCATTAATGTCCTAAATTTTGTAAGATCCATAACCGCTTTTTGAGGTATATACATAATTCATTATACCATCTAAAAATATTATCAATATTCTGCTAAACTCTTAGTAAGAAATATTGTAAAATCTGCCATATATGAGACAACATCCAATACCACAAAATATATTAGACGTTGAGTTCAAACTCTTTTCAAAGTTTACTCTAAAAGAGTTTGCCTACTTAGCAATTGGATTAGGATTCGGAGGATTAATGATATATCTAGTGGTAGGTAAAACCATTCCAGGAATCATAGGTATCCCCATATGTATTCTTACCTCAAGTGCTGGAATATTTCTAGGACTCGTACCAATCAATGATCAAGATGCGGATGTATTCATAAGGAACTATGTAAGTGCAATAACTGCACCAACACAAAGAGTATGGATGAATAGTGAAATGCTTGAAGAAAGAAACAAACCCGAATTAAAACCTTCAACCGATGGAAAGCTAGTACAAAAAGGTTTTAAGGAGAATACAAGTACAATCATTGGAGGGGGACTTTTACAAGCTACTGCGGACGAGACAGTCCTACCAGTTACAAAGCTAGATGAAAGACCTGTGGCACCAATAGTCCAAGATAGGTTGATAATTTCAGAAGAGAACAGAAAGAGCTATGAATTTACAATTCAAAACTTAGAAAAGCTACCAGGAAATATCAATATTTGGCTGTATACGGGTGATATGATATCAGTACCCAATGTAATTACATACATGAAAGGCGAAGACGGAAAAATCTTGTACGCTAACAGAACTGGAGCAAGCGGATATTTCTTAACTAACAGAATGTGGACCAAAGGAAGATATACCCTAGAGTTCATACACCCACAGTACAAATTTCCTAAGGTAGATTTACTAATAACAGACGAAAACATCAAGTTACCTATTAAGATTAAAACAATATAACGTGGATAAAAATACAAGAGCTAGAGCAATAGCCTCAACACAAGATGAATTAGAAGTAAGAGATATCCGAGAGGATTTGGTCATAACCAAGAGCGGAAGCGTAGCCATGGTAATCCAAACCTCTGCTATCAACTTCGACTTACTTGCAGAGTATGAGCAAGATAACAAAATATATGCCTTTGCAGGATTACTCAATGCCCTTAACTTCCCTATTCAAATTCTAATTAGAACCAAACGAATTGATATTACAAGCTATGTAGACTATCTCAAATCTCAAAAAGAAAGAGATATGAGTGAAGGTTTAAGAAAACAATTAGAAATATATACTCAGTTTGTACAAAACTTAATTGTACAAAACGATGTATTAGATAAAAACTTCTTTGTAGTTATTCCTTTTAATCCAGGAATAACGATACCTGAAATAGGGCTATTAGGAAACAAAAAAAAGAATGAAGATGAAGAAAAATACAAACAGATGGCGATTGAGCAGTTATTAGAAAAGGCCAAGATATTCCTGTATCCTAAGAGAGATCAGATTCTTAAACAACTCTCTCGTATGGGATTGTTTGGGCATCAATTGAATAATACTGAACTCCTTTCCGAATTCTATACAATATATAACCCAGAGGAAGAAGAAAATGTCTGAGGAAATAAATAACTACAATAGAACATTTGAGAACAAGGCAACACAGGAATTACAATCTCAAAACGAGAAGCTCCAATCTGTTGGAGAAAAATATGCTAACTTCAAGCAAGAATTACAAAAAGAAATAGCCAAAAAGGATGAGGTCGTAAATAAGGATAGATTTAATGATCCTGTAGATACTGACGTAGAGGTAAAACCTAAGAAAAGGAAGAACTTCCTCATTAAGTTTCTCGATCAAATGTCTGCCAAAATAAGTGGGAAGCCTGTAAAGAATGAGGCTGAAGCGAGTACTCCAATACAAGAAGATGATATAACCATGTTGGATAAGGATATGTCCATAAAAGACATTGTCGCCCCAATTGATATGGAGATTGATTTCAACAATCTACAAATGGGAGATTATTTCTTTAGAACTTTCAAAGTAACTGGTTACCCTCGTATTGTAGGACCCAATTGGCTTTCACCAATCGTTAACTTTGAGCATTCCTTAAGAATCAGTACCTTCTACTACCCTGTCGAATCCAAAGATATTCTTGAGAAATTAAAACGAAAGATTGGAGAAATGGAAGCTACACTCTACTCTCAGATGGAAGATCGAAAAGTAGTAGATCCAACCCTTAAAGTAGCACTTTCGGATGCACAACAGCTACAAGATTCCATAGCAGAAGGTACCGAAAAATATTTCCATTTTGGAATGTATCTAACAATATATGCTCCAAACAAAACATTACTAGAAAAATTCTCCAAGAATATCATATCTACCTTTGCAGCTATGAATGTGACTGCAAAACCGGCAACATTACAACAAGAACCAGGATTCATAAGTACACAACCATTAGGGTTAGACAAACTATATTTCACTAGAAATATGGACACCACATCCCTAGCAACCACCTTCCCATTTGTTACATCAGAACTAACCATGGACAAGGGAATCATGTATGGAATAAACATGCACAATAAGAGTTTAGTAATATTTGATAGATTCCAACTGGAAAATGCAAATACTGTAGTATTTGCAAAATCAGGCGCAGGAAAAAGTTACTTTGTAAAACTCGAAGCTGTTAGAAGTTTGATGCTTGGTACAGAAGTCATAATCATAGACCCAGAAAGAGAATATGAAGCACTTTCAAAAGCTGTAAATGGATCATATATCTCATTCTCTCAGGACAAAGGAAACAAGATGAATCCTTTCGAGCTCTCTGGAGTAACAGAAGAAGGAGATGATGAATTAAGAATGAAACTTTTAACTCTCCATGGATTCTTTAAAATTGTATTTGGAGGACTAACTAATGTCGAAGAATCTATCCTAGATAAGGCGCTCATCCTCACCTATCGAGAGAAAGGAATTACATTTGATCCAGCAACTCAAACCAAAAAGCCTCCTCTACTCGAAGATATGTACAAAGTTCTAAAAGGTATGGCGGAAAATGAAGCCCATGATTTAGCTAGAAGAATGGAAAAATATATCATGGGAAGTGCAGCCGGAATATTTAACGAAGAAAGTAACTTTGAAATACAAAATCCATTTACAGTTTTCAGTATTAGAGATTTACAAGAAGAATTAAAACCTTTAGCTATGTACCTCATGCTTGATTTCATCTGGACAAAGATTAGAAAAGACAAACGTAAGCGATTACTCATCGTGGATGAGGCTTGGTATATGATGCAAAGCCAAGATTCCGCAAACTTCATGTATTCAATTGCAAAACGAGCAAGAAAATATTACCTTGGACTCTCTACCATTACACAAGACGTAGCAGATTTCCTCACAAATGATATGGGCAAAGCCATAATCTCAAACTCTTCAATGCAGATATTGATGAAACAAAGTCCATCATCTGTAGATAAGTTACAAGCCGTATTCAATCTTTCTGATGGAGAAAAGAACTTCTTGCTCAGTTGTGATCGTGGACAAGGACTGTTCTTTGCAGGTGCAAACCACGTTGGAATACAAGTAATATCTAGTCAGGCAGAACACGAGCTAATCACTTCTGATCCTAGAGATTTAGAAAAACAAAAATTACGAGTAGGTATGACAGATACACGGACAATGGAGGAAATGGCACAAATATTTGAGCAACCAGCGGATCAACAAACTATGAACAATGTCTCTGCAATGAACAGACAACAACAAGTTATCCAACAAGCAATTGGAAAACGAAAAGAAGAACAAATTCAAATTGAGGATGAAAGAAAACAATATCAGAGAGAACTTGAAGAAAGATTAAAACAACAGGAATTGGATTTGAATCCACAAAAACAAAGAAGTCAACAAACATTTTTAGATGAATTAAAACGAAATACAATCTCTGGTCAGGTAGTGCAATCAAGGGAGGATATACAAAAAGGAAGAACACATATAACTCCACAAGGACCAGTTTCTAGCTATATAAATAATGGACCAAAACAACAATAGTCAAAACAATTTGAATTTACTCTCAGAAGCTAACTATTTAGTTACCAAAGCTATCTCCACTTCCTCATTACCTCAACAAAAAGTTAGTTCTGATTTAGATCAGTTAGAGAAGGCGGAAAAGAAAACTGAATACAAAGCCAATATCGCAAAAGGTGTAAAAAATCCACAGGTATATATTGCTATGAGTGCATTGAGATTGGCGAACCCGTTTAAAGGGTATTAAATACTAACTTAGTGGACCCTGATCTGGAGGAAGATATTGATTAATATTCTCAACTGTTATGACAATTGGAATTGAAACTCCTTCAACAATCTTTCTCGCCGCAGCCCTAACTATCCCCGCTATATTCCTCTCTAGTTGTCTAATACCTGCATCAAATCCAACTGGCCTAATAATCATAGGCCATACATTTTCATCAATTCGAATAAACTGTTCAGTAAGATTTAATCCCTTTAATACTCTTGGTAATATATACTTTTGTGCTATTACTGTTTTTTCTTCATCAGAGTAACTTGTAAACCTAACGACCTCAACACGATCTAAAAGTGCTGCGGATAATCCGCCAAGATTATTTGCTGTACATATAAAGAAGGCCTTAGATAAATCAACTGGATAATCAATATAGTGATCTAAGAATGCGTTATTCTGTTCTGGATCCAGTATTTCTAAGAGTGCAGCCATCACATCATTAAGTAAACCATTATTTCCACTCGCTTTTTCAATTTCATCAAGAAGTATAACTGGGTTCATAGTTTCGCTTCTTACTAAGGCTTTAACTATTTGACCTGGTTCAGGATCAATTGCATATCTCGGAGTTCCTCTCAACGTTCTTACATCCCCTATTGCTCCCAAAGATATTCTTATAAACTTCCTACCCATTGCATCTGCAATAGATTGGGCTATAGAAGTTTTTCCAACACCTTGCAACCCAACAAAAAGAAATACTGGTGCTTTTATAGATTTTCCCCCACCCGTTTGAACATTCGTCAGTGGTCTTGCATCCATAGTACCTAAGGACTGAATTTGCGAGCTGACAGGTACTACCATATTCTGTCCTTGAGTAGATTCTAATTGCATAGATGCTATATAGTCCAAGATCACATTCTTAACAGAATCCATACCATAATGGGTAGAATCCATTAATTCTTTAGCATGTTTCAAATCAAAATTATCTTTTGAAACTGTATTCCAAGGAATACGTGTAATCCAGTGAATATATTTACTGACATTTTCGAATTCCGCACTATACACTCCCTTTCGGGCAATTCTTTCGAGCCTCTCTATATTGGTTAAAGCCTCATTTTTTAACTCAAGTGGCGTACTGGAATTAAGAAGTGTATTTTTTAATGCCAAAACTTCCGCGACCGAATCATCCGTAATGTCACTATTTTGTACCGTATTTGTATTTATGTAATCCATTTTGGACAGTAATATATTACATTAGAGTGTATATTTCCAAGCCTACCAAGTCAAATATTTGTATTAGAAATATATATCAAAAAGCCTTGAAATAGCGACCGTAGAATGATAGCCTTAATATGTATAAAATTAAACTGTCCAATTGATGAAAAAATCCTTTTTAACCGGAATAGCTTTGATTGCCCTAATCATATATCCTTCACAAGTTTTTGCTGCTGACACAACAACTCTACAAGCACAGCTAATGACCTACTTGCCATACATTCTCATTGGAGGTGCCGTTATACTTTTAATCAGTATAGTAGGTATTTTGTTAAGTAAGAAAAAAGAAAAAAGTGAAGAAGAAATGATTACTACGGTCACACCTGCAGTAGAAAACACTATTCCAACAACATTCACACCAGAAGTACAAGCTCCTGTGCAACCTGTAAATATGGATAATATCTCAGACAACCTATATGCTCCTGCAGAAACAAAACCAACTATTCAAGAAACTATGGAATCAAATACCTCCACAGAAGAGTTACCTATGGCACAACCAGAGTTTGCACCATCAGTGGCTCCTGTTACAGAACAGACACAATCATCAGACTTACAGGATATTTTACAGGGAGAGGCCTCTGCATCTCCAATGGGACCTGTAACTGACCATGTTATGGAAGAAACTACACCAGTAACCGAAACCCCAGATACACAGTTTAATACTCCTACCGAAGCTCCAATTTCTTCCTTTGCTCCTAATCCTATGCCAGAAATTGCTACAGCTCCAGACACAACAATGGAGTCATCATTTGTACCTCCTGTAACAGAACAGGTAATATCAACAGACGCAACTCCTGCTGTTCCTGATTTACAACAATTTGTAAACAATCAAGTTGCAGAGGTCCCTCCTATGGCAACCCCAATAATGGAAACGCCTGCTCCCGTTGAAACACCTGTTGAAACTCCTGTACCTGATTTTAATCAAGCTCCAGCTACAACAGATACAAACACTCCAGATCAGACGGGGACAACCTTTAGTATTTAATAGGTTGAAAGTACAGCTTCTTTAAGAGACTTAGCAAATGCTTTTACATCTTCAATATTGTTGTATATTCCAAAACTTGCTCTCATTGTAGGACCAACATGAAAAGCATCATGCAAAGGTTCTGCACAATGAAAACCTTCTCTAACACACATACCCTTTTTACTAATATATCCAACTATTCCATCACCCTCTTTGTTATCTTTCTCTTTGTCCTTACATCCTTTGAAACTAAATCCCTCAATATTGAATGTTAATACACCATACCTATTATTGTAATCTGTCTTTCCAAATGGTTTAAACCAATCAATACCATCAAAAGACTCGAGTAATTCTTTCATTAAACTTCTTTCATGCTCTATGAGTTTTTCAAATCCACCCATCTCATTTACAGTTTCTGTAAACCACTTCAATGTTTCCCCCAGTACAATTCCACTTTCAATATCTGGAGTACCTGCTTCAAACCTCCATGGCAATTCATTCATTTCAAAACCATCTTTAGAAACACTTAATATCATCTCACCACCGCCCATATATGGAGGAAGCTTTTCGAGAATATTTTCCTTACAGTACAGAACTCCAGCACCTGTTGGACCATATACCTTATGCCCCGAAAATACCAATGCATCACAATCAATATCCTTAACATCAACTTTAATATGTGGAATACTCTGAGCTGCATCAACGATCATAAAAGCACCAATGCTATGTGCTAACTTTGCAATTTCCTTAACAGGATTTAATGTTCCAAGCACATTAGAAATATGCACAACTGAAACAATTTTTATTTTACTTCCATCCCTTTCAATTATTTCCTTCAACCAATCCAAATCGAGATCAAAATTTTCATTTACAGGGATATATTTAATTTCAAAACCAATCTCTTTTTGCAATATCATCCAAGGAACAATATTACTATGATGTTCCATCTCAGAAACTACGACAATGTCCCCCTGAGAAAGATTTGCCCTTCCATATGTATTCACTAGAAGATTTAATCCTTCTGTAGTATTTCTTGTAAATACAATTTCTTTGTAGCTATCTGCATTTAAGAAATCTGCAACTGTCTGATGTGCATTCTTCCACCGCTCCGTAGCTTCTTTTGCTAATACATGGGAACTTCTATGGATATTTGCATTATACTTAGTGTAGTAATCATTAATAGCATCTAATACAACCTGGGGTTTTTGAGTAGTAGCTGCGTTATCCAAATATACAATTGGATTCCCATTAATCTTGGTTTTTAGTATGGGGAATTGATCTCTAATTGTGTTATTCATTCCTAATTATACTACATTAATCCATTTTTAAAGTTTTTCCAGTATTCACTTCCCTTCACTGTCATAGTTCCTACATATTTATTCCCTAATCCATCGGCACCATACTTTCTCTCACATTCCTGATCTAAAAGCTCAAATATGATTTGTGCAATTTTCATTCCTGGATATATTTTAATTGGTAGTGGAGAAAGATTAATCATATGTAATGTAAGTCTAAGCTTGTTTCCAGGATCTAAGAAACCTGCAGTTACATGAATTGCCAATCCTAATCTACCTAGCGAGCTTTTTCCTTCTAATCTTGCAATATGTTTTCCATCTACTCCGGTTGTTTCCTTTACATTAGCTAAAACAAATTCTCCTGGTTGAAGGATATATCCTTCTTCTTCACCTACTTCCACACTTTGCATGAGATCTTCAATTGGCTGTTTTACATCTATGATGAAATCTTTCTTTTTATTGAATATCAAGAAGTGACTATCTAAATGTAGATCGTATGAAGCGGGTTGTAGATATTTTTCATCAAAAGGCTCTATGGTTATCTCACCTGTTTTTAGTTTTTCTTTGATAGATTTATCCGAGAGTATCATTTCTAGTATTTAAATTTTATCTATTCCTGGTATTGGGAAATCCTTTGTAAATTCTTTTACTTCCAGTCTAATTTTTTCTAAATTATCATCACTTGGATTTTTTAATGCCCTGTCTATGAATTGAGCTACTATTTCCATTTCTTTTTCTTTCATACCTCTTGTAGTTAATGCTGGTGTCCCTATTCTAATCCCTGATGGATCCCATGGTTTTCTTTCATCAAATGGTATTGTATTTTTGTTTACAGTGATACCAACTTTTTCCAATATCTCCTCTGCTTGTTTACCCGTGATATTCTTGTTTGTTAAATCCACTAGCATTAAATGATTGTCTGTACCTCCAGAAACCAATGTAAAATCATATTCCATTAGCTTTTCTGAAAGTCTCTTTGCATTCTTTAATATCTGTTTTGCATACTCTACAAATTCTGGCTTCATTGCTTCTCCTAAGGCAACTGCTATCGCCGCCGTAGTGTTATTGTGTGGGCCTCCCTGAAGTCCAGGGAATACTGCTCGGTCTATGAGTGTAGGAAGATTATCTCTTGGGCTTAATCCTTCAGCAAGAGGCTTTAGGGGCTCAGAAGGATTACCATTGCACATGATCATTCCACCTCTTGGTCCTCTCAATGTTTTGTGTGTAGTTGTAGTTATGACATCGGCAAATCCTACTGGTGAAGGAATGATTTTTGCAGCTATTAATCCACACTCATGAGCAATATCTGCTACAAAATATGCATCTACACTGTGAGCAATTTCAGACAATCGTTTGTAATCATATAATCTTGGATATGCCGTAGCTCCACAGAAAAGTAACTTAGGTTTCTCTTGCTTAACCTGTTGTTCAAGCGCATCATAGTCTAAGAGTCCATCTCTTCCAGTTTCGTATTGTACTGAGTTAAAATACTTCCCCGTTATATTTACCTTCCAACCATGAGTTAAATGTCCTCCGAAATACAAGTTAAGCCCCATTACCTTGTCTCCTGGATTTAAGAGTGCAAAATATACTGCAAGATTGGCTGGGCTACCTGAATATGGTTGGACATTAACATGATCTACACCAAATATCTGCTTGGCTCTATTCACTGCTGTGGTTTCGATCTCATCTATGAATTGGTTTCCTCCATAGTATCTTCTATTTACCATTCCTTCCGAATATTTATTCGTTAATATTGATCCCAAAGCTTCAAGGACATCTTCACTTACATAGTTTTCGGAGGCTATTAATTCTAATCCTTCTTTCTGTCTTAGAGCTTCTGATTGAATACTGTTATATATTTCTAGATCTTTTATCATTTTTCTTGTAGCAAGTCATTAAATTAAGCATGAGTGAGGCAATAGTCATAGGACCAACACCACCAGGAACAGGAGTAATGTATGAAGGGATACCCTGTACAGAATTCCAATCAACATCCCCTACTATCTTTCCAGTTTCAGGATGCTTACTAGAGCCAACATCAATAACTACAACTCCTGGTTTTAAGAAATTACCTTTAACAAGCAATGGATTTCCTGTGGCTGAGATTAGAATATCCGCCTGCTTTGCTTTCTCTTCTACATCAATGGTGTGGATATTACAAAGCGTAACAGTAGCATTCTTCTCAAGTAACATAGCTTCCAAAGGTATACCTACGATAGTACTGGCTCCTAGAATTACAACATGTTTTCCAAAGATTTTAATATTGTATTCTTCTAATAGCTTCATTATTCCTAAAGGTGTAGCTGGTACCATTGCTGAAGAATCCTTTTGGAAAAGCTTTCCCAGATTAACAGGTGAAAGCCCATCCACATCCTTTCGAGGATCTATTGCATCTAATACTAAATTCGTATTTATATGATCTGGTAATGGTAATTGAATCATATATCCATCTACTTCTGGGTCTTTGTCTAAGGAATCCACAAGATTAACAATATCTAATGTATTTACACTGTTATCCATTCTGTGAATTACACTTTCAATTCCAATCTCCTGAGCAGCTTTTTCTTTCATCTGTACATACTTAATACTGCCAAAGTTGTCCCCAACCAATATCATATCTAATCTTGGGATTTTTTTACCTTGTTGTTTTAAATTCGCAACCTCTTGGGAGATGTCATCTAATATATTTTGTGAGAGTAATTTCCCATTTAATAGTTCCATAGGGTATATTTTACACTCTGTGCCCATGGAATGTATACAGGATTAATTTTCGTTGGCTATTTTGTAGAATTTCTTCTTTTTCTTCATTAATTCTTTGAAACTTCCGGATTCTACTACCTTTCCATTTTCAAAGAAAAATATTCTATCAAACTTCTCCAAATCTTCTATGCTCCTAGTAATATATATCAATGTTCTTTCTGTTCCAACAAAATCTATAATGTTTTGTAAAATCATATCCTTTGATTCAGAGTCAATGAATGTAAATGATTCATCCATTACAAAGATTTGTCGGTTTCGATAAAGCATTCTAGCAATAGCTAATCTTTGCCAGTATCCTGGGGAAAGATCTTTTCCACCTGGGAATGTTTTTCCAAGAATATGTTCATCTTGGAGCTTTTCCTTCTTCATGAAATCGTATACCTGAGAGGCTTTTGCGACATCATCATACAACCTTTTATTTACATTTTTTCTTTCACCAGATATAACAATATTCTCTTTTAAACTAAAATTGTAGTTTATGAAATCTTGGAATGTAACTGATATTTTCTTCTTTAACTCTCCTCTGTCTAAGTCTTTAACTGAATAACCATCAACTAGATATTCTCCCAATTGTATCTGATACAACCCTGTCAAAATCTTAACCATACTACTTTTCCCAGAGCCATCACTTCCAAAAAAGGCTATCTTCTCTCCTGGCTTGATCTCTATATCAATATGCTTCAAAACCATAGTTTTCGGATCATCTGGATAGGAGAAGCTAAGATTTTTTAACTCAATTAGTGGCGTTCCTTTCCTTAATTTTTTGTCTCCATGGGCATGGTCTCCGAAGCCTTCATAATCCATCAGATCAAAGAACTTTTCGTCATATCCCAGTAATGATGATATGTAAGTAATCGAATCAAAAACACTGTAAGCACTAGAGTATGTCATATCTACATAGTCATACAAAGCTTTAAACGTACCCAAACTTAACTTTTTTACAATGGCGAAGGAAAGTACATAGATTACATATGCAAACTTCAAAATTTGACCAAATATGGAGAAACCGGTTCGATCTCTGTATAGTTTTGAATCTACCTTTAAATATCCATACAAAAACTGATCATATTCCTCTTGGTATCTTCGTTTGGTATATGCGAATGTATCATTAACTCTTAATTCTAAGAAATTCGCAATCGTTAATGTAACATTCTGTAGATAGTTTAGATATTTAAGTTTACCAACCTCTTCATCTTGGTACAAACGAATTTTTTTTCTTCTAATGTGTACAATGGCGATTTCTGGAAGTACAAACAAAATTATTAAAAGCACAGACCAGCTCATTGTTTCAAATATTATTATCCCTGCACTTATAAATCTAACCATATTACTCATGATGCCTGCGAAGCTATTATACGTCTGTATTATTCTGTCTATGGAGTACGCAGGTGCATATGTAAGTAGATCTTGGAATTTTTCTTGTTCAACATCTTGAAGATTAGATTTGGAGACCTTTGCAATCATCATGTATCTAGCATCTTCCCAAACCTTTTCATATATCACAGTATATAGATGTTGTTTGGCTTGATTACATGCTTGCAATATGGACCAAAGTACTAAAATTGTAACGAGATGCACAAAGGCTTGTGTTTGAAGAAATTGAGTAAAATCAAATTGATTCCAATCTAAAAGAATCTTTGCAATTTCATCTATGAATTTACCCACTATCGTAATACTGTATACTTCAGATGCGGTAGCTATGACAAAAAGGATATCTCGAGTTACTGCAGTTACGGTATATCGTCCATATATGAATTTAAGAACGTTGAACAAAGTAATGAGTTTTTTCTTGTATTTTTGTAAAATCATTTTAATATAATAGCATGAGAGATAGAAAATATTTAGAAAATTTAATGTATGATTTGTGGGAAGATAATTTCTCGGATATTCCAAGAAAAAATCTTGTCCTTATTAAGTTTGGTAAATATTCTAAACGTCAGTTAGGTAGTATTAAACTTGCAAATGAATACACAAAAATTAAAAGTTTGTTAAAGAAAAATCTTGATGACTATGAAGCCCAAGATGATAAACGAGTTACGGTCATAACCATGACAAAGTATTTTCAAAATGAGTTAGTTCCAGAATATGTTGTTAAAGGTACTATAGCTCATGAACTTTGCCATTATGCACATGGTTTTAGTTCTCCATTAGAAAAACGGTTTGACAAACCACATCAGGGAAATATCATAAACAAAGAATTGGCTAAGCGAGGTTTACTGGAAGAACAAAGAATCGCCGATAAATGGTTAAAGGATAACTGGGTTCATGTTGTATATCCGCTTCGTAAGTTTTTTTAGTAATTCAACATCTCCTTGGGACATATGTTTCTTTTTAAGTATTTTTCCATATAGATTGGTTATCTTTCGTATTTCTTCCATGCTTAATTATTAAATATATTTCTTTCATTTTTCTTACGATATGACTTATTAGTTCTTTTAAAAGACTCTATCTTCTATTCTTTAATCTTCTTGTTATGAATACAATTCTATATATATGAACAACAATTATATTGGTGAAAATATTAAGATATATCGTGAGAGGCAGAATCTAACTCAGCAACAGTTGGCTGACAAGATTGGTAAGACTTGGGAGATGATCTCTAGATATGAACGTGGTGTTAGTTCTCCATTGAACCAATTAGAATCTTTGGCTAAGGCTTTGAATACTACTCCATCGGATTTGTTAAATGATATTACGGATGGGAGTATTAAGATGAATTTTAGTCGTATTCCTTTATTTACTACTCTTCCTAGTAATTTTGCTTTCAACAAATCCAATACATATGTATATTACAATGCTCCTGATTGGGTTCTGAGTATTGATCCTGAGGCTTTTGCTTTAGATATGGGTATCATAGATGAATCAAAGGGTGTTATATATATTTCTCCAAATAGTGAGATCAATCTTAATGATATGGTGTTGATTAGGGAGGAGAATGGATTAAAGATTGAGAGTGTTAAAACGTTTAAGGGTATGATTATATTAGGGAAAATATTAGCACAGGAGATTAGGTACTAGGATGGTATAATTGAATATGATTACAGAATTACCTAATTCGGAAGATTTAACAAATACAACAGAATCTACTAGTACTCCACCAGAGAAACGATTCCTGGAAGGATACTATGATAAGATTACTCAAACTGTCGATTATGGAATGGTTGTAGAAGACATAAAAGATGCTGTAACAACAGATAAGGAAAAAGTTTTAGAATATCTATCCACAAAGTTGCTTAGCGTTCCAGCAGGCTCAGTTCTTTCAGTACCGACGATAATCTCATACGCGGATACTAGTGACTATAATGTGGAGCTTATGCAAAGCAAACTGGAATTGCTTGGCGCTACAGATAAGACACCTCTTAAACCAAGTTTCGTGGTTGAAAGATCATACACAATCTCGACTTTCAGAACTTTGCAAGTTATGAATATCATACTGAGAAAGCTATGTGATGGGAATTCTATATCTGATGCAAATCTTTCGGTTATTATCCAAGATCAGGTAAAAAGGCAAACTACTTCAGGTGAAGAAAACCATTTCAGAGAAGAACTTCGTAATAGCCAAGATATGTTACAGTACAGCTTTAAAGATGCAGATGTTAAAAAGAATAAGGGGTATATTAATCCAGAAGGAAAGGTTACAGAAAAAGAAATGGGAACGAAAATTTTACCAAGAGTTATAAATGCTTTGAGAAATATTTCAAAAGGAATTTCTACTTAAAATTGCTCTCTAATTTTGATCTTCTTCTTTCTGTCCTCTTCTCAGTTGATAGACCTAATATATCCATTATTCTAGTGGTTTGTGTTGTTAATATTCCTAAGGATATAAATCCTAAACCAATAAATATATTTTTCGTCTGATTAGATAATATCCCTGTAGATGGCAAATCTTCATCCCCACTACCTTGTCCACCAGTTGTTGTTACTACAAAGGTTATATATTTTCCTGAAGAATATGAACATAAATATGTAGTAGAAGCTGGGTGAGTTCTACAATATAAATCATAGCCAGCACCAACATCTGTATAGCTAACAGCAACATGAATATTATATATTCCCACCGCAGTTGGTGTAAAAGTTCCAGAGATGGCACAAGAAGAGGATGTACATGCAGTTCCGTCTGCTGCCTGGGTACGTACAACATCAGTACGATCTTTATCATCTTCTAAAAGATTTGTGGTTGAGTATATTATTCCTGTTAATATTGGATCATTAGGAAGTGCAGTAATATATGAACTAAATTGGTAAGTTCCTCCTACTATTCCACTAGTCGGACCTGTTATCGATTGCACGATTGGTGTAGTTGGAGCAGCTAGAACCGTAAATGTAATATATCTACTTCCTGAATTTTGACAATCCATAATTGCATCCCCAGAGTATGAGTTACATGTATCCGAATTTGTCCCATTGGTATATCCAGAAGCTGCATGAATAATGAAAGTCCCCGTGGTAGGAGGAGTAAAATTTCCAGTAAAGGAGCAATCAGTTCCTGTACATCCACTGGTACCAGCAGATTTACTTGAGAAAGTAGAGCCATCATTCTGTAAATATAAAGTGGTAATTGTATATCCATCAGCAGAGGTAGCTGCCGTTGTAAAACTGTATGTTTGACCATAGTATCCAGTAGTAGGACCTGTTATTGATGTTACAACTGGGGGATGTGTTAATTCATCCGCATATGATGAAGTTGGTTTTACAAGGAATATGACAAAAAAGGTTATTAAAAATAATACTACCTTGTATTTAATGGGCATTTCATTCAGGCATGTAAGTTAGAACACACTATAAAATATATATTAAGCCTATTAATACTGCAATAGAAGGAAAAATCATAGTCTAGAGTTTTAGAATTTTTGTTCAAATTTTAATTTTCTCTTTTCTATCCTCTTCTCACTCAATGTATTTAATATATGCTTTATTCTAAATGTTTGGGTTGCCAATATTCCTAAGGCTATGAATCCTAAGCCTATGTAGATATTCTTTGTTTGAGAAGATAGTATCCCTGTGGAAGGAAGGGCATCACTATTTGTACCATTTGTAACAACAAACGTTATGTACTTTCCCGACGAGTTTAGACATATATTCCAACCATGGGTTGAAGAAGGGTGTGTCGTACAAGTTGTTATTGTCGACACCCCTGTAAAGTATGTTAGATTAGCAAATATCACATACGTACCTGCTTCGGTTGGCGTAAATGTTCCTGATAATGAGCATGTATCAACACAGGTATCATCTGCAAAGACGTTATTACTTACAATTGGTTGATAGCCTGCCGTTGATGTTAAGCTTCTAACCATTTCAATCATTGAATAATAAATTGCATGGCCAGTTTCTGATACAAAGGATGAGGTAAATGTATATGTTCCACCTACTACGCCAGAGGTTGGACCAGTGAAAGAAGTTACTGTCGGTAAAGTCGTTGATTCAGCCGCATACAATGGAGTTGAGAAAGAGAATAATAGAAAAAAAAGAAATATAGCCAATGACACTAGTCTAGCACTCTTAGACATAAACTTGGGCGTTAAGTTAGAATGTACCTTAAAATATATCTTAACTTCACCTACTCTGCAATAGAAACAAAAGAGGAGGCCTTAACCTCCTCCTCTAAATCACATGTAAGAATATTGTATTACATCATCCCGCCCATACCCATATCAGGAGCCATAAGAGCATGACCCTTCTCATCAGGAATATCTGCTACTACTGCTTCAGTAGTAATTAACATAGTCCCAACAGAAGCTGCATTAGTTAATGCTAATCTAGTAACCTTAACAGGATCTATGATTCCAGATTTAATCATATCTACATATTCCCCTGTCTTAGCATTGTAACCCATATTACCTGCACACTTGAAAGCTACCACAGCTCCATCTTCTCCAGCATTTTCTGCAATCTGTTTTAATGGTTCACTCAATACAGATTTAAGAATTTCTATCCCCATCTGTTCATCAACATCTTCCAGTTGAACATTTTCCAATACAATCTTCGCATTATGTAAAGCTAAACCACCACCAGCAACAACACCTTCTTCAAGTGCAGCACGTGTAGCATTTATTGCATCTGTTACTCTATCTTTTTTCTCCTTTGCTTCAGTTTCAGAAGCAGCACCTACCTGAATTACCGCAACCCCACCATCAAGCTTTGCCAATCTCTCCTGTAATTTTTCTCTATCATAGTCTGAAGATGTTTTTCCTATTTGAGCTTTAATCTCCTTAACCCTCTCTTTAACATTAACCTTAGCACCTTTACCCTCAACTATAATTGTATTTTCTTTAGTTACTAAAACCTTCTTTGCAGAACCAAGGTCTGCCAATTCAACAGCATCTAGAGTATCACCCAATTCTTCTGAGACAAACTTCGCTCCGGTAATTACTGCAATATCTTTTAGCATCTCCCTTTTTCTATCACCAAAACCTGGTGCTTTAACTGCTACAACATCTAAGGTTCCTCTTAATTTATTTACTACTAATGTTGTTAATGCCTGATTTTCAATATCGTCAGCAATGATTACCAATGGTCTATCCGCCGCACTTAAAACTTTCTCTGCTATTGCTTGAATATCCTGTAGATTAGAAAGCTTTTTATCTGTAACAAATATATATGGGTTTTCCATATTGGCTTCCAATGTTTCTTTATCTGTAACAAAGTATGCACTTACATATCCATTATCAAATTCCATTCCTTCAGTATATATAACCTCATCAGCAAAACCTTTTGCTTCTTCTACTGTAATTACACCGTCCTTTCCCACTTTTTCGAATACACCCCCTATCATATCTCCAAGTTTCTTATCATTATTTGTAGAGATTGTTGCTACTTGAGAAATTTCTTCTTTCTTTGAAATTTTCTTTGCGGATTTTTTTAATTCTGTAACTATGATATCGACACCTTGATCTAATCCTCTTTTTAACGCAATTGGATTAGCTCCTGCGGACACATTTCTAAATCCTGCGTTAGCTATAGCTTGTGCAAGTACTGCAACTGTTGTGGTACCATCTCCAGCTAATTCATTTACTTTATTTGATGCTTCTTTAACCATCTCAACACCAACATTTTTAAATGGATCTCTATCTTCTATTTCTTTTGCAACTGTTACTCCATCTTTGGTAATTACCTGGGAACCAAAACTTTTTGCAATTGCGACATTTCTACCTTTAGGACCAAGGGTTACTTTTACAACATTAGCTATGGTATCTACACCTGCCTTGAGGGCTTTTCTAGCTTCTTCATTGTATATGATTGATTTTGACATATGAGTACTGGTTAAAACTTAGTTATTTTAAGATAGCAAGAATATCATCGGTATCAAGCAAGAGATATTTCTTTCCTTCTATCTCTAACTTTCTAGGTCGGTATTTCTCAAAAAATATTTGGTCTCCTACCTTAACATCAAACTCAATTTCTTTTCCATTTCGCTTTCCTTTACCCAATGATATTACTGTTCCCATGGAAGGTTTTTCATCTTCGTTGGTACTTGGAGGAAGAACTAGACCTCCCTTGGTGACTTGTTCTAGTTCGTCAGATTGTACTAATACTCGTTTTCCGAGGGGCTGTATTGTTAGTTTTGTAGGCATAATAGTTAGCAGATTAAATTAACGATTGCTAAAATTTTATCATAGTCAGTTGAGAAGTCAATACTAAAGCGCTCCTTTTACCACTATTTTATCATTTAGTAGCGCAATATTTTGAATCTTTCTACCAAGAAAGTTATTTTCATTGACCAATGTAAGCGCATCACTTATACCTTTATTCAATTGTGTCTTGATATTTTTAGAAATATTCTCTGAAAGAATAATATTGCCAACAAATATATTTTGGACATACAGTTGAGCTGTTTCCATTGTATCCTTGGCTATATCAATTCGAACCCATGGGATATTTATACCCTGTAAAGTAATATTGGCATATATACTCCAAATACCTTTAGATGGTTGAATGCATATATCCTTTACATCACCTCCACTTATGATATCGGTGCTTTGTAGTAGTGAAAGCACTTCTTTAGTGGAAAGCTCTATGAAATTGATATTATCTTCAGATATTACAAATTCTTTAAATTTCTCATCCAAAGGAAGCAGTTCTGAGGTATTGGATATACAACTCATATTAGGCATTTGAGATTTGAATTGTTTTTGCCACAAGAGGTAGGAAATAACAGGATATGCCAATATACCGATGATTATTAAAATCAGTATTAACAATACACTAAGTACTTTCTTCATCCTTTTTATTTATAAATACTTTATACCATATTCCCTTTAATTTCTTCTCAAAGAGATATACTTCCTCTATCTTGAATACTCTTGACCCTACCCAATATGATATTACACCATATACGGAGGTAGCTAAAGTCAAAAGTATGATATACATAGTCCTACTTGTATCCAATTTAAAATCAAAGAGTTTAAAAAGTAAATACATCCCGATTCCCATTAATACCGTATTTAAAAGTTTTATTAAGAATGGTCTTACAGTGTTTGCAAACGTAATCATCTTGGTCTTCACATTGAGTAATATGTAAAGGATTATTACTTCGAAAACGTAAGAAATTCCTAAACCTAAAGACAATCCACCAACAGCCATATCTGAATCTCCCCTGGTGGTAGACCATCTCCAGAAGTCCTGGAAGAAAGATGTAAGTACATGCCAGAATCCTACTCCGTCTGCATTGGATATTTGCGTAAGCATCTGTTCTAAGATTGGTCTCCAATCGTAGTAATGACTAAAGAAATTGGTGAGAAGGTATGCAACTACAATATTTACTACAATACTAATCGCAATCCCTATCAATGGCATCCATGTTTCCTTTAGTGCATAGAATGCTCTAAGTATAATTTGATCAATTGTTTGCCCAAGTATAGAGAATGAGAGAAGTATTAAACACCATGAGGTAAGAATAGTTGCTCTCCAGTCGAATGCTCCAGAACCGTATACTAAACGTACAATTGGAAGTCTTAGGACTACAAAGATTGCGATAATTGGAAGCACAAGATACAAAGCAAACTGTACAGACGAATTAAATATTTTTTTGAATTCTTCTTTATGTTCTGGATCACTATGTTGGGCCAAATCTGGCAATGCTAGCTGTGCCACTGCACTCCCTATGATATTGATTGGGAATTGGTGAAGGCTTAATGCATATCTGTAAGAGCTTAATGCTCCAGCTGCTAAGGAGAAACTGATTAATGTGTTTACAACTGTATTAACCTGCTCACCTATGATTCCAATAGTTCTTGGAATAGCTAATTTAACAGCTTTGACTACTTTAGAATCTTTAAAGGCTGCAACAATTGTTTTCCCAGACAGTGAGTATCTGCTTCCATAGTGAGATATGAACGAAGGCAATTGAACTAAAAGATGTAGTAATGATCCCAAAACTGCGGAAATTGCAATTCCCTCTACTCCCATCTTTCCAAAAACAACAAAAATCATAGGTCCAACTATCATTGCTAGGTTGTAGAAAAGTGGTGCTAAAGAAGTAGTAAAGAACTGCTTTTTAACTTGAAGGTATGCCGTTATGATGCTGCTGAAACCCAAAAGTATTGGGGAAAGAAGCATAATTCGAGTGAGATACACAAACATATTGTAATCGGTCGTAGAGATATTTTGCGAGAAATTTAAAGCACTTTGCAAAATAACAGAATGAGTTATCAGATTCGTAATCTGTGGGGTAAATATGAAAAAGATTAAGGCTGTTAATGCTGTGATTCCAGATATTATTAGGCTTAAGTGATTAAAGAAGTTATCTAATCTTTCTTTACCTTCTTTGTAAAATACTTCAGAGAATATGGGAATAATTGCTGCGTTGATAGATCCTGCTACCAAGATTGTAAAAAGCATATCCGGAATTGTGAAAGCTGCCCAGAAGATATCTAATTCATGAGTAGCACCGAAGAGTTGAGCAATTGTTCTGAGTTTTATAAACCCAAGTATCTTTGTAACAAGCAATATACTCATTACAAAAAAGATTCCATTCTTATTTAAAGCAAGTTTCTTCATTTTGATCCTGTGCAAGTTATGCGACTAATATCATAATTTAAACTGTCTTTTTTATCAATTCATCTATTTTTAATATTACTACTTTAGTATATATCTATGAATATATCTTTAGTTGATTTTTTCTTTCCTCATATGTGCTGTATCTGTAAAAGGCACGGTAATTATATCTGCGATGAATGTAAAAAGCTACTTAAACGTAATCTCCCCGAATGTTATATCTGCAGAAGACTTTCTCCCTCACATACTTCTCATTGTTCATGTAAAAAACAATATTCATTGGACAATGTTTTTGTAGGCTGGGAATACAACAAGATGTCTTCGAGTATTTTGAAATTGTACAAATACAAGAATGTACAAGACATTTCTAAAGTGCTTTCGGAGTTTTTTATAGAAGCGATACAAAAATCTTCATTTTCCAATAGTCTTAAAGACACCCTCTTGGTTCCAGTTCCTATTTCGTATTTTAGAAAAAATGAGAGAGGGTTTAATCAGATGGAATATATTACAAAAGAAATCAGCAAACAGTTTGGATTAGAAATCACAACTAGTCTAATATATTGTAGAAATTCAACTGTTCATCAAGCAAGTAAAAGTAAGAATGAGAGATATGAGTCGAAAGAAAATCCTTTTTACATTAAAGATTCCTACCAACACTCTATTCCAGGGTACAAAAGCATCACACTTGTAGATGATGTCATAACCACTGGAAATACATTAGAGAAAATTACAAAAGTAATTAAGATTCACTACGGAATGGATACCGTAGTGAATGCATTGTGCATGTTTAGAGGAAAACCATATTACCTTACTGCTTCGCAGTTATCTCATTAAGCTTGTCTGTTATCTGCTTGTATACATCAGTATTAGTTTGAGATGTGGTCTCAAGAATCTTCTTCGCAGCTTTTAGATATGATTCATAGACAGAAGCATTACCCTTCTGGTTATTTATATCTGCAGCCAACATCAAAGATGGAATATGTTGAGCATTAATACTTAATACCTTTGTTAGAGCCGAAAGCGCAGAATCTTTGTCTCCATTTATGAGATATACCTGAGCTTCACTGTAATACAAATCATAGTTTAATGGATTCAATTCCGTGGCTTTCTGCAGTGAATACAACGAATCAGAAGCATAATCCTTGAACCCCATTCCTACAAGTCCCATATATACTTGTGCTCTTGTTTCCCAGTTAGAATATATTGCAGGGTCTGTATCGATACTTCGTCTAGTGAAATCTAATGCATAGTTTTTCCATTTTCCGACATCACTAATTAACGAAGCGTTGGCCGTTGGATCTCCACCATTCTTAGAGTATTTTTCAGCTGATATTCCCACAAGCTCTAAATACATAGCCCCTGTCTTTCTATTCATCAAAGGATTGTTTCCATCAAACTTGGAAGCCGTAGCATAGTAATATGTCATTGAATTAATAAATGTCTGCCTCTGTTCAATTGTTGGAATAATATCCTTGTATTTAGCATTCTGTTCAACAGTGTATGATTCAGCTTTAAGCAAATATGCACTAGCGATCGTTTTAGAAACCCACATTCCCAATGCACCTAATCCTAGGCATGCAACCACTATTGAAAGTACAATACTTAAATTGTATGTTGACTTTCCAGTTTCATTTTCAGGTTTAAGATTTGCAGTCCAAAGTTTGATTACAAATTTTTCTTCAGTTCCTTTACTTAAAATTTCTAAAATTACAGATCTTAGTGCTATCACTACAAACAAGATCAAAAGAACTAGAACACTGTATACCGCAAAGAATGATGAAAGGAAAATGAAAAGAATAACTACATCAAGTATCACTAATAACCAGCTACTACTTATTTCTTCTTTGTAAATCTTAATCTTTCCCAAATCTCTTCGAACCATTCTTAGAATTACGAAACCAAAGAAACCCCACGCAAGTAACCAGACTAATCCGCCATTCGCGAATTGAGTAAACAGTTCACTGGCACCATAGTAGAAGTTAACACCGTTGTACTGTAATAGATTCTGATTTAAAGGTTTGTAAAGATTGTAGGCAATTGAATATGTATCAACACCCATTCCTAACAATCCTCTTCCAAATGCAGCTACAAACACAGATGCTGCTATTATCCATGACACATCAGATCCTAGAGATACTTGAGCAACAAGATTAATGCTCTTAGGAATAATAACTGTTCTAAGCGCTGGGATTTGTAAGATAATCGTTGGAATTAATACAAACAAAATAATTGCTATGCCCATTATGAGAATATCTTTAGATATTACAGGTGCAATCTTCAATCTTCTGATTCCAAAGAACCACAATGCTACAAGAAGGAGAATGAAAAGAATTATTAATCCAATCCCCTGGTTGATCGAGAATATCCAAATATTGATAGCAGAGATTACCGTTGAGACTATGGCTATTGTGAAAGCGGTTTTCTTTCCTCCTCTGTCTATGAAAAAGTCTGTGATGAATCCAATATTTATTAACATCAAGATGAAATTAATAAACAGATGAGTCTTAGAAGATCTTAATAGTGGCAACCCCGCTTGGCTTAAATCCTTGTATACAGGCACAAATCCCCAGATATTTACACCCAGGAAGGATAGAATACTTAAAACATTTGTAATTGTAAAACCCGCCACAAATGCCAGAAGTGCAAATTTTATATCCTTAATACTCTTTATAAATGTCCTTGCACATATACAAACAAGTAATATAGTTACAAAGACAATCAATCCAGCACCTAATCTTCCATCGGTTCCCCATATACTACTGTTAAAATCTTTGGAGAAAATAGTAGAAAGTAGTAAAGAAACAAAAACCGCTAAGATTCCTCCATCTAAGGCACTCTTTAAGAATGTAACTTTTCCTTCCCAAATGAGTTTAATAATTTCGAGACTAATAATTATTGTAGATAATCCAAGTATTACCAAAGACATACTTCGTTCAGTCCAATCCCAAGGAAAAGGAATTATTGCCAATGGCGCAATGAAAAGAATCGCAAAAAATAGATATTTTTGAATTGTAGGAATATTTAATTTCCTTTTTTCTACGGCTTTAGAATCTGTAAGCATAGCAAGGCAGTTTGGATAGTTTAGTAATAAATCCTACCATAAAAAAAAGAGGAGACCAACAGTCTCCTCTTCACGTACAAAGAACGGCTTTTTTACTCTACAACTTCGCCTTCTTCAGCCTTTTTCTCCTCATCCTTTTTAGGTTCGTCTTTTGACTCTTCTTTTGGAGCTTCCTTAGCTGCTTTTTCGTACATTTTCTTCCCTATTTCTTGTAACTTGGTTGAAAGCTCTTCGGTTTTCTTCTCAACTTCCTTTTCATCGAAGTCATCTTTCTCTATGAGTTTCTTAAGTTCATCAGACTTTTCAGTTAATTCTTTTTTATCTGATTCCTCTACTTTGTCTGCATTCTCTTTGAGAAGTTTTTCAACACTGAAGCATAGAGTATCTGCTTCATTCTTCTTCTCAGCTCTAGCCTTCTTCTTTTTGTCCTCGTCCGCATGCTTTGCGGCTTCTTCCACCATCTTCTCAATTTCCTCATCCTTAAGACCTGTGGTTGCAGTTATGGTTATCTTCTGTTCTTTCATTGTAGCTTTGTCTACTGCTTTAACATTCAAGATACCATTTGCATCTATTGAGAATGAAACCTCTATCTGGGGAACACCTCTTGGTGCTGCTGGAATACCATCAAGTACAAATGTACCCAATGTCTTGTTGTCTGCTGCCATTTCTCTCTCTCCTTGAAGGATATGGATCTCTACTGCTGGCTGGCTATCTGCTGCAGTTGAGAATACCTGCTTCTTTTCTACAGGAATAGTTGTATTCCTTTCAATTAACTTGGTCATAACTCCACCGAGTGTTTCTAAACCAAGTGATAATGGTGTTACATCTAAGAGTGTAATGTCTTTAACATCACCACCCAATACTCCACCTTGAATTGCAGCTCCTACACCTACAACCTCATCAGGATTTACACCCTTGTTTGGTTCTTTTCCAAAGATTTCAATTACCTTCTTGATTACTGCTGGCATTCTTGTCATACCGCCAACTAGTAAAACTTCATTTACATCTTCAATCTTTAAGCCTGCATCTTTAAGTGCTTTTTTACATGGTTCTTCTGTTGAATCAATCAAATCTCCAACTAATTTCTCTAATTGAGATCTAGTTAAAGTTTCTTTCAAATGCTTTGGACCACTTGCACCTGCTGTGATGTAAGGAATGTTGATTTCTGTTTGTTCAGAACTTGAAAGCTCTACCTTTGCTTTTTCTGCAAATTCTCTCAATCTCTGTAATGCAGTTGGATCTTCTCTTAAATCAATTCCTTCTTTTTTCTTAAATTCATCTGCAAGGAAATCAATTACTCTTTGATCGAAGTCATCTCCACCTAGGTGAGTATTACCATTGGTTGAAAGTACTTCAAATACTCCTTCTCCAATCTCCAATACTGATACATCAAATGTACCACCACCGAGGTCAAATACTACAATCTTTTCGTCCTTACCCTTGTCTACACCATATGCCAATGCTGCTGCGGTTGGTTCATTTACAATTCTTTTTACATCCAAACCTGCAATTTTACCTGCATCTTTTGTAGCTTGTCTTTGAGAGTCATCAAAGTATGCTGGGACTGTAATTACAGCTTCAGTTACTGGCTCACCTAAGAAATCCTCTGCATCCTTTTTCATTTTTGCAAGAATCTTTGCAGATATCTCTTGTGGTGTATACCACTTATCTTTCATCTTAACCTCAACTCCACCATTGGATGATTTTCTCATCTCAAATGGTAAGAGCTTGATATCTCTCTGTACCTCTGGATCATCCCATGATCTACCAATTAATCTTTTTACAGAGTAAATGGTTCCTTCAGGATTAGTAACAGATTGATTTTTAGCTAAAACACCAACTAGTGTTTCGCCTTTGTCATCCATAGCTACAACAGATGGAGTTAATCTTCCACCTTGAGCATTAGGGATAACGACGGGTTTTCCACCTTCCATTAGGGACATTACTGAGTTAGTTGTTCCTAAGTCTATACCTATAATTTTTGACATATTATTTATTTAAAAAATTTATTTACTATTTTGAGACAACTACACGTGCAGGTCGAATGACTGTGTTGTCTAATATATAGCCTGGTTGTGTCAAGCCATATATTTCACCACTAGTACCTTCTCCCACCATAGCGACTGCTTCATGTATATTTGGATCAAACTTTGTCCCTTTTTCAGGAATATATTGTTTCAAACCGAAATCTTCAAATGATCTACTCAATGATTGAAATATTGCAGCAATTCCAGAAAGCCATGCTTTTCCATTTTCATCTAAATTCAAATCTTTGCTTGCATCAATAGCCAATGTTAATGAGTCTAAAGAGGGTATTACAGATTCTGCTAAATTCTTTCTAGTTTGGAAGAATCTTAATTCATTTCTCTTCTCTGAGTTGTTCGAAAGATTCTGGTAATCCGCCAAGGCTTTCTTCAATTGATTTTCAATGATCAACTTTTCATCCTCAAGTTTTACAACCTTGAGTTCTAATTCTTCGCACTCTTCACATTCAATTTTGTTTTTTACTTCTTTTTTCATATTGATATTTTTAAGGTTATCTCCATCCAGACATGGATGATTCTAATGAGGACTTAACTTCTTTAAGCGCTGGTATTACTTTTGAATAATCCATTCGCTTTGAACCCAATATCCCTACATATCCAGTATCTCTCCCCCAGAATGGGATCTTGGTGAAGGCCATTGCACAGTCTTGTAATGTACCAACTCCTGATTCACCTCCAATTAAGAGTGAGACTCCTGATCCTGAATATTTCTCTGTTATATTTTTTAAGAACACTTCGTCTTCCAATATATTTACTATACTTCTAATTTTTTCAATTGACTGGAATTCATCAAATGATAGTAGATTTGCTAATCCGTAATATCGGATATCTTCATCCAGTATGAGGAAGACTACTGAATCAGTTTCTTTTGAAAGGATATGTAAAACAGATTTAATCACTATATCCTTAGAGAATCTGTCTCTAAATATTCCTTGTCTAATTTCAATACTCATTAATGGGTTGATTACATTTCTACCTAGCATTTCACTTACATAGAGTCTTAATGCTTGATCTGTTGGTAATCTTCCAGAGGAAGAATGTGTTTGTTCAAGCAATCCTAACTGCATTAATTTAACCATTTCATTTCTAATGGTTGCTGAGCTTACACCTAAATTGTATTTTTCTACCAATGACAATGATCCGACCTCTTCGGCATCTCCCATAAACTCTTTAATTATTGCCATGAGTATGGCTTTTTGTCTTTCTGTTATATCCACTTTAGCAGATACTAAGGTTAGGTGCTAAAGTATATGGTAAGAAATATAGAACGTCAAGGGGGATAGTTTGACTTTTAAAAAGCCATCCCATAATATGGAGAATATAATCTAAGCTATTGATCATCATGGCTACAGAAGAATCATTTGATGGTGAAGGTACAGAACCTAAAATAAGTTCAACGCCAATAACAACTCCCCCTCCTATACCTACTCAAATGACACCGCCAGAATTAACTTCTGAGAATATTGCACTAAGTAATAGAATTAGTAAAGAGCTACAAAACCAACCTCCTGCTTTTACTCCTGATAATCTTGAGTGGATTAAGGCTCATACGCCACCACCACTACCACAGGATTACAAGATTAATCAAGTAACAGATAGATATAGCCAAACATTGAGTGATATAGAAGAGACAAAACCAATTCTAAACGCTGCTAAAGAAAAAGAGGAGAAAGCTTTAAAAAGGGCTACTGCAGCGCAGATTGAAGCCGACGAAGGCTTGTATAGCAAACCTGAGAATGGGGTCGAGAACATTATAAACAATATTATCTTGTATCTAAAACGAGTAGGCTGGGGAAAAGCAAAGTATAATTCAGATAAAATAGAAAAAGAATTAGCAAGGCCACTTGGAGGAGAAGCTTTGGTAAATAGTTCTCTCGAGACTACACAGCGTGCTACTAACCCTGTGAGATTAGAGACCCTCATAGATGCCAATCAGCAAAATCCAATTGAGAATGCTTCTCCACAGATGACCTCTGCGCTAGAAAAACAAGATGAGATAGCAAAACAATTAAAACAAGAAGCCAGTTAAAACTATTTTTTGTTATTCGAATACAAATAAACGAAGCTCAAAATTGAGTAGTAAATATTCACTAAAAAAGCTATATAGGATTGTCAAATATGTAATTCTTTGATATACTCCTACTCATCATGGAAACAATAACATTAGAAAAAAGAGAACTCTTAGGAAAGAAAAGTCAGAACCTTTTAGCAAAGGGATTTATCCCAACTGTTGTATACAATGCTAAAGGAGATTCTACAAACCTACAGATAGATGCATCAGCAGGAAAAAAATTGATCAGAGTTGCAACATCCACAACAATTGTTGATGTAAAGATTGGAGACAAATCAATCAAAGCTTTAGTTAAAGATGTTGATTTAAACCCAGTTACAGAGGAAATTAGACATATTGCATTCTTTGAAATAGATGAAAGCAAAGAGATGGTCTTCTCCATTCCTTTCGAAATCATTGGTATATCTCCAGCTGTTAAGAATAATCTTGGTATTTTGGTTAAAGTACTTTCAGACATTGATGTTAGATGTAAACTAGCTGATCTTGTTCCTTCTATCTCAGTTGATATTTCAGGATTAGATCACCCTGGACAGATCATTGGCGTACATGATATTAAACTTCCAGAAGGTATGGAACTTATCAACAAAGATCTTGAGCAAGCTACTATCGTTACTATTACAGAAATTCAGAAGGAAGAAGTTGTTGCTGCTCCTGTTGAAGGTGTTCCAGTTGAAGGTGCTCCTGCTGCAGCTCCTGTTGAAGAAGTAAAAGCTTAAGAGTCTTCCCCTATATCTCATAAACATATATAATTACCTATGATTAGTGTAATTATCACCTCATTCAAAGAACCTAAGACTATTGGTCGATGTATTAAGTGTATTGCAGACAGAAAATATTCTGGTATTACTTCTCCATTTGAAATTATACAAGTATCTCCTGATGAATTAACGCTTAAAGCAGGTAAAAAGGAAGCGAATATTCTAGGATTATCTAAGCATGAATACCGACATATTATAGATCCACACAAAGGAAAACCAACCGCTTTGAAGATGGCTTTAGAAAAGGCCAAAGGAGATATAATTATTCTTACTGATGGTGATACCTTTTTTGAAAAGAATGCGGTTGCAGAGTTAATCAAACCCTTTGAGAATGAGACTGTGGGAGGAGTGAGTGGAAGACCAAGATCACAGGATGAGAAAAATAATGCTTTTGGATACTGGGGTCACCTACTCTCTGACGCTGCAGACCACAGGAGAAGCCGTACAATGGTCCAAATCAATGAGAAAGACTATTATATTAGTCAAGACACCTTCTTTCCTATGAGTGGATATATTATGGCTATGAGAAACCTCAAATTTGATATTCCCTCCAATGTACTTTCTGATGATGCATATATTTCATATACCTTAAGAAATATGGATATGAATATTGCGTATGCACCTAAGGCTGTATGTTATGTTAAATATCCTACTAGCTTGAAGGACTACTACAAACAGAAAGTCCGATCTTTGGGAGGATTCAAACAGTTAGAAAATTTTGAAGTATTTAAAAAGGATAAACAGAGTAGAAGTTTTTTTATTGAACTCCCCTACGCGTTTTATGTCTTTGGATATGCTAAAAATTTCAATGAATTTATATGGTCTCTAAGCCTATTCCCAATTAGATTGATTACATGGATAAAGATATTATGGGAAAGAGTAATACTTAGGAAAGATATGGGGAAAAACGGTTGGGAAAGAATAGAAAGTACTAAGTAGAGTCCCCTACTCTTTTCTTCCAATTTCATAACCTCAAGCAAAATATTATGTATAGATAAAAAAGAGGACCTTTCGGTCCCCTTTAAATTTCAAATCTGAATCAATTAAACTACCATCTGAAATGTGCAAATGCTTTATTAGCTTCTGCCATTCTTTCAGTATCAATCTTCTTCTTCATTGCATCACCTTCTCCACCAAATGCTGCTACTAACTCGTCCATTAGGATGGTATCAAAATTCTTGCCAGATTTCTTTCTAGCACTATCTACAACCCATCTTACTGACAATGTTTCCTGTCTTCTAGGAGATACAGGCATTGGGACAGAATAGTTAGCACCACCTACTCTTCTAGCTTTGATTTCTAATGCAGGTCTGATGTTATCTATAGCCTTGTTAAAGAATGTATTTACATCCTCCTCCTTAACTTTCTTAGCACCATTTTCCAAAGCGGAATATACTAAATCCTCTGCTGTAGATTTCTTACCATCTTGCATTACTTTGTTTATTAATCTAGAGATTACTACGTTACCGTATTTTTTATCTCCGATTTGTATTTTTCTTTTTGCTCTATGTCCTCTACTCATAATTACTTATTATTAATTAAATCTATTCGGAATCTTTACTTCCTTTAGCACCGTACTTGGATCTAGCTTTCTTTCTGCCTTGTACACCTGCTGTATCATACTTACCTCTTACTACGATGTATTTAACACCTGGGAGGTCTCGTTTTCTTCCAGCTTTGACTAAGACAACTGAATGCTCCTGTAGGTTATGTCCTTCTCCTGGGATGTAAGCTGTTACTTCCATTCCATTTGAAAGTCTAATTCTAGTTACTTTTCTCAATGCAGAGTTTGGTTTCTTAGGTGTCATTGTTTTAACCTGTAAACACACTCCTCTTTTAAAAGGATTGTTCTCTCTTGCATATCTATTCTTCAAAGGATTGAAGTTTGTTGCTAATGCAATGTACTTCGTCTTCTGAGTTTTAGATTTCCTAGGTTTTCTTATTAATTGGTTTATTGTTGGCATGGTCGGTATTATATAACAAATTCAACTAAAAATTAAGCTCTTCCAAATTTCTTATGTCTGGAACTGCTGCGCTCTCACCTGCAGGGATTAATCTACCGATGATTACATTTTCTTTCATTCCTCTCAAGAAGTCCGTCTTACCGAGGATTGCGTTACTTGTCAAAACTCTGACTTGCTCCTGGAAGGAGACTGCAGACAAGAAACTTTCGGTATTTAAGGATGAGGTTTTTATACCTAACATTCTTGGGATTACTAAAGCTTTATTCTTTCCTTGATCAGAAACAAGGCTATTCTTTGCTTCTGCTAAGAACCTATTTACCAATGAACCTACTAAGTAATCTGTATCTCCAGAGTCAACTACTTTTCCAAGTCTTGCCATCTGTCTTAAGATTATCTCAATATGTAAGTCATCGATTGATACACCCTGTTCATTGAATACTTTCTGTACTCCGTCAAGGATATATTTCTGCGCAGTCAATATGTCAGCTACATCTGCCAATGTCTTTGGATCTATTGAACCTTCAGTTAACTGTTGTCCTGCTTTTACGTTATCTCCATCTTGAACAAGGATAGCTATACCTGGAAGCACTGTTACAACTTCTTCAGCTTTTGCTCTTCCCTCAAGTGTTAAGATTCCGCTATCTAATGTAATTTTTCCATCAAATGGAGCCTGTTTTTCAACTTCCTCAGCATCTACAAACATCAATTGACCAGCTTTAACCTCAGTACCATCTTCAACGATTACTTTCTTTGCCTTAGAGATTACATAGTATCTAGGTAATTTCTTTTCTCCGACAATTGTAATTGTTGCAGATTCGTCCTCCGCAATATCAACATGCACTTTTCCGGTTAAGGAAGAGATATCTGCTTCAGCCTTTGGTTTTCTAGCTTCAAACAACTCTTCAATTCTTGGAAGACCCTGTGTGATATCGACCTTAGCAACACCACCCTTATGGAAGGTCTGCATAGTCATCTGTGTACCTGGTTCTCCAATTGATTGAGCTGCAATTACACCAACTGCTTTACCCATTTCTACTTCCATTCCATTCTCAAGATTCAATCCATAGCACTTCTTACAAAGTCCTAATGGTGAAGTACATAGCATTGGAGATCTTACAAAGACTTCTTCAATCTTTGATTCATCAATCAATTTTGCAATTGCTTTAGTGATTGAGTCATTCTTCTTAGCTATTACCTTTCCATCAATTTCTACATCTTTAGCCAATGTTCTTCCAAACAATCTATCTGTGTAAGAGATTCTTCTATCATCTGCTCTATTCATAACCATACCTTCACCATCATATCCACAATCGTCTTCTCTGATGATTACATCGTGAGCTACTTCGACCAATTTTCTAGTTAAGTAACCAGAAGATGAAGTCTTAAGTGATCTATCTGCAATACCTTTTCTACCACCATTTGCGGCTACAAAGTATTCAAATGCTCCAAGACCGTCTCTATAGTTGCTCTTAATTGGCATTGGTACCCAGTTACCTCTTGAGTCTCTAACAACACCCTTGATAGTCAAAACCTGTCTTGCCTGGATCTTACCACCATTTGCACCAGATTCTACCATCTCGTATACAGAGTTATGTTTGTCTAACTTTGTCCATGCCTCATCTGCTAACTCATTTGCGAAGTCATCCCACATAGTTGTGGAGATATTTATCTTCTCAGTCTTTGTCATCAAACCTTGTAGGTAGTTCTCTTGTAACTGTTCATCTTTCTCTTCCATCTTCTTCAACTCGCTATCAAGATTGAAATCAAGATTACAATCTTCCATTGCGAATGAGAATCCGAGGTCTGTTGCATATTTGAAACCTAACAATTTCATATTGTCTAAGAGTTCAACAACAACTTCCATTGGTTTGGAGTTCTTAATATCATCAATGATTGTATTAACTGTCTTGTTGTTTACTCTCTCATTTACAAATCCATAGTCCTCAGGAAGAATTGTGTTAAATATTACTCTTCCAACAGAAGTCTTAATATCTTCACCATTTATTCTTACAACGATTTCTTCGTTAATATCAATTACCGTATCTCTTTCATATGCTCTGATAGCGTCAGCTGCACTTGAATAGATCCTTGGTTTCTTACTCTCATACATATCTGTCATTAGGTAGAAACCTAAGAGCATATCCTTTGCAGGACTTGCTAAGATCTGACCGTTAGAGATGTTTATAATGTTCTTTGAGGACATCATTTCTCTCTCAGCTTCATTTCTAGCTTCCTCTGTTAAGAGGATATGTACTGCCATTTGGTCACCATCGAAGTCTGCATTGAATGCTTTACATACCAATGGGTGGATTCTGATTGCTTCACCTTCTACCAACTTAGGGTAAAATGCTTGTACACTATATTTGTGTAAAGTTGGAGCACGATTTAGTAATACAGGTTTGTTCTTGATTACTTCCTCTAAAAGATCCCATATGATATCTTCTTGCTCTTCAATCATTTCTTTTGCCATTCTAATATTTGGAGCTATCTCCCTGTCTAATAGTTTTGCAATGACGAATGGTTTGAACATTTCCAATGCTACTGATTTTGGTAAACCACACTGATCAAATTTCAAACTTGGATCTCCATCGATAACAGCACGACCTGAGTAGTCAACACGTTTTCCTAGTAAGTTTTTTCTAAACAATCCCTTCTTACCTCTTAGGTCATCGGTTAATGACTGATATGGTAATCGCTTGTTATTCATCATGGCCTTAGAAGGCCTATGTGAGTTATCGATTAATGCATCTACAGATTCCTGTAACATTCTCTTTTCATTTCTCAAGATAACGTCAGGCGCACCTATTTCGATCAATCTTCTTAATCTATTATTTCTGTTGATGATTCTTCTGTACAAGTCATTTAAGTCTGATGTAGCAAATTTACCACCTGATAGAGGGATAATAGGTCTGAGTTCTGGAGGAAGGACAGGAAGAATATCAATAATCATCCAACTTGGATCGATTGTGTTCTTCTTGAATCCTTCAAGATATTGAATTCTAATAATTGTAGCAGCTTTTTTCTCACCTTTTTCTTTCTCAACGGCTTTTCTTAATTTCTTAATTTCTTTTTCAACATCCAAGTTCTGAAGCATTTTCTTAACAGCTTCAGCACCCATTAATGCTTCAAAGAAAAGAAGATCTCGTTCTTCCATATTCATATATTCATCTTCACTCAAGACTGTTCCAACTTTCAATTTCTCGATTGTTTGGAAGATCTTTACGTAGAATGCATCTAATTGCTCTTCTTTTTCTGCATATTCTTTTCTAACCTTAGCCAAAGCTTGATTTCTCTTATGCTCTAACTGACTTGCTTTAAATTCGTTTGTCTTTTCTTTGCTCTTTTTCTTACTTTCATTGATTTCAGCTGTAAACATTTCGTCAGTAGCCTTTAGGTCTGTTTCCAAATCTGTTTTCAAAGCTTCTACTTCTTGTTTCTGTAAATCTTCTGCTTTGGTTACTATTTCAGCCTTCTTATCCTTATCTACCTCAACAACCATATACCTAGTGTAGTATATGACAGAGAGTAATTTCTTGTGGGATATATTTAAAACAATAGACATCTTGTTAGGAATACCATATGCAAACCATACGTGTGCGACAGGTACTGCCAATTCCAAGTGACCCATTCTTTCTCTTCTTACATCAGAGGTTGTGACTTCTACTCCACACTTATCACAAACAATCCCCTTATACCTGATCTTCTTGTATTTACCACAATAGCACTCATAGTTCTTGGTAGGACCAAAGATCTTCTCACAGAAGAGTCCATCTGGTTCTGCTCTGAAAGTTCTGTAGTTAATTGTCTCTGCTTTTGTAACCTCACCATATGACCAATCTAAGATCTGATCAGATGAAGCCAATGTTAATCTTAAGACATCAAAGTCTTTCAATCCTTGTTTGTTATTTAACTTCTTCATTTGTTACCTCCTCAACTTCTCTCGAAGAATTGTTTGAAATTAAGTCTAAGTTCAAGCAAAGTGCATTTAGCTCTTTGATTAATACTTTGAATGATTCTGGTATGTTTACATTCTCTATCTTGTCCCCATGGATGATAGCTTTGTAAGCTGCAGATCTTCCCTTGATATCATCTGATTTGATTGTCAACATTTCTTGTAGAGCATAAGGTGCACTGTGTGCCTCTAATGCCCAGACTTCCATTTCTCCGAATCTCTGTCCACCCATTTGTGCTTTTCCACCAAGTGGCTGTTGAGAAACTGCAGTGTATGGTCCTGTGGATCTAGCATGTACCTTCTCATCTGCAATGTGATGTAGTTTCAGTACATATTTAATACCTACAGTTATCTTGTTTGGGAACTTCTTACCTGTTCTTCCATCAAACAAATCTACTTTTTGAACCATTTCTTTACCTTGTTTTGCAAGTTCCTGTTTCAACCATTCTAAGTTCTCACCTTCAAAGATTGGGAATGCTAATTTCTCATTCAACATCTTTGCATATCTACCGAAGTGAATCTCTGCTGCCTGACCCATGTTCATTCTTTTTAGGAATGTTGGTGTCAAAACAATATCTACAGGTTCTCCATCTTCAGTAAATGGCATATCTTCAATAGGTCTAATTGCTGCAATTGTATTTTTGTCTCCGTGTCTTCCTGCTAATTTGTCTCCGAAGTCTACTTTCTTTGTATCTGCAACCCAGACCTTAACTTCATGTAATACTCCTGGTTGTAATTTGTCTCCCTTGTCTGCAGAAAGAATCTGACTTCTGACTACTATTCCTTCTTCTCCGTGAGGCATTCTGAGCGAGTTATCTCTAACATCACTTGCAGATTCTCCGAATATTGCTCTTAGCAATCTCTCTTCAGCTGTTAATTCTTTTTCTCCTCTTGGTGCAACTACACCTACGAGAATATCTCCAGCTTTAACTTTAACACCAGTTCTAACAATACCTTGCATATCCAACTTCTGTAGAATTCTGTCATTTACATGAGGGATGTCTGCAGTAATTGTTTCTGCACCTAATTCAGTGTCTCTGACTTGAACAGTATGCTCTCTGACGTGTATAGAGGTTAGTAAGTCATCTCTTACAATTCTTTCAGAAATGATTACTGAGTCCTCATAGTTATATCCTTCGTAGAACATCAATGCTGCTTTCAAGTTTGTTCCCAATGACAATTCACCATTGATCATTGTAGGACCATCAACTAATGCATCACCTTTTTTAAATGTAGCTCCAGAGTTTAAGATTGGTTTCTGTGTGAAGCACGTATTGTCATTACTTCTGTAGAATGAGATCAAATCATAGTCTCTGAGGCCTAATTTCTTGTATTTAACAGATAGTTTCTTACCATCAACATAGTAAACTTCTCCATCATCTTCAGCGAAGACACCCCATGAGGATTGTCTTGCAACTGTCTCTTCCATTCCGGTACCGATTAATGGACTCTCTTGTTTAATCAAAGGAACAGCCTGTCTTTGCTGGTTAGCACCTGTTAGCGCTCTCATTGCGTCATTGTGTGACACAAATGGGACCAATGCCATACCTAGACCTGCTTGCTGACCTGCGAGTACATCTACAAAATCAACTGCTGTAACATCTTCCAATACAAAGTCACCTTTGTGTCTTACTGGTACTAATTTATCTGTGATGTTTCCCTGTTCATCAGTTTTAACTGTTGCAGAAGAGATGTAGAAACCTTCCTCGTCCATAGCGTCAAAGTAAACAACCTCGTCAGAAATGAATGATTTTACCTTAACTTCTTTAATTTCTTTCTCTGCTGCAATCTTCTCTGCTAAAGCTTTATCTACGGTAGTATCAGCTTTTGCGATTGTTTTCTTTCCTGAAACAACATTTTCAGAAAGAATTCTTCCTTCTAATGTAGCTTTGTTGTTCTTAACAACTTTTGAAACTCTTCTGTATGGTGCTTCTAAGAATCCAAATTCATTGATTCTAGCCAACATTGCGAGCTGTGTAACAACACCAATGTTTGCACTTTCAGGACTGGTTACTGGGTCAAATTTTGAGTAATGTGAGTTATGGACTTCACGAATTGAGAAAGTTGCTCTCTCTTTTGTGATACCACCAGGGCCACCTGCAGTTACTTTTCTCTTATTTTCTAATTCTGAAAGGATATTAGTCTGATCCATGAAGCTTGATAGTGCATTTGCTCCAAAGAATGATTGGATGGAAGCTGCAATTGGCTTAGTTCCAACTAACATAGATGGAGTAACCTTAGCATCTTGACCATACAAACTCATCTTGTCTTTAATATTCTTCTCTAATCTTCCAATACCTGCAATTAGTTGTCTTTCTAAAATTTCACCAACACTTCTGATTCTTCTGTTACATAGGTGATCAATATCATCAGCAGGAATTACTCCATTATTTGTCTGGATTAATCTCTTAACAATCAAAACGATATCCTTAGGGTAAAGCATAACTTCATCAGGATTATTGATGTCATATGATGTACCTAATTTTCTGTTTAATTGGTATCTACCAATTTTCCCAAGATTGAACTTTCTTGCATTGAAGAAGTTGCTCTTGATATATTTCTCAGCACTATCAATAGTGACTGATTCATCAGGTCTTAATTTGTTGTAAATACTGATTACTGCTTCTTCCTTACTCTTTGTGAAATCTCTTGCTAATGTTGCTTCAATATATTTGTTCTCTTCATCTGTATCTACATCTGCAAACAATTTTCTAATCTCATCATCTGATTCCCATCCGAAGACTCTTAGAAGTTCTGTAATCAAAACCTTAGGTCTCTTAGGCAAAACTCTCATTGAGATAACATTGTGTCTATTAGTATCAATTTCATACCATGGACCAATACCAGGCATTAATCTAACTTTGTGCAATGTTCTGTATGGTAATTTTTCATCTACTTCGTACAATACACCCTCAGCTCTAACGATCTGATGGGTTACAACTCTTCTAACACCATTGAATACAAATACACCATCTTCAGTCATGATTGGAAGATCAGCAATGAAAATTTCTTGCTCTTTAATCTCACCTGTCTTGTTGTTTAAAAGTTGAACTTTAGCATATACAGGAACCTCGTAAGAAAGACCTTTTGCAATTGCTTCTTCTACAGTTCTGTATGTCTTACCGAATCTAAAATCTTTGAACTCCAAAGTCCACATCTTCTCCATAGTATCCTTAACAGGATTGATCTTAGTGAAGAGCCTTTGAAATCCACTAGCATAGAAATCATTAAATGAAGCATTTTGAGCTTCGATTAGACTTGGAAAATCTGTACCAGAGGAATACCCTAGTCCCAAATCTATTCTCCCGGACCTATTACTTTGAGGTTTGATCATAAGACGATATTTTAGTAATGTTATAACATATTACTCTTGCTATAAAGCGGCGGTATGATTCCTGCGAACCAAAAATAAACCGCATTGTAAAGCAAAAACTTAGGAACTCGAAGGATATTACCATAATTAGCAGTATTAGTCAAAGGTTTTTAACACTCTTTTCACTATTCCATTAAAACCTTCTGTATTGTATGGTATATATGTACTTTGAAATAATCCCAAATTTACTTTATTATATACTACAAATGCCCAGAAGAAAGAAAAAAGAACCCATTACAATTAAGAGTAGCGAGATCAAAATTCTCGTTGGTATAGCACTTTTTTTGCTTGGACTCACTATTGGGCTATCCCCATTCATACATCAACAGTCACCTCTTTTTGATACCATAACCTTACAGTTAGGATATTCAGCAATTTCGTGGGGTATTTTACTCATATATATATCATTCTTTTTACTAACCAAAAGTAAGCGATTTAAATCTGTAAGACAGGTTGGTGGATTACTACTCTTTTCTGCATGTTTAAGTACGCTTCTCTCATTCTGGCAGACCGCAGAACAGTTAAATAACTCAGATGCATTGAGAGGTGCGGGTGGAGAATTAGGGAAAATGTTCCATTTGGCATTAAATAGTACATTTGGGAACCTTTTAGAAATAATCATTGTACTCATATTCCTAGTAATTGCCTTCTCATTAATAACTGGTACTACATTAGAACAGATTCTTGAATTTGTAGAAACCCCTATTAAAGATGGTGAAAAGAAGAGTTTTAGCTTTAGTAATCTCTTTGGTGGATTTAAACTAGACAATGATGAAGCAAGAAACATAGATGGAAGTAAGATGAATATTCCAAATTCAGATATGGACAAAGAGCCCGAGATAAGGATGTATGGCGAGGATAACAAGAAAGACGATGAAGTATATACAGAGCCACAGATAAAAACTCCTTCACAGGATGATGTATTTCCGGAAAGTATTCCAGATTCCCAAACTTCCACAAAAGATCTCGCAGAACCACAAAGGCCACGCTTTACCAATTGGATATTTCCAAATATAGATGTATTACAAGAGGGAGAAGTGCAGAAGCAAGATGAAAAACTTTACAGAGCTAAGGCCACTGTCATCGAAACTACTCTTAAAAACTTTGGTATCCCTGCAAAAGTAGTAGAAATTGCGGTAGGACCAACAGTTTTACGATTCTCTTTAGCAATAACTGTAGGTATCAAGGTATCTAGAATTAAAAACTTAAGTAATGATTTGGCTCTAGCTTTGGCATCCCAGTCCTCATGCGTAAGAGTCGAAGCTCCAATTCCTGGTACTTCATTTGTAGGCGTAGAGATTCCAAATCCAACTCCAAACTATGTATATACCCGAGATATGATCAAGAAACTCAGGCAGGAAGCAGAGAAATACGAACTTCCTTTAATCTTGGGTAAAGATATTACTGGAAAAACCACAATTAGAGATCTAAACAAAATTCCACATCTTTTAGTCGCAGGTGCTACTGGTACAGGTAAATCTGTAGCTATTAACTCCTTGATTACTGGCCTTTTGATGACCAAAACTCCTGATGAGGTTAAATTCATCATGATTGACCCTAAGATGGGTGTCGAAATGGCAGCATACAATGGAATTCCTCATTTACTAAATCCAGTTATTACCGACATGGAATTGGTTGTTAATGCACTCCAATGGACAATCGATGAAATGATGCGAAGATACAGACTATTAAAACAAACACATGTTAAGAAATTAACTGAATACAACAAGGCTTTAGGATTTACCGCAATGCCATATATCATCGTAGTCATCGATGAAATGGCCGACCTCATGCTTACCTCTGGTGTAGACGTAGAGGCAAAGATTCAGAGACTAGCACAAATGGGAAGAGCTGTTGGTGTTCACCTCATACTTGCAACCCAGAGACCGACCGTAAACGTAATCACTGGTTTAATCAAAGCTAATGTCCCAGGAAGAATGGCATTCGCAGTAGCAACAGCCATGGACTCTAGGGTTATTCTTGACGATACAGGAGCTGAAACATTACTTGGAAATGGAGATATGTTGTTTAAAGATCAAAGTACTCCTAAATCAATTAGAATCCAAGGCACATATACTTCAACCGAAGATAGTGAAAACGTCATAAATGCAGTCAAAGAGCAGGTCAGTGAAGAAGATATTGAATATTCAGAGGATTTAACACAAGCTATAGAAAAAGGTGCAACCGCAGCAACCTCTGGAGGGAGTACTGAGCGAGATCCTGACTTTCCAGTTGCTTTAGAAATTGTCATAAACAACCAAAAGGCTTCCTCATCCTTCCTACAAAGAAAGATGAAAATTGGATACAACAAGGCTGCAAGGTTGATAGATGAACTCTATGATGCAGGCGCAATTGGCCCTCAAGATGGTAGTAAACCAAGACAGGTACTCGTATCTTCTTCAAATCAAATCCTACATAATGAAGACAGTAGTGACGGATTTGATGAATAAGTAGTACAATTGCCAGTATGATAACAGCTGGAGAAGTACTAAAAAAGAAAAGAGAAACCTTGGGGCGCTCCATTGAGCTTGTTTCTCAGGAGACCAAAATGCAAAAGCGATTCATCACATATATCGAGGATAATGACTTTTCTAAATTCGACTCCGAAGTATTTCTCACAGGATTCATCAAAATATATTCCCACTATCTTGGATTAGATACGGAGAAGGTACTAGCCCTCTATAGAAGAAGCAAACCTCAAAAGAAAGCCACTATTGGGAAATCCATTGAACCAATATGGACAAAATACAAAAAAATCATCTTAACCCCTAAAAGCCTAATTACAATCCTTTCTGTTATCTTTTTTGTACTAATTCTTGGATATATTGGACTACAAATCTACAAGTTTCAGAGCCCTCCAAAATTAAATATAACTTCACCCATAGATGCAATTACCGTTACAGAGGAAAAACTCACAGTAGAAGGCACTACACAGCCTGGAGCAACACTAGAAATCAACTCATCACTAACCCCAATTGACAGTCAAGGACATTTTAAACAAGAGATCACATTAAAGGAAGGAATTAACATTTTAACAATCAAAGCAAGAAAAAACAGCAACAATATGTTAGAAACAGTCGAAACAAGAAAAGTAACATATACAAAACCCGCACAAACAGAAACACCTGCCCAAACAGTAAAAACATTTACACTGACCGTAGAAGTCAAAGATTCTGCCTCATGGATTAAACTAGATATCGATGGTCAAAACAAAATATCAAAAGTGGTAGAACCATCAAAACAAACATATGATGTAAAAGACCGGTTCTATATAATTACAGGCAAATCAGCCAATACAAAAATATCAATGAATGGTGAGCCATTAGCTTGGAAAACGAACAGCACCACCGGAGTTGCAGAGATAACATGTACAATAGTGAGTAATGCATTGAGTTGCGAATAAAACTTCCCCTAGTAAGATGCTATAATCAATCATAGTATGGATGATTCTAATCAAATAGAAGAGATAAAAAACAGACTCGATATTGCCCAGGTAATTGAAAAATATGTACCCTTGAGACAAGCAGGAAAAAATTTCTCAGGACTTTGTCCATTTCATCATGAAAAAACACCCTCATTCATAGTAAGTCCTGATATTCAACGATACAAATGTTTTGGATGTGGAGAAACTGGTGATATCTTTAATTTCGTACAGAAGATTGAAAGCATTGATTTCCCTGAAGCATTAGAAAAGCTGGCAAAAGAAGCCGGAGTTGAGCTTAAGAAACAGAATAAAAACCCTAAATATACAAAGCTTGAGGAAATAAATTATCTCGCAACCAAGTACTATTACAAAGAATTTAAAAATAACCCAACCGCGAGTAACTATATAAAACAAAGAGGATTTAACGATGAATCTATTAAACAATTTGGAATCGGATATGCCCCTCGATATCCACGACTATTAGAATATGTTACAAAGAATAACCCTAAGCTATCCAATCAAGAGCTAGTAGACTCTGGGTTGTTTGTTATCAAGGAAGGAAAGGTTAAAGAAAAGTTTTACGATCGAATAATGTTCCCAATCCGCTCTACAAAGGGTTCCGTCATCGGTTTCACAGGAAGAGTTTTACCAGGAAATGATTACGGGCCTAAATATATGAATTCTCCAGACACTCAAATATTTCACAAAAAAGACAATCTTTTTGGGCAATATGAATCTAGGCAAGAAATTAGGAAATTAGATCTTGCAATATTGTGCGAAGGCTCACCAGAAGTGATATTTGCGCATCAGAATGGAATAAAAAATATTGTAGCACCACTTGGTACCGGATTAACTAAGGAACAGCTAGAAAACCTCTCAAAACTTTCAAAGAATATTCTCTTCTTCTTTAACAGTGATATAGCAGGACAAGCCGCAGTAATTAGGGCTTTTAAATTAGCTTCAGAACTCAATCTTTATCCGTATGCATCCAATCCTGCTCCATACAAAGATATAGATGAAATGATTCAAAAAGAACCAGGAAAGATGGAGAAATTAATAGAGCAAAAACAGGAAGCCTTTTCATATATATTCTCAAATTTCATTAAAGACAAAGATCTAACAGAACTGTCGGACTTAACAAGCACAAAAATCTTTGTTAAAGAATTACTATCACACGTAACCGATCAAATATTACACAATCACTACACTGAGAAAATTAAGCAGCTTGGGAAAATAGACCTAGGAATAAGCATTTCTTCGGTATCCGATAACAGTTTTTCACAAAAAAATACTAAAGGTCTTCCCGTGAAAGATAATATGTGCTTACTCGAAAAAACCTATCTACAATTATTAATTTTCAGCAAAGATAGGTCTGAAGAAATTTTCATTCCAAGCAGGTATTTTTCGTCACCTATTCTTGGAGAGATGTATCTAACTATAAAACATTCGGGAAAAACAGAGTTAGCCGATATTGTAAAACTATTTGATCAAGATGAAAATAAAAGAATATTCATGGAAGATATCATCTTTAGATCTACTGAAATCGATGAGGATTCAAAGAAGCAATTAGAGAAATTAACCCGCAGATTAAAGAAACAATATCTTACAAGACAACAGAAAGCATTAAGTGTTAAAATAGCCATAGCCGAGGAAAGCAACAACTCTGCAGAAACAGAAAAGCTTTTGGCTAAAATGCTACACTTAACTAAGCTTTTGAAAAAAGTAACAGATGATTGAGGTTTCAAACTATGATTTCTTTGATTATGACTATACTCAGTACTGGAAAGTAAGAAAGTACGAGGACTCTGCTGAAAAACATGTTCTAGAAAAGATCTTCAAATCGAAAAAAGGTACTTGGTTTGTAGATATTGGTGGCTCATATGGACGTTTGACTCCAACCTACTACAGCAGTTATTCCAATCCAATAATCCTAGACTATTCATTGAAAACACTACAAAAGAACTATCCGATTATAAAAAAGCAATTTCCAAACATAGAGATGATTGCTGCAAATGCATATCATATGCCTTTTAAAGAAAATTGCCTCGATGGGGGTTTAATGGTAAGAGTATTACACCACATTTCAGAGCCTACAGTGTACTTTAACGAGCTGAAAAGGATAATGCATGATAACTCTACATATATTCAAGAATTTGCGAATAAGGTCAATCTAAAGGCCTCTTTAAGGGCAATTCTTCATCTCAACTTTAAATTTTTCTCCAAAGCACCATACCAACAACCTACTTCAAAGAATTTTGAAGGTACAAAAGCTGGAGAAGAAGCGCTTTTCTTTAACTATCATCCCTCTTTTGTATCTGGTGCATTGAGAAATATTGGTTTTGAAATACAGAATAAATATGGTTGCTCCTACTTACGTTTTCCAGCATTAAAAAAGCTTCTAGGTGATGATAATATGTTAAAGATTGAATACTTACTTCAAAAGCTACTCAAAACAACCAATATCCCTCCTAGTATAATATTTGAAACAAAATTGACGAAAACCGGTCCTTCCCAAGCAACCAAAGCTAATGAATTGAAAAATATCTTGGTATGTCCAAAATGCTTTGGTGAGCTAACATTTAAAGAAACTTCTGCACATTGTACATGTTGTGACAAAACTTACAGAAAAGAGGAAAATATTTGGGACTTTAGGATAGATTAATGATAAAGAAATCACTAGGACAAAATTTTTTTGTAAATGAGAATCTTGGTGAAAAAATCATCAATTTTGTTAAAGAAGAAAATCCTGAAGTTGTGGTAGAAATCGGTCCAGGAAGAGGCTTTTTTACACAAAAATTAGCCCAATTCACCTCTAATCTTGTCCTCATAGAAAAGGATGATGCACTTGCTCAAGCGCTGAAAAACCAATTTCCAAATGCAACTATTTTAAATATAGATTTCCTAGATTGGGATTTTAAAGAATTGGAACAATTTAAAGACAAAAAGCTCGTATTCTATGGATCTCTTCCATACAATGTCAGCAAACCAATTATTCACAGGATACTATCATCCAGATTCTTTTTTAATAACTGTTATTTCATAATCCAAAAAGAAGTAGCAGAAAAATATATCACAAAAGAACCAAATAACAATATTCTTTCCTTAAGAACTCAACTTTTTGCAAAACCAAAAAAATTGATGGACATTCATCCAGGTGCTTTTATGCCACAACCCAAGGTAATGAGTAGTGTAATTAGATTTTCACCAATTTTAAAGCAGCAAAATAATATAAATGAAGAGAAATTTGTTAAATTCATTGAGAATTGTTTTAGATCTCCTCGAAAGACGCTAAGAAATAATCTTAAAAATATTTCTGCGCGATTACAATCTGAAGAATTGCTGGACAAACGTCCACAAGAACTCACTCTAGAACAATATATACAGATTTTTACTAACTTGGCCTAGACTTTGATATAATTCAACCATGAAGCGAGTCAAAAAGCAGAAAGCTCCCAAACCAAAAGAGGAGAAACAGTTAGACCTCGGTATCAAGGAGCCTTTTAAAAACAAGATTTTTAAGATCAAGGGAAAAACTGATGTTGCACTCTTGCAATTTGAAGTTAAGAAATTTCTCAAGGATAGTTTCTTCTGGTTTGTAATTGTTTCCAATACTGTAATGCTTATGCAACAAGGGTTCTGGCTTCATAACAACATGCAGAAATTCCCCTCATTAACACCAATTTTAAACTACAATCTCTCGTCAGAAAGCCGTATTACAAATAGATATTTCTTGTATATTTTCCCAATAATTTCAATTTTAAGTGTTATTATCGGGGTAATAGTAACAATGAAATATTACAACAAAGAAAAAATGTTAACTAAATTCATTTTACTTTGTACACTTTTAGCTTCAGTTTCAAGTTCGATAATACTAATTCATCTAACCCTTAATTACTAATGGATCTTTCTATTGCGTCTACGCTTTTAAATAAAATCCTAGCCTTGCCACTGTTTGTACAGATAAGTGGGAGTGATTACTACAAATATCTTCAATATCTTCCATTATTCTTAATTGGTGTAATCCTGGCTTTGATTTTAACCCCAATAATTGGAAAAATTGCACTCAAACACGATATTACATACAAACCTGGAATAAAAAAGAATCATAAGGACTTTGATAATCCAGAGAAAGCCCTACACGTAGGCATAACTCCCGCATTAGGAGGGCTTGCAGTTACCATACCAATCCTTATCGCTATATTAGTATTTTTCAAACTTGATAGTTTTACAATCCCAATTGTTTTAGCAATGTTAGTATTAATGGTGGGTTCTACACTAGACGATATTTTCAATCTCCCTGCTAAAACACAGTTTGCATATCAGATATTGGCAGCATTAATAATCGCATTCTCTGTCATAAATTTAACAAACCTGTCCTTCTTTAATCTTAATCTCGATCTTTTAACCTGGAATTTCTCACTATTCGGGTTACAACAGTCACTGGCATTGCCAGGAGATATAATTCTTTTTGGATGGATACTGGTATGTATTAATGCTTTTAAATGGACTGCGGGTTCTCCGGGAATCATTGAAGCCAATTCACTAACCATCTTTACCTTGATATTCATAATTGCAATCAGGTACTCTTCAATATTTTCATCTACAATAGGGATAATAGCTGTGGGAGCTCTCTTGATTTTCCTTGTGTTTGCATTTCCACCACAAAAAATCATGTCTGGTTCTACAGGTAAAACTCTGTATGGCTTCCTTATCTGTGTATTTGCAATCGTTGCAGATGCCAAGCTTTCCACAACGATAATGCTCCTTCTAATACCATTAATCGATTTCGCATATGTCATAGTGAAAAGATTTATTACCTACAAACCCAAGAATCTACTAGATCTGCTTAAGATTAATGATACAAGTCATTTACACCATCAATTGCTTAAATTAAATCTAACAAGAGCACAGATTGTATTGCTTGAAATGGCCATGACTCTCTTAATTGGCTCCCTTGCTATATTAAGTACGGGTGCAATTCGATATTTTGCGCTCATATTCGGTGCTGCTTTGGGAATTAGCTTCATTGTACTTGCCAATATTAGAGCTTCGAGAAAAAAGGTAAAAGAAGAAAAAGAAGAGTCTCCAGAATCAAAATACTCCTACTAATTTCTAGACAAATATTGTCACTACGAATATAATCTAGATAATGAAAAATCGAAAAACTGCCTTAATAATAGTAATATCTATTATTGCCATATCCATAATTTTGTACTTTCTTCCACTTGGGAAGATCCTGGGCAATATCCCTTTGATAAAAAGCTTTTACAATAATACATCCATAGAAATAATTACCGAAAAAGGTAAAGCGCAGATTGCGATAAATGGAAAGGACTATGGTCAGACTCCTACTACGATCGAGAATCTTCCTGAGGGTAAATATACAATAGAGTTAAAGAAAATTGCCGCAGATGATTCCTTCTATCAAAAGCTAATTTTTGATATTGAGTTAGCAAAAAACACATCTGCACGAGTAGATCTAGAAATTGGGCCTGAGAATATTTTAAATGGAACAATTCTTTACTATACCTCTGTTCCGCATACATCCTCCGGGAATGGATTAATCACAATTACTAGCTCTGCTACCGATGCTAAGGTATATATAGACAAAGAATATATTGGAAACGCACCAATTAGTAGTTTAGAACTGAAAGATAATCAGTACCAGATAAAGGTTTCCGCTGTCGGATATGAGGATATTGAAATCCCCGTTTTTGTTCGAGCTGGATACCAATTAAATCTGAAAACATATCATTTCCCTATCCCTGTTAATTTTGATACAGTAAGTAATTAGTATGGGTAATTCAAAATTAGAAAAAATCAAAGCACAAACTCCAGTTTCCATTTTAATACATGGAGGAAATCGTCAAGGATATTTAGTAACAAAAACATTGGTGGAGCAAGGTTGTCATGTCATAATCATTGATAATTATAATTCTCAGACCAACAAATATATTTCAGAATTTAAAGGATCACCTCTCGTTGATTTTTTTGAGTTTAAAGGCCTAGATGGAGTATTCAAGAATATTAAAAGATATGACTATCTTTTCTATTTTCTCAACAATGCCCTCGTTTCGAAGGAATATGATAGTAAAGAGTTTATACGAGAAGCAGGATATCTAGAGGAGTCTTTAAAGAGTGCAAAGAAAAATAATGCTAAGGTTGCATTAATTACCTCATTAAGTCTAAATCGAGAATTAGCCAACAGAGTTAACAATCTTAAACTTGCTTCCCCATCACCATATTCGAATATTGAGCTACAAAAATACTGCGAAACTCTCTCTGCAGAATTTAGAGACAAAACCAATTTAAATATCAGAATATTAAGATTGGGTTCCACATTAGGAAAGGGAATATTAAAGATTGAGAATGAGATTATTCATAATTTAATTAAAGATGCTACTCAAAAACCACAGATAGTTATTAAAGGGGAGGGGCTAGATATTCATAATGTAATAGATGAAAAAGATGCCGTATATGGAATTTTGAAATTAACGTTCTCAGATAAGACCAAAGGCGAGGTTATAACCTTGGCTAATAAAAACAATTACACAACACTTTCAATTGCCTATAAACTATTAGAATTAAATACAGAAGCCCAATCAATAAAATTTGTAGAAAATCCTGAACAAGATTTCATAATTCAGGATCTATATGTACCTGCACCTCATGCTTCAAAATACGGATGGACGCAACAGGTTACCCTTGAGGAAAGTATGGTAGACCAAGTTCATACTTACTATGATGATATTAGTAAAACTTGGGACTATGCAGATAAACCTCAAAAAAAGGTTTCCGAAACAATAAAAACTTCTAAAACAAAGTTGGGAGAATTTTTCGATAACCTACTGAATCCTTTAGCTAAGCTTACAAAAAGAACAGCGAGTAAGAGAGAGAAAAAGGAAATAAGCTGGAAACAAATCATCAAAACATCAATTATTACTATCTGTGCAATATTGGTTACATACTTCTTAGTATATCCAATAATTGGTACAACAATTGGACTAATAATTGTCTCAAGTACTGCAAAAGATCTGCAAAATTCCGTCTTCAGTATGGATTCGAAAACAAGCGAAAAGAAAATCGGAGTTATAGAAGATAACGTAGAACGAATAGCTACAAGTATGAATAATTTGCAATGGATATTCAAATTAGTTGGAAAAGAAAATCTCTACGAGAATGCCACACAGCTTCTCCTGAGTGTTCAATATGCTACTGATGGGGCCACGAACATGCTCGTCGCCATTACTCCACTTTCCGAATATATACAGAACTTTGAACCTTCAATAGATTTTCAATCTTCCACGCCTAAGACTACGAGAGAATATACTCAGTATTTAAATGATATTTCTGAGAACAGTTACAAAGTAAAAGAAGCTGCATACAAGATCTCTTTAGCTAAAGGCATTGTTAATCAGATAAATATAAATGAATTCCCCTCATTCACTAGAAACAGTATTGCGTCTGTCAAAGATTTAATCTCACAATTAACAACAGGTACCGAGACATTCCAAAAGATTGTCATATTCCTACCTGATTTACTTGGTGTTACAGAGAGACAAAGATATCTCGTGCTGCTTCAGAATGAATCTGAACTTCGAAGTACTGGCGGTTGGTTAACAAGTTATGGAATAGTAGGTATAGAGGGAGGACAAATCCGAGAGCTTTTTGTAGATGATATTTACAATGCAGACGGAACACTCAAGGTTCAGGGAAAGTCATTTACAGCTCCTAAGTCCATGCAACAAGCATTAGGCATAACTACTTGGCCATTCTCACTCATTAACTGGTATCCAGACCTTACAGAGACAGAGGTATCTGCAGAACCATATATTGAAGCTCTTGGGAAAGGAAATGATTTAGATGGAGTCATTACAATTGATATTTCATTTATACAAAAGCTTCTAGACAAATGGGGCGGTATCGAGGTCCCAGGAGAGACTGAAATTGTAACAAGTTCCAATCTTTACTCCAAGATCTTCCAGATGCATGAAGATTTCACACCTGGTTCTACACAAAAGACTACCTTTTTGGCAGATTTAGCTAACCAGATTATAACCAAACTCCTTTCAATGAACATTAAGGATATGATTGGACTCGGAGATGTCTTTGAGAAATCTTTAAATGAAAAACATTTACAAGCCACATTTAAAAATACCGATGCCTTCAATTTCTTCAACGATCGTTCGTGGGCAGGTGCGTTAGATTCAAGATATAACGAAGCTCCAATTGCAATAGATTGGAATTGGGGTGGTAACAAAGCTAACTTGTATTTAAACAAGAGCTATAATTTAGCTGTAAATATCCAAGATGCTGACACAGTTGATTTTACCTACACACTCTCTACCGAAAATAGCTCCAAAACTACGACATACCCTGAGGGGGATTATGTTAACTATCAGAGAATATATATTCCTTCAAATGCAACCGTACTCTCTGTAAAAGGACTTAAAGATAATAAGTTTGAGACATACAAAGAGAGTGGTTTTAAAGTAATAGGAGGATGGTTCAATGTTCCTGCAAATAGTACCAACACATTAGAAATATCCTACCGAATTTCTCGTTTAAACAGTTCGTTAAACTTCCCATTAGAAATAAGTGGTAAGAATATTTTCCTTAACCTAGATATATTCAAGCAAGCAGGGGAGACCTCTCATGCTTACAAGCTTGATATAACATATCCGAAGAGCTGGAATGTAGAAACTAATGCAAATCTAAACAGTATTGAAAATCAGCTTTCGAGCAGATTTGAGTTGGCCACGGATCAACAATACAGAGTAGTTTGGAATACAAACAACTAGACCACGACCTTAGGATTATTCTTTAAACAAGTATATATTTCTAAAATATCTTGAGTGGAGATTTCTTTTTCAGTAGTGAAATTCTTAATTTCTTTTACGTCGAGGTCTGTATTAACCGTAACTCTGTTACTGATACCAAGTGGAACAATGAGCGTAGCAATGTGTTTTGATTTACAATTATGACAAGAAAAGTGTATAATGCTTGATACGCCGGTGTTCTGGATGATGTTTACATCTCCTAGTTCATACTGGGTACCGCACTTATCACAAAACCTGGCAACTGTGTCCAGAAAGAATTGTTTTTTTTCAAGTAAAATATCTTTTTTACTGTCCATATCTAAAATTATATCACAAAATTTTCTATGACAGACAAAGAGAAAGCTGTTAAAGTCTTAATCGACAAAGGCAAAGACCAAGGATTCCTTACACAAGAGGATTTATTAGATGTATTTCCTACCATAGAGGAAGACGTTGATCTCTTAGATGATATATTTGCATCCCTTCAGGAAAACGAGATAGAAGTGTTAGAACCAGAAGAGAATGTAGATGTTCCTGTTAAAGAAGAGCTTACTCTTGAAAAGAAGATTCGCATTCTTAAAACAATCCAGTCCAGTCTTTCAACTGATGCTATTAGATCTTACCTGTACGAAATTGGTAGAATTCCTCTTTTGACTGGAGAAGAAGAGAAGATTTTGGCAAAGCGAATAGAGAAGGGTGATGAAGAAGCTACCCAATTACTCATCACAGCAAACTTGAGATTGGTCGTAAGTATTGCAAAGAAATATAGTAAGAGTGGACTTGAACTTTTGGATTTAATCCAAGAAGGAAATATTGGCTTAATGAGAGCTGTTGAGAAATTTGATTACACAAAGGGTTTCAAATTCTCTACATATGCTACATGGTGGATTAGACAGGCAATAACCAGAGCTATAGCAGACCAAGCAAGAACCATCCGTGTTCCAGTACACATGATTGAAACAATCAACAAGTTCAACAAGGTCAATAATTCATTAACAACACGACTTGGTAGACCTCCTAAAGATGAAGAAATTGCAAAAGAGATGGATATTGAATTAGAGAAAGTTGCTGAGATTAGAAAGATTAAACAAAATCCTACATCACTCTCAACACCAATAGGTGAGGAGAAGGACAGTAAGCTTCAGGATGTAATTGCAGATGACTGGTCACAATCTCCAGAAGAATACGCAACCTCTGAATATTTGAAGAATCAATTAAAAGATATTTTAGATACCCTCCAAGATAGAGAAAGAAGAGTTTTGTCCCTTCGGTTTGGTCTTGATGATGGTGTATCAAGAACTCTTGAAGAAGTAGGAAAAGAATTCGGGGTAACAAGAGAAAGAATTAGACAGATTGAGGCTAAAGCACTAAAAAAGCTTAAAGAGAAATCTACTCAACAAAAACTTGATGACTATATCGATTAGTTTGAACCTTCGGTAAGATTTAGAAATTCAGTAGGAGAAACCGAGAAACTTTTCTCTGTTCTTTGTGTCACCACATTTAAAGAATCTGTATCAAATGCACTTTTAATTTGCTTGGTATATGAAGTTGCATTGGGATTAACATCTACATAGCTTTGTTTAAAATATATTGAAGCTACTACCCAAGCAACCACAACTACAAGTAGTAATAATGTTGCGATAAGAGATTTTTTTAAAATATCCATATGCTTTTACTCGTAAAAATTAGTGTTATCTATCTTGTATATACGCATATTTATACTGAAGTTTGTTAGTCCACTTTCATCCTTTTGGTCTGTATATGAGAAACTTTCAATAACAGGGAACATTGGTAAATCTTCTAAATCTTTCAACAAATTTATCACATTGGTGGGTCTTCCCTTCGTAGATAGCTTTACAGACCATGGAACTAGTACTTTTGATGAAAAGGTAAAATTTTTATCATTATACTTGTCAAAATTTATACCATTCAGAAAAAAACCATTCCTAGAAAGAATTGGGTTAATATTGGCCAAAAGGAGACTAAAATTCCCATCCGCAGGATATATCAATTTCAAATCTTTCAGGTTTGTTCCAACCTCTTGAAATTGTTTATCTAATGAATTGAGTGTACTAATCTTAGCGTCCAATGCAGTGCTCAATCTGTTTTTTTCCTTTATTGAAGCATTAATCTCCGTAATTTTAAGAATAGTAGGGCGTATGGCGAAAATTATGAGTAATACGGAAACAAAAACCGTGGCTCCCGCAAAAATATATCCTCTCTTTTTTTCAGGAGATTCTTTTATTAACTTAATATATTCTTCTGTGTTTAATCGTTTCTTTTCCATCTTAGTCAGTTACAAAAACAAAGCTAACGTTAACCGTAATTTCATCATCATTCTTATCTATGGAGAATACTACATTTGAGTAGTTCGGATTGTTCTTTAAGGACGATTCATAGTCCTTAATTGAATTCAAACTATTCGATGTCAATCTCAAGGTAACCTTATTTACTGAATATCCAAAGGAAGAAAGATGGAGTGAAGAAGGAATCCCACTGATCAATTCACTAATCCTAACTGAATTAACTGCTTGTTTGTCCTTAACTATTTTAATATCACTTAAAAGATATTGGTAATTTTCATATACCGCAGCGTTTTTTTGCCAACTTTCGTTCGAGAGAAGAGTCACTTTGGCATTTACTTCTTCTGTAAGGTCATTATTCTGCCTGTCCAATATGAATCTAGAAAAAAATACTCCCAATACCAAAATCTCAACCGCAATTAACAAATATTTTCCAATACTCGTCAACCAAATATAGGCGTTAGACCAAATATCCGTAGGCGAATAAGACGGTTGCAAGAAATCAATCGATTGTGACTGTTTTCCAAAGTTAAACATTAGGCAGTTCTAAATTTTTATATTTTTAGTATAGCATATTATGCTTCCAATTTAGGAAACAAAATCAGCTTTTCTCTTTTCTCAAGAGCCTCTAATGCTTTGACGCTACTAACGGGAAGAATAGAGGAGTAACCAGCAATTACATGCTTCAAAAGATAGCTTAAGTTGTTCAATATCTTTTCAGCTTCTGGGTTTTCTTTTGACCATGGTTCTTCCTTAGTAATATATTTGTTTCCATAATCTGCCAACTGATCGATCTTTTCCCCGGCAAGATATATTTCATAATCCTCGTAAAGGCTGTTGATTTCATTTACATATGTATCAACGGTTTCTTTAAACTCTTTTTCAACTGTAATCTCATTATTCATTTCAGCTTCTTTTGCATTAGCAAGATGAATCACACGATTTAAAAGATTTCCAAAATTATTCGCCAATCTTGAGTTATATTCATTTCCCAAATCATCTTCTTTGTAAGCTGCATCATCATATGTAGGAATACCTGTTAGAAGGTAGAATCGCACAACTTCAGCTCCATACTTCTGCTCTTGCTCAAATGGAGAAACAATATTTCCAACTGTTTTAGACATTTTTGTTCCATCAGGACCCAATACCATTCCATGAACTAAAAGTTTTTCTGATTGTGGCAATCCTGCAGATGCTAACATTCCTTGCCATATTGCACCTTGGAATCTTAGATTGTCTGGACCACATGTCTGTACTGGTCCCCACCATTGATTAAACCTTTCCTCATCACTTCCATATCCAACTGCAATTGCATAATTGGTTAATGCATCAAACCATACATACATCATTTGGGTAGGGTCATTAGGTACCTCAATTCCCCATGGAAGATTTTCTCTTAATCTCGATATACTAATATCTTCCATCTCGGATATGAATTTCTTTAATTCATCCATTTTGTATGCGGGTTTTACAAATGCTTTTTCCTCATCTAACCATTTGAGTAGGGGTTCTCTGTATTTAGATAGTCTAAAGAAGTAGTTTTCTTCTGTTTTTAGTTCTGGTACGGTATGGTGATCTGGGCATTTGCCATCTACTAATTCTTTGTCCGTTAGATATCTCTCACATCCTACACAATACTGTCCTGAGTATTGTTTTTTGTATATATCTCCATTCTCATTACATTTATTCCAGAATACTTGTGCTAATTCATGGTGTTTTGGATCTGATGTTCTGTAGAAGTTGTCATATTCGACATTAAAGAGTTTACAGAAGTCCATTACTCTTTGTGCATATTTGTCTACAAATACTTTTAAGTCTAACCCTTCTTCTTGTGCCTTATTAAATATTTTTTGTCCGTGTTCGTCTGTTCCTACATTGAAAAATACATTTTCTCTTCCTAATTTATTTCTAAAATATCTTACAATTGTATCTGATTGTACAAATTCTAAGGCATGTCCTATATGTAGTTCTGCATTTACGTAGGGGAGTGTGGTTGTTAGGTAGAATTTTTGTTTATCCATTATATATTCTCTTTTAATTATTACTGTAGATGATATCAAATATTGGTAAATTAGTGAATTATGGAAATCAAAGGCCTGTAGTAGTATAATTCAGTGCTCGTAAAAAACTAAATAAGGAGTGGAAAATGGATCTAACTTTGTACTATGGCTTAAGAAATTGTATTGGCCCCTTAGAGACAGCGTCTTCTTTACACGTTAAAGATTTTGTTCTCCAAGGGAAAATCTTCATCAGAGATGGCATTATCACAAAAAAGGACGGACTTTTGTTGCTGAAAACAGCCTCCGACCTGAGTCAAACATATCCAACATGTGATACATGGTTACTCTTAACGGATGTCGATACCATAATCAGCACAATTACTAAGATCAACACCGACAAAACAATTGCTGGCCAAACGGCTTTAATGCAAGACGCTATAGATTCGTTTCATAGCCCAGCATATGACCAAGCAAGAGGAAACTTGATTTTGAATCATGTCTTAGCATGTGCCAAAGATTTTTGGGAAAGTTTTGTTCCAAAGTAATAGACACCACTCCATTAGAAAACCCTGTGCATTATGCACTTTGTTGTAGCATAGGGTTTTCTTTTGGTTAAATCTGTTCAACCATTAATACACCCTCAGCTAATCCCAATTTTACTAATTCTTGCCATACAGCCTCAGTAACAAAAGGAACAAAAGGATGCATAATCTTTAAATTCTCCTTTAACAACCAAAGCAATTCAGAAAGTTTCTCTATCCTTAAATCACTACCAATAGACTGATCCTTAATCTCACCCTTTATCTCCTCAATCCATTTGTCACACAACTCATGCCAGAAGAATTCCCTAATAGTTTCTGCACCAAGATTTAATTGGTATCTTTCAATATACTTTTTAACATTATCAACATGCCAATATGTTTGTTCAAGCCTTCTCGGCTTATCAGGGTTTCCAAACTGTCCCATGTTGTAGAAATTCTTAATATCTTCTTCCTTCTTATTAATTCCTTCAATCTCCTCATCCTCAATATTCATTAATATGAACCTACTCGCATTCCAAATCTTGTTAACAAAGTTTCTGTTCCCCTTAATCTTCTCTTCTCTCAAAGGAGCATTCGAACCAGGTAACGCATCTGAATAGTACCAAAGTCTTAAAGCATCAGCACCATATTTCTGAAATACATCATTAGGTTCAATACCATTACCCTTAGATTTAGACATCTTAGAACCATCCGCAGCAAGAATCATGCCCGTAAGTAATACCGTAGAGTAGGGAACCTCACCAGTTCTGTAGAGACCAAACATAATCATACGTGCTGTCCACCAAAAAAGAATATCCCTCGCATGAATCATCATCTGAGTAGGATAGTACTTCTTGTAATCATCACCATCTGGACCACCTAAGGTAGAGAAAGGAACCTGACCAGAACTAAACCAAGTATCAAACATATCTGTCTCTTGTTCCCATATACCCTCTGGGCTATCCTCACCCAACTTAATCTCTCCAGTACCATTAGCTTTTACATTAAATTCTTTTTCAAAATCCTCAACTGTTTTACCCTCATTCTCATTCAACCAATCATGAAGTTTTTTACTCCCTGAATACCAAACTGGAATTCTTTGACCCCACCAAAGTTGTCTAGAAATACACCATGGTTGAATATTTTCATAGAAGAATTCCAATGCCTTCTGTTGACCCTCAGGTATAACCTTAACATCGCCATTATGTAATGCTTCCAAGGCTTTCTTCGCTAAAGATTCTACATTTGCATACCATTGATTAGATATGACAGGTTCGATAGGGGTACCACATCTTTCACACACAGCCACCTCATGCTTAATATTTTCAATCTTTACCAACAAGCCCAATTCACTTAATTCGCCACACAATGCTCTTGAACAATCAGTTGTACCCATACCTTTGAATCTATCAGGTATATTTCCAGTCATTTTTCCGTCTTCATCAATAACATTGATGATTTCTAAACCTTGTCGTTTACCAATTTCGAAGTCGACAGGGGAATGAGCAGGAGTAACTTTCAAAGCACCTGTTCCAGTTTCAAGATCTACTTCTTCCTCTGCAATTATTGGGATTTCTCTATTTGCAACTGGGAGCAATACCTTCTTACCTATGAACTCTTTGTATCTTAGATCATTAGGGTTAACTGCAACCGCAGTATCCCCCAACATGGTTTCAGGTCTGGTTGTAGCCACAGTAATACCTTCAACTCCAAATCTTTCTTTTGCTAGTTTTTTGTCTGCTTCATCTACAAGAGGATAGATGATATATGCAAAGATTCCTCTTCGTTCTTCATGATCAGTATCTATATCTGCCAATGCTGTTTTACAACTAGGACATACATTTACGATACGCTTATCTCTGTAAACCATTCCATCTTCATACATCTTGTAGAATGTTTCGTAGATAATCTTGGTAAGTTTAGGATCAAGGGTAAAAAATTCTCTAGAGTAATCTGCTGAGAGTCCAATATTTTTTTCTTGGGTTCTAGCATTGTCTGCATTCTGCATACAGAATTCATAGCATCGTTTGTAAAACTCTTCTCTTCCCATTTCCCATTTATCCTCGCCATTGTTTTGTAACACTTTTGTAAAGGCACTCTCTGTTTGGATACCCGCATGATCTTTCCCAGGTACTAGGAGAGTCGGGTGTCCTGTCATTCTATTGAATCTTGCAAACGCATCATGGAATGAATAGCCACACATATGACCAAGATGTAAATTACCATTAGCATTTGGAGGTGGAAGAGTAATGGTGAATGGTTTTTCAACATTCAATCCTTTTTCTCTTAAATATTCTTCTACTTTTTCAGGAGTAGAGTAGCCAGAAGACTCCCAGAGTTTGTATATTTCTGGTTCTGATGTTGTAGATTCAAATGCTTTAGGTATGTTGCGTTCCATTTGGGTTTAATACTGAATTTATAATCGCGTTTGTTTTGTCTAAGCATGTTATCAAAGAACTGAAACCTGTTTGTTGTAATTCGGGTATCTTTTTCATAGAGTAGTCTACAAAATCTCTCGCAAACTGAGCTCCTTCTATTTTTTCACAAAGAAGACTCCACTCCTTTTCTTGTGGCATATCTTGGTCCGCCAACATAGCAACTGTCATTTGACATGGCTTTGATGATTCTATCGCCGTATTCCTTGCCTCTGCACATTCTGGTGATTTATCTTCTCCTAAGGACAACGAATAAATTGCCACTTCGGTTGAGAAAGCAGCTCCTCCAACAACACAACTATCGAAATCTGCCTCGAGTTTTTGTTCTTTTGTCAAAGTCTCTTGATCGTAGTCCATATGTAAATCATAATAAATTAAAATAAAAAGGCCCTTACATCAGAATACCATATTGATACTCTAATGTAAGGGCGAATACACGCGTTACCACCTTACTTCTTTAAGATATTACTATCCTAAACTTACAACCCTTACAAGGGCAGAGGATTCTACTTTCTATACATATATGTAGTACAGATTTCTTTCCAAACCTCCAAGATGACTAGTCTTGTATTAACGGTCTTCATTATTATATCACACCCATATCTGGTATAATCTCAAATCATGTTTACAAATAGAAAAGAATTATTAAAGCTCTGCACACTTTCAGGAACTACAGAAATCGGAAGAAATTGTAATTTCGTTGAGTACGGAGACGAAATAGTAATGATAGATGCAGGCTACTCGTTCCCAGGACAAGAAATGTATGGAATAGATTACCTAATCCCTAACGTTAGCTATCTCAAAAAAAATAAAGAAAAAATTAAAGCCATATTAATAACCCACGGTCACTTAGACCATACTGGCGCATTAAAATGGATTTTACCCGAATTAGGATACCCTCCAATCTATGCAGGTGGCTTTGCAAAGGCACTCATAGAAGAAAAGATGAAAGAATATCATATGCTAGATAAGGTAAAGATATTTGGAGTAGATCGAAAATCACAGTTAAAGATCGGAAAAAACTTCCAAGCTACATTTATTGGTATTAATCACAGTATTCCAGATGCATTTTCAATCTTTTTAGAAACTCCCAATGGCAATGTATTTTTCTCAGGAGATTACAAAATTGATCTAACTCCAGCCAATGAACCTCAGACTGACTATGACAAATTAAGACTGTTAAGAGGAAGAATAGATGTAGCATTAATGGAAAGTACTAATGCTTCAAATCCTGGCAAAGCTCCATCTGAAAAGGAAATCTTTGAGAATCTTGCAGACTTAATCCGTAAACAAAAGGGTAGAGTAGTTGTAGCAGCATTTTCTTCACTGATTACTCGATTGTATTCATTAATTGAAGTAGCTAAGCTTACCAAACGAAAAATAGTGCTTTCAGGAAGAAGTTTGGATCAAGCTATAGATATTGCAAGAAAAAAGAGATATATAACCGCAGAAGATTCCCTATTTATCAAGGAAAAAGATATTAACAAATATGCAGACAATGAATTGCTTCTACTTTGCACAGGAAGTCAGGGCGAAAGGTTCGCAGCATTAAATAGAATTTCTTTAAATGAGCATAAGTTCATAAAAATACATAAGGGCGATTTAATCATCATGTCCTCTTCTGAAATTCCTGAAAATATTAGTACCATTGGAAGAATGACCGACCGAATCATTGGTCTAGGAGCAGATTTAATAAAAGATACGATTGATTTAAAGATTCATTCCACTGGTCACGGTAATCAAGAAGACATGAAGATGATGTACGACCTCATTCAACCAAGAACCGTTATGCCTATCCACGGACCTTTAACATTCAGATATTTTAACAAACAGAATTTCCTCAAATGGGGGATGAGAGATGAAGATATTCTCTTAACTGATGACGGCCAAGTATGGATGCTCGATGGACACAAGTGGATAAAAGGAAAGAAAGTAGAATCCAAACCTATCCTCATAGATGGACTCGGAGTAGGAGACACAGGAGATATTGTACTAAAAGATAGAAAACAGCTCTCTGAATTCGGAATGTTTGTTACAGTTTTGAATATGAATCTTAAAACCAAAAAGATCATTGGAAGACCACGATTCATTTCTAGAGGATTTGTATATATGAAAGGTTCACAAGAATTGCTAAAAGAGATTGAAAACCTCATCTTTGATATTCACCATGAATGGGAAAGACAGTCACAAGATAATAAGAATATAAATATTGAGAACTTCAAAGAAGCAATCGAGAAAGAGCTCAGTAAGCTCATTTATAAAAAAACCGAGCGAGAGCCAATTATCCTCACCGTGATTATCTAATTCCCTAAATGTGCTATACTTTCGTATGCTAAACTTGCCTTTTTTAAGAAACTTTTCTGAAAACAATTCATTGTTAGATTCTAATAAAAACGTCATCGCATTAGATATCGGTACAGAGAAATTGAAAAGCATTCTCTTCTCGATGGAAAGTACGGGAATCACCATTAAAAAGATCTCTCGTATTGAGCAACAACAAAACGCTATGCGAAGTGGAATCATTACCAATCTCGATACAGTACTTCAGAATTGTAGACTTTCAATTTCCGAATTAACAAATCGACTCTCCGATGATGAAATGCCAAAACATGTAGTTATGGGCATTGCTGGAGAATATATCCAAGGCGTATCCATTGTTATTAACTACCAAAGAGAAGAAAACTTCGACAAAGAGGTGACCGCAAAGGAGCAAGACAATATTATCCGACAGATTAAAGAAAAAATTGAGGTAAACGGGAAAGAAGATCTTGGAGCAAGAACAGGATTACAGAATGATGATATTGAAATCCTACACATTACTAAGACAGGATTGGAAATAGGGGGGATGCCTGTAGATTCATTAGTTGGATACAAAGGAAGAGAAGTAAAATTAAATTTCTATGCTTCCTTTGCACCTAAAACATATGTAGAAGCTTTGAGAAAGGTAGCACAGGAACTAAATCTCACGATATTAGGTATCGTCTCTCAGCCTTTTGCCGTAGCTAGAGCATTCAACGGATCAACCAACAAAGACTTCTCCGCAATCTTCATAGATATTGGTGGTGGGACATCCGATGTTGCTGTGGTGGAAAAGGGAAATATTGTCGAAACTAAAATGTTTGCATTCGGAGGCAGAACATTTACTAAAGAAATTGCAAATACTCTGTTCATAGACTATCGCCATGCCGAACAACGAAAAATTAAATATGCCGACAAGGATCTTAGTAAAGATTTAGCCAGAGAGGTACAAAAGATAGTATATCCGGTTGCTAATCTTTGGATGAAAACATTAAAAACTGCTTTTTACAGCTGCGATGATATAGATACATTCCCAAACCAGATCTATCTTTGTGGTGGTGGAGCATTACTTCCAGAAATAAAGGAGGTTATGCTCGAATTCCCATGGAAAAAATATCTCCCATTCCCAGTAGTACCACGGATAGAATATTTCACTCCACAGAAACTAGATAATATAGTAGACTTGAGTGGAGACTTGAAATATATATTTGATATTACTCCTGCCGCTTTAGCAAAGTTTGCATATGATAATGAGGTAAATAGATCAAAAAATATACCAATATAATGGAAGAAAATAACAAGATAACGAAGATTGTCATAGGGCGAGAAGATGAACTCACAGATGTCGTGAGTGGCATTATTAATGCAAAAACTGACCGAATCATCCTAACTTTTGCAGAAGAATCAGATATTCTCATTAGTGCTATTAACCTCTCAGTTATTAAGGAAACGGCAGACGAGGAGAATAAGGTGCTTGTGTGTCAAATCATCAAGAATCCAACAGGTGAGAGAAACTCTAAGATAGCAGGAATAACTACAATTGATACACCTAATAATCCCACAGATGATATTTGGGAAAAGGCCCAAGCACAAGAGGAAAAAGTACAAGAAATAGAAAAATCTACAACAGAAACAGTGACCCCAGCTTCTCTCCCACAAAATACCCATGGGAACAAACCCAGTTTTGAAACCAGAGTTAATGAGGCAATTCTAAAAAGCAGGTCAGATCTCGAAAGGAAAAAGGACGTTAAAACTATCCATCAAGACGGAATTATCATCTCAGTAGGAGAGGATCTCCCCATGGAAGAAACTCCCGTTGTTGAGAATCCAAATCTTTCTAATATTGATTTCAAGGATATTGCCAAAGGAGAGCACCATACACAGATAAAGAAACCTCTCTTCAGAATACCCGATTTTCTGAAACCCCGTCCTAAGATGCCTACATCTCCAAATTCACAAACTCCCTTTGTTAGAAAATTTAAGAAACTTCTACCTATACTCCTAATCTCCGTTCTATTCATAGCCGCCTTAGTTGTCGTCATATATTTAAATACCGTACCATTTGTAAAGGTGCGAATCTTTGTTAAAGCTCAAGAGATTAGTATTGAAAAGACATTCACAGGAGATTCAAATATTAAGGATATCGATTTTAGCGGTTTGAAAATTCCAATCAAGGTAGAGTCAATAGAAGCATCTCGATCAGCTTCCATTACTGCAACAGGCAAAGCATACAAAGGGGAAAAAGCCTCTGGTGCAGTGACATTAGCACATCCTGGTCCATCGGGGACATGTGCCGCTATCGCTCTTCCAGCGGGGCAGATTGTAATTTCCGCAGATGGAAAAACATACTCGCTCGACGGTGCAGTGAATGTTGAATGTAATAGCTTTGTTACAACACCTGTACATGCTACCGATATAGGGGAGGAATATAACAGCCCAAGTTCATATTTTACTGTACAAAACTATTCTAGTACCGATGTATTTGGCGGAAGATCTGGAAACTTTACGGGTGGTTCAAAAACTGAATATACCGTACTTTCATTAGCAGATGTAAATACTGCAAGTGAAGAATTAAAAACATCTTCCATTAGTGAAGCGGAACAAACTCTAAAAGATAAACAAGGAGATTGGACGTTAGTACTTGATAGTATGAAAAGCGAGATTAAGAAAGATAGCATAAAGACTGATATAGCAGTAGGAGCAGCAGCTACACAAGCCAATCTTTCCTTAACCGTAACAAGTTCAGGAACCTACTATTACAATAAAGGTTTTGATGCTGGAGTCGCGAATCTTTTAACAACTGAGGCTCAAACAAAGAACCTTTTTAAAACTGATCAAAATTTAGAATTAACATTGGGTGAAAATATTAAAAAAGAGGTGTCTGTAATACAAAATACCGACAAATCTGTATTAATCAAATTAACTGCTAGTGGTTCTGTACAACCTAAGATTGATAAGACTGAGATAATTAATACACTTAAGGGTAAGAAATGGAAAGAGGGTGGTTCATATCTTGATGGTCTGAAATATTCTGACAAAGCTACTATGTATGAATTCAATCCTGTGAACTTCCCACAGTCTCTGTATTACTTCCCAAAGAGGCAGGGGGGAATCTTAATAGAGATAGTAGATATATAAAAATAGGATTCTTTGTGATAAAATACCCCAAGAATATGTACCTGTAGCTCAATTGGATAGAGCAATTGCCTTCTAAGCAGTAGGTCGTCGGTTCGAATCCGGCCAGGTACGCCATCGTTTCAAGGAGAGATGCCTGAGTGGCCTAAAGGAAACGCTTGGAAAGCGTTCGTACGAGTAATCGTACCGTGGGTTCGAATCCCTCTCTCTCCGCCATATACACACTAATGAATAAACAAAATTTCTACAGATCTAAATATCAAACATTAAATCCTCACTGGAGAGAAAGCTCACAAATATACCATGACCTCATATTAGAAAACACAAATAAGGATACCCATATATTGGATGTTGGATGTGGCCATAGCACATTACTAATGGATATATATCAGAAGACTCCTCATACATATGGTATAGATCCAGATTTAAATGCAGTGAATAGGAATTCATATATAAAGAATGTAGAGAAATGTTTTGTAGAAAAGATGCCTTTTAAGGATAATTTCTTTGATATTGTTGTATGTGCTTGGGTATTAGAACATCTAACAGATCCAATAGCTGCATTTAAAGAAATTCGTAGGGTTCTTAAACCTGGTGGTAAGGTTGTATTCCTTACTCCTAATGTTTGGAACTACAATGTTTGGATAATTAGGTTAGTACCTGAGAAATTCCATGATTTCTTTACAAAAAAACTGTATGGAAGAATGGAAAATGATACTTTCAGAAAGCAATACAAGATTAACTCTCCTAAGAGGGTAGAGGAGGTTCTTTCAGATACTGGTTTTAAGAAAGAGAAATTGATTGTTAATGGGGATCCTTCATATATTAGTTTTGATGAGGTTACGTTTCTTTTTGCGATATTAATAGAAAAGATATTGAATCTTAAGATATTTAAAAAGGGTAAGGTACATTTAATAGGGGTGTATAGAAAGGCTTAGTCGTTGATTAAGAAAATACAGAGTATTCCTCCAATAACCATCCCTTGTGGCAAACTAAATAGATAGTGATCAAAACACCCAATAATCACCAAAGATATAATCACTAACCATTTAAACCAATTCATCTTAGAAATATTACTAATGAATATCTTCCCTAAAAGCACAACATAGAGTAGGGAACCAACAATCCCCAATTCCGCAATCATCAACAACACCACGTTATGCACCGGCTGTATCAACAAAACCCCATTCACAGTCGTAGGAACCACATTCTCCATCCCCTTAGTAAAATTCCCCAACCCCGTACCAACCATCAGGTTATTCTTCATCACACTAAAGCTACTCTTCGTCAAATTCACTCTGTCAGACCAGCTAGTATCATTTCCCGATATTAAATTAGCAAACCTTTCAACAAGAAGTAGAGGAGTAAAGGAAAACACCTTTCCCTTAACCAATTTGTATATCAATGTTACAAAAACAATCCCTAATACAAGCAAAATTGAAATTCTAGAAAACGTCAATGTTACAAATATACAACTCAAAACAATCAACAAAACAGATAATTTCTTGTAAAAACCTTTAGATTTAGAAAACAAGAATATTCCCAACAGAACATTCATCACTAAATACCCACCTAAAACATTTGGATGGGGGAATGTACCATATGCTCTCAAAAACACCTCGTTATTTAATGTCACAAAACTAGAGCCCTGTATACCACTAACCACTTGAGATTCACCAAGCATTTGAAGCCCAAGCGAAGAACCATGAAGAAACTGGATAGCTCCTAGAACGCCTTGTATTAACACAGAAACGATGGAAATCCACAAAACGTATTTGTACAAGTTAGAATGTTTCTGAGTCTTAAAATAGTCTACAAGGAAGAGAAGAGAGATAATCCCTAAGATTAATCTTGTTCCATTAGCTAAAGAATTGAGATCTAATCTAAAGATATTCTGCAAAAGAAGAAACAGAACAAAAGGGATTAAATAGAATAGATATTTATGTAGAATCACCTGTATATGCTTCCATCCATATTCATATATGTATGAAGCCATTAAAAGGACCAATCCCACATCCAAAATTGAAAGTGTAGGAACTAAATAGTTAGTATAGATACCACTTACATAGGGGTCTGTATTAAAAAATAGAACATGGGTAGGTAACTGGTAGGTGAGGTTGAGTGGAAGGGTAATTAATATATACAATATACTAGAAAGTACAGGGCTTTTTGTTTTAATACTAATAACTAACCACACAATTAATGATCCAAGTAAAATCATTGCTCTAAAGATGTTTTCTTGCATTAAAAAGAATAGTGGAGTAATCAACAAAACAAAAACAACAAGTTGAAACCAATACTGTTTAAGAAATTTTCGTATATCCATTAACTAATTCTATCAACAGACAGAACTATTTAACAGCTGGTAATATGACAATATGTCTGTCCATACCCTCACCACGACTCTCAGTTGTAATATCATCGAATTTCTCCAATGCGATATGTACAATCCTTCTGTCAGATGGCTTCATAGGAGGAAGAGCAACCTCGTCACCCATGATTCTTACATCATCAGCCTTTTGTAATGCCAATTCTTCTAACTGCTTGTCCTTTTCTAATCTATATCCACCAACATCTACAAATACCTTAAATGGGGTATCTTCAGAGATCTTTCTGCCAAGGATAATTTGAGTCATGAACTGTAGAGAATCTAAATGTCTACCTCTGTTGCCAATCATATAGCCCAAATCTTCACCATTAAAAGCAATTTTAATATACTTCGTACCTTCATCACCATCTTCTACCTTACATTCCTTAGTACACTCAACACCTAATAACTCACATAGCTTATCTACTTCCTCGTTAACAATTTTAAGAATTTCGCTATCTTTCATAACATTAAAATATATTTAATTTATTTCTCAAAATAACGGGGTAGTGTTATTTAGATTTCTTAAAGTATTTAGTATATAGGTTCTGTACACCCGCTTTTGTTTTGTCCCAGTCCAATATCCAATACTGTGCTACCAACATTAATGATTGAACAATCCAATATACACTTAAAGCGGAAGATGCACTTACAGCAATAAATACAGTCGAGAGGGGGAGTATGAAGTTCATAGACTTTGTCATTTGGCCTTGCAGTGCTTCTGGAGAAACTGGTTCACCCTTTTTCTTTTCTTTCTTTTTCTCTGGAACTACATTTGTAGGATTCTGCATCTTCATTGTAAACACTGTGGTCACATACTGGGAAACACCAACTAAGAGAGCAAGAATCAGGTAAGAGATTGCTTGCATGGAAAATTTCCCAAATTCAGCACCAACCATAGAGTAGGATTTAGTTAAATCCCAGAACAAGAACTTAGTATTAATGGAGAAATCAGCTGCAGATGTAAACCATGTTTGGATAAAAGGATAGACTCCGTCAAGTTTATTATCTGTCACATTTCTAATAACCACAATTAAAACGGAGAGAACCACAAGCTGTGGAATTAATGTTACTAAGCAACCAAGAGGATTGTAACCAACTTTTTTGTAAAGCTTTGTCTGCTCCTCTGAAAGTTTTTGTGGATTACTACCATATTTAGTCTTTAATTCATCTAATTGAGGCTTAAGTCCTGCCATTTTTCTAGTCATAGCAGTCTGCTTCCTAGTGAATGGAATCAAAATCAATCGAGTAATAACTGCAACTAGAATAATTGCAATTCCCAAGTTATCTCCACATATGTGGTAAAAGACCAACATTAAGTTGAGAAGGGGATGTGTGAATATTGTATTCCAAATTGTTGTAAGCATAGTGTGTATAGAAAAAGTAACTTCTGATTATATACAATTCCTCTCTAATTTACTACGGTACTGGGTCATATTGTCCTGGCTGAGCATTGGGAGTACATCTGGCAACTCTCTTAATGGCCATCTTGGTTCCCTTGAAAACTCCATATTTATCTATTGCTTGGTATCCATATTCTGAGCATGATGGAGTGAACTTACACGGACGGTTATTAGGAAAGAGTTTTCCCATATAGCCATGATCATATGACAATGTTTTTTGGTAGATCCGAATTAGGAAAAGGAGTATATGCTTCATTATTTAATTACATTCTTGAATTGAGCAGTTACATCTGCTTTTAAAGTTTCCTTAGAATCACAGAATTCGAAAGCCACATACTCAAAATTGAATTTATAATTATCAAGTTCTAATTCTTTTACCAACTCCATTACAATTACTCTGAGCAATCTCGTCATTCTATGCCTTTGAACCGCATTTCCTATCTTCTTGTTTAATACAAATCCAAACTTAGGAGTAGAGGAGGAAGCTAGTGCAACTAACATTCCATACTGTCCGCGAAACTTCAAACCTTTGGAGTACACATAACGAAAATCTTTTGCTGGCAATTTGTATTTTTTAGGTAGCATATATACTACTATCTTATACTTTTTGTATGCTTTTTTCTAAGTGTTTTGTATTCCTCACTTGCAGTAAGTCTTACTCTACCTTTTGCTTTTCTTCTTTTTAAGACATTTCTTCCATCAGGGGTAGCATTTCTAGCCATGAAGCCAAACTTCCTTATTCTTTTTACATTTTTTGGTTGGTATGTTCTTTTCATTGATTTATAACTCTATATGATATCGTGGGTATTATATATGATGAGTGGATAATTGGCAAATACCACTAAGCCAGGCCATAGCCTTGCCTTCGTTCAGGAAAAGTTCATCAGTCTAAAAGCTTTCTAACAAGGTGTTTTAGCATAAACAACCAGCAACTATTCAAAAGGATTTACCCTTTTAAATACACAAAGCACAAAAAGGCAGTAACCAGTACAGCCTCAGATAACATGAATAAACTTTGAATCAAGGCCAGGCCATAGCCAGGCCTGGTGAAACTAGTGGTTTTTGCCCTCTAAAGATTCTAGATATTAAATCACATTCTAAAAGAGTCGTCTAGCAAAGGATATTTTCAACGTCCTAGAATACATATCCACATCTTAAGAAAAATATATATAATGGTCTAAAGTCCCAATCGGCCAGAACACTGCCTCCAAACTGCCTTAAGAATATATATTACCTGTCTACAGTATGGACAAAGCAGAATTTAGCGTACAAGAATTACCAAGACCAAATATTGTGGTTAATCCAACCGTTTCTCAAACACTAGATCCCGATGCACTTTGGAGATCCGCGAAAGAGAATCTGAAGCTCATGATAGGGGCAGATGAATTTAAAAATACTTTTGGAGGATGCTACATCGAAAACATCTCAAACGGAGTAGCTCAAGTATCATGCGATATACCATATAAAAGAGAAAAAATGCTTCGAGACTACAGACTTGCTCTACAGGATGCTTTAAGAAAATCCTGTGGCCTGAACTTAGAAGTAGAAATTAATCTTAGAGAAACACAACCTGTGAAAGAAAAATTCAAATACGAGTACCACGATCCAAAGACCAATCAGTCAGTAGACCTTTTTTCTTCTGCAGAGAATGAAAAAATTCAAAAAGAAGACACACTTAAAAAAGCTCAACTTAATCCTCGATATCTTTTCTCTAACTTCATCGTGGGAGCAAACAATCGATTAGCAGAAGCCGTAGCTCAGGCTGTTGTCGAAAGCTTAGGAGAAGCTTACAATCCAGTCTTTTTTCATGGAAATACTGGAGTAGGGAAGACACATTTGATGCAAGCGATAGGGAATGAGGTTATAAATAAGTTTCCTGATAAGAAAGTTGTATATATCTCCATTGAACAATTCCTTAATGAAATGGTTGAATCCATTAGAACAAAACGAAACGAAGATTTTAGAAACAAATACCGAGCCGTTGATTTGTTAATAATAGATGATGTGCAATTTGTAGAAACCTATCCTAGAACCCAAGAAGAACTGTTCCATACCTTTAATACTCTATATCAAGCTAACAAACAGATTGTTTTGGCTTCAGACAGACCACCTAAGGAAATTAAGAATATTACAGATAGATTAAGATCAAGGTTTGAAGGTGGAATGGTTGCAGATATTCAAGCTCCAGATTACGAAACAAGATTAGCTATCTTGCAACAGTTAATGATAGATAAGGGGGCAAAAGTCGAAGTTCCAAGAGAATATTTGGATTTAATTGCAAAGAATGTAGAAAACAATATTAGAGAATTAGAAGGCGCATTGACCAAAGTACTCTCACTCTTTAAATTAGGAATGAATCCTACATATGAAGATATTGGTAGGCTTCTACAGATTGATTTAGAAAGTAAACGAAAGAAGATATCTCCTGCCAAAGTGATGAAAAGTGTATCTGAAATCTTTGATGTTAAGTTAGCGGATATAAAAGGGGATAGAAGAACAGCCTATGTAGCACAATGTCGACAAATCGTTATGTATATACTCAGAAACGAATTATCTATGCCACTCGAACAGGTTGCAAAAGAAGTAAATAGAAAAGATCACACTACGGTATTACATGCTTGTGAGAAGATAAAAGCATTGAAAGAAAAGGATTCTCGCTTTAATGAAAAACTACAAAGTTGTTACAAACTCATCAGGGAGTAGGGTGGATAACCTTGTGGATAGTGTATGTATATCTCTGGACAACATCATATCTTCTCCACATCACCAAAACGTTGGAATGACGTTGAGCTCTTTCTAGGTAAAGATTCTTGTATTTTAACTTACCCACGCACACCCATACTTGTTCTGTGGTTATTCAGAAAGTTAAACACATTAAAAATGATTGCTTTTTAAAGACTCTTTTTCTAATTACTTTGTAAATACGATATTTAAATTTCGTCACCATATCCACATACTAGAAATCTAAAGAAAATAGAGTATAGAAAGGATTAAGAATAGGTAAAGAACAGTTATCAACATATCCATACTCTCTACTACATCTATTACTAAATATATATTAAAAAATAATACAGTAAGGGACACAAACAAATTTTTATCACTCTCAAAAGATGATACAATATATTAGTAAACTGCCTAACTATATAAAATTTACATTTAAGTAATATGCAGTTCTCATGCAATCAAGATACATTCTCTAAATACTTGAATATAATAAGTAGAGTAGTAAACAACAGACCAGGATTACCAATCCTTAACAATGTTCTTTTTGAAACTGTTAAAGGGAAAGTAATCTTAAAGGTAACTGATCTGGAATTAAGCATAAGTACTTGGATAGGGGCGGATGTAAAAGTAGAAGGAAAGATTACAGCACCAGCGAAGCAGTTATCAGAATTCATAAATTCTATCCCCGAAGAAAAGGTTGATGTTGAATTAGATAAACAGAGTTTCAACATATCTACAGAGAATAACTCTGCAAGCTTCAATACCATGCCTGCTGATGATTTTCCTGCTATTCCTGTGATTGAAGAAGGACAGAAACCAGTAGTAAGAATAAATAAGGCAGATTTTGTTACAGCTATAAATAGAGTTGCATTCGCAGCCGCAAGAGATGATATTAAACCTGTTTTAACAGGTGTTAAAGTCGAAATAGTTGATGATACACTCTCATTTGTATGTACTGATGGTTTAAGACTTTCTAGACAGATAGTAAAGATTGCAAAAGCTACTGAGGATAAAAGTATGTTAGTTCCTGTAAGAGCTTTAGAAGAATTAGCTCATATTGCAACTGAATTAGATAGTGAAGATGAATTCATAGAATTTTACATATTAAATGACAGAAATCAGATACTTTTTAGATTTGGAGAAGTTGATTTAGTATCTAGATTAATAGATGGTGAATTCCCTGAATACAAACAGATTATTCCTACAGGGTACAAAACCAAGAGTGAAATATCTAAGAATGATTTCCTAAACTCCCTTAAGGTTATAAACATCATTGCTAGATCAGTATTAGGAAACAAAATGATTTTAGATATATACAAAGAGGGAAGAATTTCTCTCTCTGCTACACAATCAGATTTAGGTAAGAATCAGAGTAATTTAGCATGTAAAGTAGAAGGGGATGATATTAAGATAGCTTTCAGTGCAAAACTTTTAGCAGATGTTCTAAATCATTTAGATTCTGAGAATATCACCTTCGAATGCTCTGAACCAGTAAGACCAGGAGTATTCAAGATAAAGGGAGATGAGAACTTTGTGCATCTAGTTATGCCTATGATGCTTTAGGTTTCTTTACATGTATCTTGTAACCTACACCATGAATTGTATTGATAATGCCCTTGTCATCTAGCTTTTCTCTCAATCTTTTAATATGTACATCTATGGTATTAGATCCAACATATTCTCTATAGTCCCAAACATGATCTAGGAGCTCACACCTTGAAATGGCACGATCTTTATTACGCGCCAAATACTCAAAGAGGGAATATTCCTTCTTTCTCAGATTAATATCCTTCTCGTTCTTTGTAACTATTCGGTTATTAGTATCTAAAACATAATCACCAACATAGAGATTTTCATCCACATAACGTTTGGGCCTACGTATAAGGGATTGAATCCTAGCAAGTAGCTCTTGAACTGGAAATGGATATGTAAGCACATCATCACCACCGTGATTTAAAAATTCGACCTTTTCAATCCAACTTCCTTTATTACATACACCAAGGACTTTCGTATCCTTGTCAGTATTTTTAATATAGTCAAGAATTTCCGCAGTTAATTCTTTCCCTAGATTAGTATTTAATATTATGAAATCAAATACTTTTTTAGATATAAATGACTTACTTTGGAAATTTTCATCATCGGAGGTAGTGTTATACCCGTATGCTTCCAGCGCTTTTCTTAGTAATTGAGAAAGAGTGGGGGAATTCTCTATAATTAATATATTCATATACAGATAATTAGAAATTATTTGAACTATGATATAAATATATTTTCTAATCTAAAAAGCCTAGAGAACAAAACATGATTAAATTTCTTGCTACAACAATAGGAGTATTGGTTGCAACTGTAGGATTTTTGTATTATTTGATTCAGAATTCTAACTTTGTACCAGTAGATATGGGTGGTAATTACCTGGCTATGAATATGGTGGTATTTATATTTCTCCTTTTCTTAGCACTGTTATGCTTAACAATCTTGATTATATTTGCTGTAAGAATGATTTTTTTCAAACAATCAGATTTACAACTCAATATTAAGCTTTCAGTGAAGTATGGGTTTCTCTTAAGTATTGGAATATTGGTTATCTACCTCTTACACTTTTTTCATATTCTGAACTTTATTTGGGGTTTAGCTATTCTAATAGTTGTTATCTTAAGCCTCTTTGTTATATGATATCCATATGAACAAAGAACTAACTGACTTAGTAAAAATAATATCCGGTGAGATGGCTTTAGAAAAAAAAGAGAAAGCTTTAGAAAAAGCTAAAAAACAAGCTGTAGAAGATGAGAAGAATGATAGGAGAAGAAAAGTGGTAAAAGGGGAGGCTGTATTAGAAAAGGATCCTTTAGTTGAAGAAGAGAAGAAGGTTGTACAGAATATTAAGCTCTTCGAATGGGAAGCTCCAGATAGATATGAGATATCATACAATACAAAGTATTTCATGATCATAGTGGCTTTGAGTTTAGTTTTAATACTACTTCTTGCTATTCTTGGTCATTACTTCCTCATGGGAGCAATCATAGCTATGCTTTTCTTGATATATGTATTAGGTACGACCAAACCTCAAAAGATTACCCATCAGATCACTGCTAGGGGAATAGATACAGGGAACAAGCTCTATGAGTGGTACATAATGAAGAATTTCTACTTTACTAAAAAGCAAGATCAACTTTTCTTAATAGTTGATACCAAGTTGAATCTTCCTGGAGCCTTGCTATTCTTACTTAGTGAGAAGGATAAGGATGCGATATTTGTATTGTTACAGGAGAAACTTCTTTACAAGGATATTAGGAAACAGGGATGGTTAGAGAAATTAAACTTCGGTGAGTATATTCCTTTAGAAGAGGTTTAAGATCTTTCAAGGAGAGATGCCTGAGTGGCTGAAAGGGATGCTTTCGAAAAGCATTGTATGGGCAACCATATCGGGGGTTCGAATCCCTCTCTCTCCGTTTGTATATGTAATTGGATTACGAAATGTTTAATGAAATTCCTTCTGCCCTTGAGAAGTGTATAGGCTATTTAGCGATTGATTTCGCTAATGATGGGCGCCAATATGAAAAAATTCATCCAGAACATTTTGGGGCAATTGGTTTTGCAGACGGATATGCTGATTTTGAGAGCGATAGAGAGGCTATGGAGGACGAATTAAAGAGGAGAGGAACAGAAATGGTAGATATAGACTATTCTATGTATTTGTATGATATGGGTTATGAAGCAGGAAAGTTTATGAGTGACAATGCGGATATTTTATATGATGAGGATGGAGAGCTTAAAGAAGAGTGGGATTTATAAGGTTTGGCAAATTCAATTATATTCACTTCTATAACATCTGGATCCCTATTTCTTCTTTTCTAGGTACAAGAATAATAAGAGTAAGAACATAGGTAGGCTATTTAAAAGTGTTGTAGAAGATGAGTAGGAAGAGGTTTTTGTGAAGAATGAGTAGGCTAGAACGCCAAGAGAGATTAAGACGACCGTCCCATCTAGAATGATTGCTGCAAGGAGAAGTCTTTTTGACAGAGATTTTTTCATATCTTTTATGTTTATTAATTACTTTGATTAATATTAACGCACGAAGAAGAAAAATTCTATACCAAGGTAAAAAGAATTGTTCACACCGTCCAAAAGTATGTGGATAACCTCTCGGAACGGGCTATTTCTTGCGCTACATCAATGTTTCCCATATGCACAATTACTATATAAACGCACTTATCACTCTATAGGAATATATGATTATAAAACAAGAAATGATATGATAATCCTGTTAATCTCATGAATCTTTAAATATTATGTATAACTATGACCTATCCCTCTTACTACGTTTCTTAGTAATTCCAGTAATCCTCTTTGGAATATTATTAGCCTTTGCATTCTTAGCTTTCATAATCTGGATGCTAATTGACTGTCTAAATAGAGACGAGAAAGATTTTAAAGACAAAACACTATGGCTTATCCTTCTTGTAGTAGGGATATTTTGTGGATACAGTGGCATTCTATCAATAGTCTACTATTTCGCAGTTAAACGAAAACTAGATAAGTAGTAAAAACTTTTTTTGTTTTGTATTATATATCCATGAAAGGATTGCCAACTGCCAACCAAGTCCAAAAGACCATTAAGAGAAATTTGCTCTTAGATGGCTTAGTCATCTTTTCAATATTTCTAGTTCTTGGAGGATTTGCATACATGATATTGAATCCCGGAAAGATGAAATCAGATGTAAGGAATTCTACTAGAAATGCAGATATCCTGAACATTTTGGACGATATGAAAGCATATGTAGGTGCTACGAGAAATATCCCTAAGATGATTCCATTAAACAGAACATGTGCAAGCATAGGGAATGAAATATGTAAAACAGGCACATTAGATTGCAAAGGCTATGTAGACTTAACAAGTGCTTTGGAATATACAAAAAACAAAACCTTGCCAGTCGATGAATTTAGAACTAAAGGAAATGGTACAGGCTATTACATCTCCCATGACGGAGAAGGAAGCATACTCATATGTGCTCCTTTGGCAGAAAGAAATGTGAATATTACAATTAAGCAGTTTATGTATTAATTTTTAACTAAGGAACTATGAAAAACAGATTGCCCCGAGAACATGTAGGTATACAATTTCTCTCATTGTGTGTTTCGCTACTTGCCTTTCTAGGCTTAGCATATTGGGCTGGGGATATAGTTTGGATTAAAGACTTTCAGCCATTCATAACTCTGATATCTGGAATATTCGCACTATTCATTGGGGTATTAGCATTGCTTCGATATTACACAAAGAAAATGTCTTTAAACTATCTGTTCATAGGGGTTGGATTTCTCGGAGTAGGTCTTTTGGATATATTCCAGGTAGTTTTAGATCTTGGAGGCATGAGTAATCTCTTCTCAGGTGCCGTATCTCAGGTATATCCAGTTACATCGGTGCTTTCAAAAACCTTCTTGGCAGTAATAATGTTTGTGAGTTGGTTGGTTGGAAGAAAAGAAGAGGTAGGTGGAAAAGGAAAGAAGAAAAAAGAAGGACTTCTAATGAGTTTGGTTGTCGCTAGTTTTGTCCTTTTCATAGGGGCCTTTGTTTACCTAATGCTTACAGGCATTGTCGTAGACGGAATGGCCGTCATCATAGTAGGGTTGGTATCTTTGATGTTCTTAATCTTAGCTTTGCTAGGATATATATTAAGTAAGAACTGGTTGTATGATGATTTTAACTACTGGATCATATTCCTCATAGCCTTCTTAATCCTTTCTCAGATATTTTACCTGCCATTCTTCAATCTTGAATATTCAAATATGATGAACCTATCCATATGGGCAAGATTCTTTGCATATATTGGCCTTCTAACAGGGTTTTTGAACAGTATCTATGTTATGTTCCAGAAGGAGATGGAAACACAAAAAGAACTTGCAAGCAAGAACAAGCAACTCGATGAGACGAAGGCAAAAGTAGAAGAGGCATACTTAATGCTTCGAGAGGAGAAGTGGAGCTTAGCGAGGTCCAAGGGAAGCGTAGACAAGATATTAAAAGACGTCATGAAGAAATAATATGGGAATACTAGATCCAAGATTAAAAAGATATCAAAAGAAGTACGATTACTCATATGCCTTTGGCCCATATCCTACTATGGATCTCATTAACAACCACAAGGAGAAATTAATAAAAGTATTAGCAAAGTCTAAGCGAGATGAAAGTGAGGGGGTTAACGAAGCATTTGATTTGTGTGAAGAGTTGAATATTCCCATAGAGATTGCAGACCGAGCGATAGACAAGATTGCTACAAAAGAAAATACATATATCGTTGGGATATTTGAAAAGTATCAATCCGAATTGGAACCTGATGCAAATCATCTTGTATTGGTTGAACCTCGGAATATGGGTAATCTAGGTACCATAATCCGAACTATGGTGGGTTTTGATGTTTTTAATTTGGCCATTATACGTCCTGCTACGGATATCTTCGACCCTATGGTTATATCTTCTACCATGGGAGCAATCTTTCAAATAAACTTTGAATATTTTGAGAGTATTCAAGAATATATGTCTAAGTACAGTAGAAGGAATATATATACCTTTATGCTTGGTGGTGCTATGGATATACGAGAGGTTAAGTTTGAAGAGCCATTTAGTATGGTTCAAGGGAATGAAAGTAAGGGTCTGCCTAAAGAATTCGGAGAATTGGGACAAAGTATATACATACCCAATTCGGACAAGATAGATTCGCTTAATCTTTCAGTAGCTACTGCGATAGGGTTATGGGAGGCGAGGAGAGGTAAATAATCATCCAGAGAGGTATAATACAGGATAATATATTCATATTGAAAAATGGATAAAGACTTTGAAGAAGATTTTCTTTTTGGAGCAGCTACGGCATCACATCAAGTAGAGGGTGGGAATGTAAACAACTGGTCTCAGTGGGAGAAAGAAACCGCTGATGAGAGAGTTAAGAAGAATACCTTTTGGTATGATCCACCTGAGCATCTCAAAAGAATGGCTGAAGATCCTGAATACAGAATATCAGGCATGGCAGCAGATAGTTTTCACAGATACAAAGAAGACGTTGAGATTATCAAGGAATTAGATTTAAACAGCTACCGTTTCTCTGTCGAGTGGTCAAGAATATTCCCAGAAAAAGGTGTGGTTAGTGAAGAAGGTTTAGCATATTACAAAGCTCTCATTTCAGAACTTAAAACAAACAATATCGAACCTCTACTTACATGTTGGCATTGGACACTACCTCTGTGGTTAGATGAAGAGGGTGGGTTGATGGCTCCAAATGTAGAGCAATATTTTAAAGAATATTTTGAGGTATTAGCAGAGAATTTTGGTGATGACGTTAGATATTGGATTCCTCTAAACGAACCCGATGTTATAACCTCACAATCTTACCTAACAGGTGTTTGGCCTCCGAATGAGAAAAAAGTTCTAAGATATTTGAAATTGTACTTTGGTCGTATGGTAAATATTCATAATATTGGATATGAAGTCATAAAGGAACATAATCCTAATGCTGTAATTGGCGTTGCTAAGCAGAATGCATACATAGAGGCATATAACCAAAATCCTGTGAATATTGGTATTGCGAAATTAGTTAACTACTTTTCTAATGAATTGTATCTTAACAAGATTAAGGATCATCTTGATTTCATAGGGTTGAATTTTTACTTTCATCAGAAGGTTGGTATTGGTGGGATTAAGAATGATAATGATAAGTTGTCGGATACTGGTTGGTGGATGAGGCCTGATTCTTTGTACAATGCTTTGATGGGTTTGAAGAAATACAATCTTCCAATCATAATTACAGAGAATGGGGTTGCTGATTCAGAGGATAAGTACAGGGGATGGTGGCTAGATGAGAGTTTTAAGGCTATGAGGAAGGCTCTGAGTGATGGTGTAGATCTAAGGGGATATATGTATTGGTCTTTGTTAGATAACTTTGAATGGGATGCGGGATATTGGCCACAGTTTGGATTGGTAGCTGTAGATAGGAAGACATTTGCAAGGAGAATACGTGAGAGTGCATACCACTACAGAGATTTAATTAAAAAGGAAAGGAATGGATAGAGAAATTATAACCTTGGTATTTCAAAATGAAAAAGGGGAAGTCCTATTCTTTAAAAGATGTTCTACTAAGGAATACTATCCTAACTACTATCATATTTTAGCCGAGAAGATGAAAGAAGGTGAGTCTCCCAAGGAGACGGCATTTCGTGGGGCTATGGAAGAGGTGGGGTTAAAAAGTATAAAGCTAAGAGAAAAAGAAGCCTTTGTGGAGAGATTTTGGAATAATAAAACATGGGGAATACATATATTTTTAGCAGATTTAAATAGTACTACGCCAATTGTATTGAATGAGGAACATACTGAATACAAGTGGATAAAGTTAGACGAAATGGATAACTATCTTTGTACTCCTGATGCTTACTCAGACTTAAGAGCTTTGGAATTAATACCCTAAAAATGGTATAATACGCATAGGAATAGAGATATTCCTAGCTCTTTTTCAATATATGGGGACGTAAGGCTTTCGACAGGAGTCTGCGTTTAGTTGTCACAAACCGAGGGTTGTCTCGTAAATCAACGCACAATGATAAGTGTAAAAAACAAAATCGTCGCTTTTGCAGAGAATATTAAAGCAAGTTTGGCTATGCCAAATTTCAACTTTAACTTTGCTGCTTAAAGTCTAGCCAATTAAGTTTGACTAGTGTCTTTATCCTTATTCTTAGTTAGGGGTAAAAGATAGTCGTTACTAGGATATATTATTACTATTTTGTCAGTAGAGTAGTATGTACGAATTTAATTACTGAGTAGATATATCTTTTTGCTAATCTTTTTAGATATGTCTAGCTATACAGGATTAGATATGTTTGTACATGATGCTAAGCAAAACTTTTGGACGTGGATTCAATTTCCACCGTCTCCACCATATGTTGGAAGGCTACAGAGTGTTATTTTTTTAGTCTCGACTTTTGAATCTCTTGTAGTATATCGCGCATTTTAAGGGTCCCTTGGTCTATGATTTTTTCAATTGATTCTTTATTTGCTTTTCCTTTGCAATTTTCTTTTCCAATTCGCTTAATAACCTCTGTTTTTATATCTTTCCCTCTGGCAAAAAAACGAATTTCTGTGGGGAGAAAGTTCTCCACTGTATGCTCTGGCACTAAAGGCGGGTCAACGAACTTTACTTTGTAAGAATTATATCTAAAAGAGCTGTGATTGATTTTAATAACTTTCGCAATCTTATTTGCTGCAATTACATAATCACCAATGTTAATATTCTTTCCAGAGTATTTGTTGAATATCTCCTTTGCGAGACTATTGTTTTTGAGAAGATTATTTATTTGATCTAATTTTTTGTTTTTAATACCAGGAGTTAATTCTGCAAGAATAGCTACTGTGTGTAGTAAAATCAACCCCAAGTGTGTATACATCAAATTAATATCATCAATAGTTATTTTACTTTTATCAAGATCGTTTCTTAAATGAGCACTATCACTTAGGTAGGAGAAATATTTGTATGTATACCCAAGTATTAGTAACTCCTCTGGTGTTAGGAGGGAATGGTTTCGTTTGAGATTTTCAAACATAGACAAAAATTTGGGATCTTCAGGGCTGCGAAGGAAAAACAGATCTGTTCGGGGGCAACCTTTTAGCATATCTGAAAGGTCCTCCTCTGACATTTTTATCTGTAACCCAATATTTTTTGAATGGGCATTGAAGAATACATTTCGATTCTCTTGTGCTTTGTTTAAATTCTCGATTTCGGAACAGCAAAAGTAAATTTTATATAACTCTATATTGTTATAAGTAGCAAAACCTTTTAACTCAATTAAGGCTTCCATACTTCTTCTTACAGATATAGCTAAGGAATCGTAGATCGTAAAGAGTATATTGTTGGTGCTAATATCCTGAAATTGATCACTATCGAAATCAGTGCTAAGGCTTCTTACGAACTCTTCATGATATATCAACAGCATAGCCTGTTGTTCAAGGAAGTTGAGTCTTAACCATATGTAAGAGCTTTTTGGATCAGGGTCTAAGTATGTCAACACTTTGGAATCGGTTTGTTTTGGAAGTAATTGCTTAATCTGATTTAAAATTTGTAGAGAATAAATTGTTGGCATCTCTTCGAATCTTCTTTTATTAAGGAGTCTCTTGAGGACTAGGAGAAGATTTTTCATTTCCAACTGTTTTCTATCTAACATATTTTATTATACATCCAAGGTGATCCTTTATTGTTACTATATTGTTCGATTAGGTAAGAAGGAAGAAATGTATTGGCAAAACGAGAATATTCTCATCTTTGTGAAGTTTTAGCTTTCCTGTATTTGTTATACATAGTCCGAATGAATTAGAAACCTTTTTCATTGTGTTCATAACCTGAACAATGGTGTTTTTACCGAAACCAACTTCAATAACCAATTTCCCCATGTCTGGAATTCCAGTATCAACAATGAAATCAGCCCCTTTCTCAGCAGTATCATATGTAATGGAGTATCCTGGAGATTTTGACAATGTTCTTGTTAGATAAAACCCGGTCATATCTTCCAGTAGTTTGCCTTTATAATTCTCGAAAGATGTTATGCTCCCTACTAGATTATAATATGAAGCTCTATATGCAGGTGAAGAAAATAAAAACTTTGAAGGCTTTCTTACTTGTGTTTCTTTTGCTCCGTAAGGGTACACCCTGAGGAGAAGTTCTGTTTTTTCTAGAGCATCGAAAACACTTGCAACCGTCTTCTCGTTTGATTCTATTGTTTGAGCTATACTTTTGAAACTTGCAACATCTGTTCCTGAAATTATATATAGCATTTGTGACAATTTCTCAATCGTACTCTTGTCAAAGAGACCTATTTGAGGTACATCACGGGTCAGCACTGTATTCATCGTTTGGTTAATTTGTGAAAAAATGAGAGGTTCTGATTTTATTGCTAAGGCTGAGGGTAAAGTTCCATACTTGAGATACGTAGAAATATCATCCTTTACACTTGGAGAAGTCTTTTGTACTTTTTTAAAATATGTCAGAACCAGACTTTCGTAGAGTCTCAATTTATTATATACCTCTTCTGCTGATCGAGAACCATACAAGGCGTCCTTAATGTTGGCACCAAGTTTTGTAATAGGGTAGTGAGTTGCAGAAATCATTCTGTACTCGGGATAGCTTAATGGATAGATTTTTACTATTGCAACTCTTCTTGCGACATCGGGATTTGTTTGCAAAGAAAGAGCCGAAGAACCAGTACAAATGATAAAGACGTTTTTAGAACGATCATAAATATTTTTCAATGTAATTCCCCACGTATCGTCATATTGGACCTCATCAAGAAAAAGATATACTGGTTTCTCGAGAGACTCAAATTTCTTTTTCAAAATGAAGTCTTCATAGACCTCTAAAATTTCTGAAATTGTTGTATTTAAAACTCTCTTTGCGTCATCTATACTTATGTATATTTTGCAGTTATCAGAACATTCAAGTTTTGAAAACAACTGTGCAACGATTGTTGTTTTTCCGGTTCCCCTTAATCCTGGCATTAAAACCCATCTAGTCTCAGATGTTTTTGAGTTGAAATCATTAAGGTATCTGTTGATAACAAGGAGAGCACTTCTTGTTGGCAATTTAGTATTTGATCCTGTCTTGAGGGTCATAGCGTTAAGAGTTTTTGGTCCTTCGACTAATCTATTCTCAAGATAGGCTTTTATAGAGGCTTTCTTTTTATCTTCCATACAAGAATAATACCACTTTTAATGAACAAGATAAACTCTGCACCATCCAGATGGTGCAGAGAGAATATAGACTACATTTAGGCCGGCAAAAGAGGATTCGTATGCCAAATCTCTGCGCCGAATTATCTATGAACTAATAGAAAAGGCTATATTTCTTTATTCCACTACCTCCATACTCTTCAATATATCATCAACCTTTAATAACTCTTCTCCCGTTATTGTTGTATTAAAACCATAGAAATATGCCTCATATTGATAACTATCCTCATCGGTATATGATAACCCCTCAAAAGTAACAACAACATTAAAACAAGGAGCCTCAAAATAGTTATTACCCTCTTCATCATCTAAATAAATCTTAGTAGCAATCCTTCTAACAGTCCTACCAAATACCTCATATTGAACGTATGGCATACTACTAAAGTTAACAATAGTCATAGGATCACCAATCTCATCAGCAGAAGCCTGAGCCTGTGCTCTGTATGCTGGATTATCATCTGCAAATGCATAGTACTCACTACAACCAGCAAACCCAATACCATTAACAGCCTGAAGATAGAACATCTGAGTATTACTGGCATTAAATATCTTAATAGCCGTTAAACCCTCATAGTTAGGACCTTCGGAGAGGTATTCAGTACCCTGACCATCATAGTATTCTTGCATAGTCCAACCAGTAGGTAGGGTAGCAGTAACAGTTGTACCTGTAAATGTAGTTGTAGCAGCTGCAGCAGTTGTATCATCCGTTTTCTTCTCTTCAGTCTTCTCAGTAGAAGTATCGTTCTTACTTAAGAAAGGAATCTGTATATATTCCTTCTCGTAGGCAATATATACAAGTAAACCAACAATAATCAATGCAAGACATATACACAACGCAACCAAACCACCATTAGATTTTGGTTTAGTAGCTGGTTGTGGAGTAGGGGTAGGTGTTTCCATCGTACCTTTTGGGACAGTATCCATAGTATATATATAATATAATTTAATTAATATTTGGGCATGCCATAAGGGTACAGACAACCTGACCATTACTACATGCACACGAATTACAACCATCAGAAGATTTAAAAGTTTCAGAATCAGCATATGACCAACCAGCATAGGAACATCGTGCTTTTTGTTGAGAAATGGTGTTGAAATATACAATGTAACTAATCAAACCAAGGATAATAGTACAGAGGGTAATACATAGGGCAATTAGGAAATCATGTCTTTTATTCTCTTCCATATCTCTAGTATATATTATTTTCCAACAAAACGAGAATACATTTCAAAGTACAAACCTTTAAGTGATAAAAGCTCTTTGTGAGTACCTTTTTCTAATATTGTATTGTCCTTAATCAATATTATTTGATCTGCATTAAATATCGTGCTTAGTCTATGTGCAATGATGAATGTAGTTTTTCCTTCGCATGCCTTCTCAATAGCATTTTGTAACATCTTTTCAGATTTGGTATCTATTCTTGCAGTGGCTTCATCAAGGATCAAAATCTTTGGTTCTCTCAAAAGTATTCTAGCCAATGCAATGATTTGTCTTTGTCCTGCGCTAATTTCACTACTCTCGGAGCTAATCTTTGTCTCTAATCCTTCAGGTAGAGAGGTAATGAATGATTCTGTTCCCAAATCTTTGAATACCTGTAAAGCTTGTTCTGTAGTAACCCTGGGGTTATTGTATTTCAAGTTATTTAGGATAGTATCTTCGAACAAGAAGGTATCCTGTATGAGGTAGCCAATATTCTTTCTTAATGCTTCTAAATCCCATTCCTTAATATCTTTTCCATCGATATATATATTTCCATTATCTGTATCATACAAACGTGCAATGAGGTTAACAAAGGTCGTCTTTCCTGCGCCAGTAGGCCCTACAATCGCTATGGTTTGCCCTGCATCTACTTTGAAGTTTACATCTGAGAGAACCTTCTCGTTTTCAACATATGCAAAATCAACATCCTGGAATTCTACACTTCCGGTTACAGTCTTTGGAGTGTATGGGAGGGCAGGTGTAGCGATGTCACTCTCGAGCTCCATGATATCGCTTAAACGTTCAGCGGATGCCATTCCTGTCTTTATGATCCTCCATATTTCTGCTATCTCCATGACCTTCTGTAGGAGGTCTTGGATGTAGGAGAGTATGAGGATGACAGTACCGATGGTTATGATAGCTTTTGCATACAAGTTTAAAGAGGTCATTAATATGGCACATACAGCAATTACACTTAAGAAGGTTAGAATTGCTTTTGAAGTGGAAGAAATGAGGGAGACTTTCCTCATGGTTACATAGTAGGATTCTGTTTTCTTTTGGAAATTTTTTGTCCAGTTTTCTTGTTGATTGGTGGATTGTATTGCTACAAATCCATCTAAGGATTCTTGTACGTTAGCACTAATATTTCCTTCCTTTTTTAGGGATTCTGTAATTGGCTTTTCAATGATTCTTCCCTGGATAGCTATATAGATGATCATTACAAATGCGCCACCAAGTGCTATGAAGCCGATGAGCTCACTTTGAAGAAAGATGGAGATTAAGATGATTATGACCGAGAAGACAATATCGAGAAGTCTAATTATACCTTCCGAGAAGAATGCACTTAGTGTGTCTACATTTCCTGTTAATCTTTGAATTATATCTCCAGACTGATTGTCAGAGAAGAATCTACTTGGAAGAGTTTGTATCTTGTTAAAGAGTTCTTTTCTAATGTTGAAAAGGATATTTTGACCAAGCTTTCCAGTGAAGAAGAGACGAATATAGCTTAAGATTAGGTAAATGACTCCTAACCCAATGAAGATGAGGGTGGTTTGCGTTAATCCTGCTAAATCCTTGTTGGTTATATTTACATCTATAGCCTGCTTGAGTAGGCGAGGTAGTATTGCATTTCCAAGAATGGTAGCAACGAGTAAGCATATTGATATTAATATGAATGGGAAGAGATATGGTTTTACATGTCTTAAGACAAGCTTAAGCCCCTTGTTGTAATCCACATTCTCATCTAATTGTAGGTTGTATTTTTGATTTTTACTCATCGTAGTTACTTTGTGATAATTCAATTTCTTGATACAGGGAAGATGTTTTTAGAAGTTCATCATGTGTACCTGATTCAGAGATTTTACCTTCGTCGAAGATATATATTCGATCACAATCTTTCAAAGAAGAGATCTTTTGACTTACAAGGATCATGGAGATATTGGGGTAATTCTTTTTAATATTTTCAAATACTCGTCCTTCGGTATTTGCATCCAATCTACTGGTTATATCATCTAATATGAGTAGGGAAGGGTGGTCTACCAATGCTCTTGCAATCATGATTCTTTGCTTTTGTCCTCCTGAGAGATTGGAACCTTTTTCTCCAGCTATGGTTTTGTATCCTTTTTCTAACTTCTTTGTAAATTCATCTACATCTGCAATTCTTGCGGCTTTTTGTACATCTTTTTCATCGATATCTCTCCCAAAGCGGATGTTCTCATATATTGTTTCGTTAATGAGGAAATTCTCCTGGAAACAAAACCCTATTTCTTTTCTAAGATCGTATGATTTGTATTCCTTGATATCTTTGCCATTAATTAATATTTCCCCATCAGTTGGTTCTACTGCTCTAAGGAAATGCTTGAGGAAAAGAGTTTTTCCAGATCCAGTTAATCCCATGATTCCAATCTTTTGTTCTTTCTCTAAATCAAAGTTGATATCACTTAATATATCGATATCTTCATCTTTGAAGGAAAGCTTTTTGATATGGATATCATTAATCTTTTCTAATGGTTCTTTTCCATCTTTAAAATCTATATCTCTATCCAATACATCACTAATTCTTTGTAATGACGCCATTGCTTGTCCTAGCATTGTTGCCATGAAGCTAAGAGATATGAGTGGCATGATGAAGATTAATACATAGAGATTGAATGCGGAGATATCTCCAATTTGTAGTCTTCCAACTATGGCTTCTTGTCCTCCTACTTGGATTATGAGTAGAGAACAGATGTAGAAGAGTGCGCTGATGGCAGGTATTACTAATGCAAATATTTTGGTTACATCGATTCCTAGATTTCTAGAGAGGGTGTTTTGAGTTTTGAATTTTTTGATTTCGGTTTTCTCTGCTACAAATACTCTAACGAGCATTGATGCTTTTATATTCTCATTTATAACCTTGTTTAGGCTATCTCTTACCTTTTGTATCTCATTAAATATTTTGAATTTGTTCTTGATGACCAAGAAGAGAATGGCTACAAACGTTGGTACTGCGATGACTACATATGCGGCAAGTTTTGCATTTAGAGAGAACATCATGACTACACTTCCGATGAGTAATACCGTTCCAGTTATGACAAAGGCTATGGCTTGTGTGAATGATGATTTTACAAAATTAACATCACTGAGAATGACAGTTAGTATTTTGGAGGGTTTTTCTTTTACTAGATAGTTGTAACCTTGTTTTAGGACTTTTTTCATTAATCTGTTTCGTAGGTCTGTCCCTATCTTCTCTCCAAGTAGTGTAAAGAGGTAGTTTTGGAGTAAGGAGGCTGCTGGGGAGAGTATGGCTAAAGCTCCAACGATGATGTAAAAGATTGTTGAGATTTGTAGGGTTGCTTGGTATTCATTGATTACACTTGAGACAATTTTTGGTATTGCAAGGTTTAAGAGATTGAGTATTACTAGGAATATGAATGAGCCTACAAAAAGGAGTATATATTCTTTACTAGTTGCGTATTTCTTTAAGACTGTGAGTGGATTTTTTGTTTGCATAGACCGTCATTATACTCCAAGAAGGGTGGCTATGTAATATCCTGCTACTGAGGTTATTGTAGATACGGTTGTTCCCCAGATTATGTCTATTATAGCTACGGAAATAGGCCAATTTTTTAATGTTGCCAAATTGGTTAGATCATATGTTGAGTAGGAGAGCATTCCAAAGAGGGCTCCTAACATTATGGTTTTCCAAAGGTTTTGTGATTCATACCCTGGCAATACTGCAAAGATTATTACTCCTACTACAAATATGAGGTAGAAGATGAGGGCTGGGAAGAGCTTTGGTTTTGCTGCCATAAGGTGTCCTATTTTTTTAGAATAGTTGGTAGCTGCAAACTTTAACCAGAGGAAATCTATGGCAAAGAAGACAAGGGTTGTCAAAAGGTAAAGGTATATGTAGCTCATATTTTCATAGCTGAGATTATATTCTAATTCTAACACAGAATTGAGAAGGGGAGTTTTATACCTATTGAAAGGGCCTATAGTGTGTGGTATAATATATCATCATAAAAATATACTGCTCTTATACAATATGATGAATTTCAACAAAAGATATTAAGAGAGAAACACACAAGTTGGTATGTAAATATCTCCTTTTGTGTCTTTCTCTAAAAGAGAAAGATGCGTTCTTTAATAATGGTGATATATGACTTTATGTCTATGTTGCCTAAAGGCAGAGAATATGGATTTGTCGACAAGCTTCACACAAAGAGAATTTTATGTGTTTATATAGAATTCTGTTTGTGTGGAAGCTTACACAATATCCTAAAAAAATGAGGTGAATATAATGAATAAGATCTTCCGTATCGTAAGCATAGTTGCTGTAGTTTTGGTTATGATAATCACTGGGTGTAACAAACGCTCTGTGAACGTCTCAAGAATAGTTTTTCTTGGAAGTAGCCTAACTGCAGACGGTAAGGTAGCTGAGATTGCTCTTTGGTGGAATATTGCCAAAGATGAAAATGCAGCTCGTATTGATGGCCCTAGTATTCCTTATGAAAATAAGGATTATGACATGAATGCGTTCTTGACGATAGATTTTGATGATGGCTCGCAGATTGCAATGCCAATTCAAAATGTCAAAGTACACACTCAGGGTCAGCAAAAATTGATCATATCATTTAATGATTTTTACATAGAAGATAATAAGCAATTCTCTGCTTTTGAGATTACCTGTAACGAGTTTTGTTTTTTTTCAAAACCGTTTGTACGGTAACCCCAAAGAACGCTAGTCAGGCGGATAAATTTTTAATATCCGCCTGGCGTGTTCTTTAAGAATTCGATAGAAAGAATATTGATATAAGTAATATATATTACTTTTAGAATATTTTTTTTATTTGGAATAGATTAATCCCTGTATAGGGGATTTTTTGTTTTATTATTGTAATTGCTTTACGAATACGGAGAGGGCGGGATTCGAACCCGCGATAGGTTTTAACACCTATGACTCGTTAGCAGTGAGTTCCCTTCGGCCTCTCGGGCACCTCTCCATATAACGTGGTAATTATAATCTATTTGGGCCTTTTCTGCTACACGATTTCTATATAATGTATCTCCACTTCAATGGCTTGGATAAGAGGCTAAATAATCTTATAGCTGCATAGCCAGATTCAATACGATCAACTTTCCAAACCTTTTGACCATTAGCTCCTTGCTCGAGAGTTGCAAAATTCATTTCGTCGATTGCTATTCGTTCATTTGTAATCTCTAGCATTTTAATTCTTTGATTTTCTGTAAAGAAAGAGATTTTTTTCTCGTAATCAAAGAGAGGCTCGTATGGAAGCTCAAAAGAATAGGATAAATCTATAATATCCCGATTGGAACCGAACCTGTTATCCTTGTGAATACTTTTTATATCCGTCGATATGTATGGAAAAGCAATTCCTGCGTATCTTAGATAATGGGCAAGGCTTTCGATAAGGAATATCGCAGTATCTGCATGATCAATGTTGTGCAAATCAAGTCTTTTTTCTGAAGTAAGATTTAATTCCATAGGAGTTCCTGCATGGTCTCCTGCACCGCTAAAGATATACATCCATACACCACCTCCCGCATCAGGCATGATACATTCTAGAGAATGCCAATCATCAATAGAGTCCGGCTTATGAATCCAATCTAATCTTGCATAGGGATATCCATGTCGATATCGGAGTTCCTCAAATTCTTTAATAAAATTGTTAGTGTTTTCGCTTGTAATGCTGATATTCTTCTCAATTCGTTTTGTTAAGTCTGTTACTTCAGGTGCATTCCAATCAATTGTGTATTGACTGCCCCAGGCTTCTGTAACAGGGAAATCGTAGCTCTCAAAATATATGTTTTCTGGAGAATTTAACAACTCGTGGTCTACCATCTTGCTCTTAGATGCTTAATTTAGACAATAGGCAGTTGTTTGCATCCAGTATAATTCATTTATGCTATTTGTGCTACAATAAACTATGTATTACGGAATCCATGCATCCTCAGCAGGAGGAATAGAAAACACCATAAAATTGGCTCAAAAATATGGAGTCAATGCTATCCAAATAATGCCAACCATACCAATGAGATGGGCAACCAAACTCTTACCAGAAGAAATGATCTTGGATTTTGTTAATGAATTAGAGAAATCAGATGTTAAAAAGATCCTTCTTCACGGTATATATCTCACTAATTTAGCTAGAGAAGACAAGCAAATGTTTCATCTAGGAAAAATGGGGTTAGTTGTTTACTTGGATTTTGCAGAGAGAGTAGCTAATGAAATTAAGAAAAGAAATGTAGATGCAGAGATATTAGGAGTATGTTTTCATCCAGGTGCACAAAAAGAATTGTCATATGAAGATAGCATGGAACGAATATCATATGGAATACAGTGGGTATTAGATGAAGTACCAGGCACACAGAAGCTACTTATTGAAAGCACTGCAGGAACTGGAGGAACACTGGGAAGAAGTTTTACAGAATTAGGGATATTAAGAAACAAAGTAGAAAACAAAGAACGAGTCGGATTTGTCATAGATACGGAGCATACATATGCAGCTGGATATGATTGGGTAAATAATCTAGATGGAGTAATGGAAGATTTGGATAGGGAAGTAGGAATAGAGAATATAAAGGCAATACATCTGAATGATTCTGCAGTAGAATTAGGAAGTAACAAGGACAGACATGCGAATCTTGGAGAGGGAAGAATAGGGGAAGGAACAATCAAAAAGATACTCCATGAACCAAAATTTAAAGAGATGCCATTCATAATGGAGACACCAGGGCTTAAAGATGCAGAATCTACACTTAAAGAAGTAGAAACATTAAAGAAATTAATTAATTAAAAATATTATGAAAAGAATTTTCAAAACCAAGTTGATAGCTCTCCTTCAGGAGACCCCAAGTCCTAAGTTAATGCTTGTTGTTACAGGCGGAATAATTCTTGCCCTCATTGCCTACATCACCATTTTACTTCTATCCATGCGATAGTGGCTCTAGTAAACCTTAACGAAAATCAACAAAAAGCTGTCCAATATACCCAAGGGGATCTTCTGATTATCGCTGGGGCTGGAACTGGTAAAACCGCAGTAATTACCCAAAGAATTCTGTATCTCATTAAAAAATGTAATGTAAAACCATCTGAAATATTGGCGCTAACATTTACAGAAAAAGCGGCTGCAGAAATGCAAGAGCGAATAGACAAAGAGATGGAATATGGGTATGAAGAACCATGGATATCAACATTCCATTCGTTCTGTGATGGGATATTGAGAGAAGAAGGTTACAATATGGGTTTAGACGGAGGCTATTCTTTAATGACTACTGCCCAATCATATATATTTCTTCGAAAGTTCTACCATGATCTTCCATTAGATACTCTTAAACCAAGAGGACAGGTTACTAAAACATTGAATGATATCTTGAAACACTTCTCTAGATTGCAGGATGAAGATGTCTCCCCAGAAGACTATATTAAATTTGCCAAGACATTGTCTAAGAATACCGAGGAGCAGAGAGCAGATTTTCAGAAATACAAAGAGCTTTCTGAGACTTACAAAATGTATTCTGAGCTTAAAATGCAGGAATCAAAGGTAGATTTTGGAGATCTGATTATCCTTACATTGAAACTGTTTAGAGAAAGACCAAATGTATTAGAAAAATATCGAAAGAAGTTTAAATATATCCTTGTAGATGAATTCCAAGATACCAACTATACCCAGAATGTATTGGTGAATATTCTGACATTAGGATTGGATGAAAGCAAAAAGAAAGAAACGAGTGAGAAGAAAAAAGGAAGTAAAAAGATTAGACCTCTTCTTACTGTAGTCGGTGATGATGACCAGGCAATTTACAAATTTAGAGGAGCTGCTATCTCCAATATTCTTCAGTTCAAAGAGACATATCCCGATGCAATGGAAGTTGTGCTGACTGAAAATTATCGATCGAGACAGGAGATATTGGATGCTTCGCATACATTAATTAGTAAGAATAACCCGAATAGGTTGGAGGTAACAGAGAAGATAGACAAAAGACTGATAGCTAAAGGAGTGTTTGAAAATGATGAAAATATTGTAAACCTCATAGCTGCAGGAAATGAAAGTGGAGAGGCAGAACAGGTAGCTGATGAGATTGCAAAATTAACTGGCTTTGGAGAGTATGCTAAACCAGTTGAGGGATCAGAAGTATTTGATGAAAAAGGACAATCATCTTTTGTAAAAGGAGAGAGCGGAAAACAACCACTTAGATTTTCAGATATAGCCATATTGATTAGAGCCAATTCACATGCAGAACCCTTTGTACAAGCCTTAAGAGGTATGGGGATACCATACAAATTAGGTGGCTCAAGAGGACTGTATTCTAGACCTGAAATCCAGAATCTCATAGCTTTCTTAAAGGTATTAGTTGATTATTCAGATGAGATAGCTATGTACAAACTTTTAGCTATGTCTGTATGGAAATTAACTCCAAGGGAATATATGGATATTAATAGATTGGCTAGGGAGGAGAGGTTAACATTGTTTGAGGAATTAGAAAAGATGTGGAATATTAAACTAGGGCAGGAGGAAAATATGGATATTCAAGGATTAGGGGATATTGAGAATCCGGTAATCGAAAAAATATTTGATGCCGATTCCATAGCTGGGGTGACTAATCTTCTAACAATATTACAAAACAGTATATTAAAGGTAAAAGATAATCGCCCAATGACGGAAATCCTTTACGAATTTGTTAAATCTAGTGGATATCTAGATTCATTTGTAAGTGAAGAGAGTGCGGATGGACTTTTTGCAGTATCAAATATTCAAAAATTCTTTGAATCGGTTAAAAAATATGAGAAGGATAATTCGGATTCAAATATATATGAGTATGTAGATTTCATTGAGTATTGTATGGAAGTAGGGGAGTCTCCAGTTGTAGATCAATCGGAATTGGAAGATTTTAATGCAGTAAATATCTTGACGGTACATGGATCCAAAGGATTGGAATTTCCTGCAGTATTCTTGGTAAATCTCGTAGCCCAGAGATTCCCATCCAGAAATATGAGTGATTCAATACCTATGCCAGAAGATTTGATTAAGGAGATGCTAGACAAGAAGATGAGCCAGGAAGAAGCACATATTCAAGAAGAACGAAGGCTTTTCTATGTTGGCGCCACCCGTGCGAAAGAGAAACTATATCTTTCTGCAGCAAGCTTCTATGGTGATGCTAAAACAAAGAAAAAACCAAGTGTATTTCTGTATGAGATATTGGATCGGGATGTAGCAGAGGAGTTTAATTTTGAAAAGGGAAAAGTAAGTATCGAAGGGTATGAGAAGAAAGACAATCTTTCGATTATTCCCAAAGAGGTAAAAATTGAATTGATGAAAAACTTCAGCTATTCCCAATTGGACACCTATGAACTTTGTCCAAGAAAATATGAGTATGCCTATGTATTAAGAGTCCCACAGAAACCTAATGCATCGTTGTCATTTGGAACTACAGTTCACAACACCTTAAAAGACTTTTATACATTACTCAAAACATCTAAAGAGGGTATCGAAGGAATTGTAAGTGAACCAACATTGAATGAATTGCTGGAATCATACAACAAGAACTGGGTAAGAGTAGGATATGACAATACTAAGCACGAGAATATGAAGAAAGAGCAGGGGGGGAAGATGTTGAAGAAATATTTTGAAAAGATATATTCAAATGAGGAAAGACCATTAAATCTTGAAGAATCATTTGTAATGCATCTAGGAGAGAGTACTTTCGCGGGGAAGATCGACAGAATAGATCTGGTAAAAGAAGTGGATGGTGTAAAACAGGTATGTATTGTTGATTACAAAACAGGAAAGGTTAAAAAAGCGGAGGATATTAAAAAAGATTTGCAATTACCTTTGTATGCAATTTTTGTAGAAGAAAAACTTGGTTACAAAGTAATATCTGCACAGTATATCTTCTTAGAAGAAGGGGTAAAGATAGAGGCAGATATATCGTCAAAGCGAAGGGAGAAAGCCAAAGAAAGGATGGTAGAGATAATTGAGAATATCAAAGCGAGAGACTTCCATGCGGAGCCAGATATGTTTAAATGTAGTATGTGTGACTATCGCACAGTATGTGAATTCGCCAAAACCTAATGTGATATAGTATAATATCAGCTATGAATATTGTAGAAACAATAAACAATCTAGTCGTTCACAAGGCATATGCGTCTTTGGGCTCGACCCTGAATGGAGAACTAGCAAAAATACAAGATAGTGGTGCAACTGATCAAACAGTTGTTCAGATGATAATAAACATAGCCACCCCAATTGCCGTAATAGCTGTAGTGCTTTTATTGGTTTATGGCGGCTTTATGTTAATGACAAGCAAGGGAGATCCAGATAAACTTCAGGAAGCAAAGCAGGTTATTACTAATGCAATTATTGGTTTTGTTGTAATATTGCTATGTGTAGCAATATTATTGTTAATTTCTAATACCTTAGGGTTAAATATATATGGATAGAATATTAGCAGCAGTTGATATATCAAAATTTACCACATGGATTTCTAGCAGTCAGTATAGTACTCCAGATACATTGATCTATGGGAAGGTTATAACGGCAATAAATTTCTTCGTTGTTTTTTCTGCTGTTGTTGCTGTTATTATGTTAGTTATTGCTGGGTATACGTTCATAACCTCTGCAGGAGATGCAGATAAAATAGAAAAAGCGACCAAAACAATAAGCGCTGCAATTATAGGTATGATAGTAGTATTTGTGGCAAAGCTCTTGGTGCAATATGTCCTTAGTGTTATATCGGGGCAATAGTATTGCATGTTGCGTCAGCTTTTTATATAATTGATACATAAATTAATATATTTTATTGTTCTATGAAGACTTCAACAAAATTAGCAACCGCAGCTTCAGTGGTTTCAGGCTTGTTCTTAACTTCCTCAGCATATGCAGCTAACACAGCTACAGATTACTTAAACAAGATAACTGGTGGAACTGGACAATCAGATTTAATGACTATGATCTATGGAATAATCAACTGGGCAATTGGTATTGCAGCATTGGTTTGCGTAGTTGTATTGATTGTAAGTGGTTACAAATATATAACTGCAGCAGGTGATGAGAATAAAGTTGAGAGTGCAACAAAAACTCTTACATTTGCAATAATTGGTTTAGTTGTCTGTTTTATAGCAGTCATCTTAGTCAAATTTGTAATTGGAGATATTATTAAGTAGTTTCTACTTAATAATTAAACCAACTTAAATCTTCAGACAAAGATATGATAGTCAATCTTGATCTTTTAAATGGTACAAGCTTTGAGAATTTGCAGGAATTCTTGTATTTCGTAATTAATTACGCGATTACAATTTCTGCAATAGTAGCTGTTGCATCATTAGTATTATCAGGATTTAGATATATGCTTTCGTTTGGAGATGAAAAGAAGATAAAAGCAGCAACAAGTTCTTTGATATATTCGATAATAGGGTTGGTACTTGTATTTATAGCCCCAACAGTTATAAGATTTGTTATTAATACAATATTAAAAGCATAATGAAACTAATTAATAAAATATTTTTTGCATTGTTATCATTGTTTGTTGCGTCTCCTGTGTTGGCCGCTGCAGATCCAGATTTTGTTTCAAACGAACCTCCTACCTTTAGTGGTATTGATACTATCCTTGATAATGTAATTAAACTAATCTTTCCAATTGCAGGATTAGTTTGTGTAGTTTTCATAATCATAGGTGGATATACATGGATTGCGTCTGCAGGAGATCCTGCAAAGATAAAGCAAGCACAGGGTACACTGACCTGGGCTATAATAGGCTTGGTATTTGTACTCATAGCAGCATTGATTATCTCTACAGTCACTGATTTCCTCGCTTAAAAATCTTCGTTCCAAAGATAGTGTATAATTGGGTATGGTTAAAAAGCCCCGATTTTTTTTACAACTGCTTTTAGTTGCGGTCTTAAGTATATATACCTTTTCTTTGTTTACACACCCGATATATTCAGATGAAGCATCAGATTTACAACAGCAAATAGATCAAAAAAATGCAGAATTAGCAGCAAAGCAAACAACACTTTCAAGTATAGAAGCAAAGATAAAAGAGATTAGTGGAAGCAATAATACTGTAAGTCAGAAAATTGCCTTAATAAATGCCGAAATTACAAAATTAAATGACAGTATTACACAAACCGAAGGAGCACTAAATGCAAAGATAAAGGAGATAGAGGATAAGCAAGCACTATTAGAAGCCAAGAAAGCGGAAATGGACAAGCTTTCCACGGATCTTTACATACGCTCTAGATATCGAATGGCAACATTCTTTTTGTCTGGAAATGATTGGGATACATTAGTTAAAGAATTTTTTCTAAAACAGAATAGTATTTCTACGTTAAAGAATGAAGTAGAGGCAATTAATGGAGAATTTAGTAGTTTAGCTGAAAGTAGGGCAGAGTTAGAAGCTCAAAAAGCTACATTAGATGCCCAAAAGAAAGATATGGATGATTCATATGCGTTATTAGCTGCAGAAAAGGCTAAATTACAGGCAGAATTGAATAATCAGTATTCAACAAAAAAGAGCTTAACAAAAACGATTGGAAACCTGTCAAAGGAAATTTCCCAGCTTCAGCAATTCTTGATAATTGCTAAATCTGGAGGAACAATTATAGATGCAAATACAGTTCCTAATAGCTCTTCGGATCCTGCGTCATCACTCGCATATTTTAGAAGTAATGCTCCTGGGGGATCTTTCGCAGTATTCGCATTTGGAGCATACACACACAGAAATGGTATGAGTCAATGGGGAGCGAGAGCGAGGGCTGAGGCTGGACAAACATACCAACAAATCTTAGCGGCTTACTATCCTGGGAAAATCTTTAGAACAGATACCATAATCAATAAATCGTCGGGCGCAAGTGAGGCGATCATGCCAAACATTTCTACAACTACATATGGCACCCTCAACTTCGAAGATGACTATCTATTAAGACTTAATGAGATGCCTGAGAGTTGGAATATGCAAGCCTTAAAGGCCCAAGTCATAATTGCTAGAACTTTTGCAATCAACTATACAAATAATGGACAATCTACAATCTGCACAACAGAATCTTGCCAAGTAATTGGTGATGGACAAAAGACAGGAGCCTGGGCTGAAGCAGTGCGAGCTACAAGAGGAGTTGTGCTTACGGATTCAGCCGGAAAAGTATTCTCTGCTCAATATGCTGCTGTACATGGTGGATGGGGAAACGGAATGGGCTGGGATACCACCACAGGAACAGGAGATTACACAAACTGGACAGCCAACGCTTGGGAGAGTATCTCTGGCGTAAGTTGGTTCTACAAAACGTGGTTTAGAAAAGGTTATGCTTTGAGCGGTAGTGATTGTGGACATACACCATGGCTTTCCAATGCTGAGATGTCAGATATATTAAATGCATATCTGCTTTGGATTAGTAATGGCAAAACATCTAGTGATCCAAGAATTGTCTCTACGGATGTATATAGATGTTGGGGTCAATCTGCAAATCCATATAGCATGACGGAGCTAAGAAATTTGGTATCCAATCCAGTAACAGCTGTATACAGCGCAGTATCTGCAAATTCGAACGGAACAACAACCTCTATATCATTTAATACAAATAGGGGAATAGTTTCTATGTCTGGGGCGGATTTTAAGGCAATATATAATATGAGGGCCCCAAGCTACTTAAGTATTCCACAAAATAGCTTTGTAAATGTTAATGTAGAGTATAAATAATCCTTGTTCTATCCTTTATTCTATGCTATCGTTATACCATCAAACATATGACTACTAAACAAGAATCAAACAAAATACCAAAGAAATTTAGAAACCTAAAAAGATCTTTCATGGAGAATATTACCCTCAAGAATGATCACTCATTCAAATCATTTCCTAAGGGTTTGAAATTTCATGGACAGGAACAAGAAGAACAAGTAATTTTGATTATCCGATCCCATTGGATTGTATATGTACCACAAATACTTCTTGCAATTTTAGTCTTGGTTTTGCCTTGGGTACTAGGAGCAATAGCTCCAGCCATTTTTAAAAGTGTTGTCATATTCCTCTCGCTCCTCATAACCTCATTGTTAACAGGTGGGAGCATATTAGTATCTGCAATTGTTAAATGGTATTACAATGTAGATATGATTACAGACCAGAGAGTAGTAGATCTAGATTTTCCCAATATCATGGCGCATACAATGTCTGAAACACAGTTAGAGCATATCGAAGATGTTACCCAGAAACAGTTAGGATTACTAGGAAGTATATTTGATGTAGGTACAGTATATATTCAAACTGCAGGCTCAAATCAAAATATTGAATTTACAAATATCCCCAGACCAAGGGATGTGCAGGAAATATTATCTGATCTATTAGAATCTAAAGATAAAGGAGAAATATAATGAATAACGATGTAAACAGTATGTTAGACAATTTAGGAAAGAATCCATTAGGAGGGCTTTCTGTTAATGTTGCAACTCTTTTGAAATTCCCACTAGTATTGATTCTTTTTGGAAATGTTCTCTTTGCTGCCTTGCTATTCTTACGATCTAGAATTTTAGCAGACACATTTCAGTCCTCCAGTATCGGCCTAATCAAAGCCATAATCGCCATATATCTCATCACAACAATAATAGGTAGCATAATCGCTGTACTATTTCTTTTAGTTGGATAATTATGAAAATTACTGCTCAACAGTTCATCTCGAACAATAGGGAGAAAGGTACTTTTGTTACCATCTTAAAACACTATTCCGAAAATTCTACTAAAAAAACTGATAAAGAAGGAGACATCTACTGCCTTCTTTCAATCTTTGGAAATACATCTCTTCCAGCTGAAAGAGTAAGTAAATTTGTCTGGGATGGGATATTAGATGGATATATATATTCAACTACAAAAAGTACCAATGAATCACTAAAAGACGGTATCACTGAAGGAGTAAGAAAACTACAAAGCCTAATGAAAAATGACAAATCTTTAGAGGATTTAGGTGTAAATGTAAATTTTGTTTTGGTAGCTCAACGAAAAGAAGGACTGTATATAGGAAATCTAGGAGAAAACGAAGTATTTGTATTTAAAAGTGGAAAATTTGTAAATATCACAGAAATCTTAGGCAAGAGCAAAGCAAGTACTGCAGGTGTAGCCTTGGAAGAAGGGGATATCTTAATTGCTTCTACCGTAGGAGTAATCTCAAAAACATTGGGAGAATTAGGGAAACTTACATCAACAGAGTCCGTTGTAGAAGAATTAAGAGAAATAGGGAAAACATTGTTAGGTAATCAAGGACTAGTATTTTTTGCATATGAAGATGAGAATCAAATCAAAACCAAAGCGCAAATGCCTAAGTTACATATTCCCATATTAAAGAGGGAAGTTGTAAAACAACCCCCTAGACAGGAAGAAAGCTTTAAGGGTTCTGAGGTCACAGCGACTCCAGATGTCCATAATGTCCCTCCAAAACAGTTGGGTATTAAATTACCAAGAATGAATGTAAATCTAAAAGGAATTGGAAAATACATTGAAAAGATCAAGCCTGTTCTAGTAAAAATTAAAAATGTTGTTGTTAAATTTGTCTCTACTGTATCTCAATGGATTAGGCATCAAGCTAAAAAAATATCTACCAGGCTATCTGAATTGTATGGCAACAAAAAATGGTACAAGAGAGCAGCTTCACAACTGTCTACAGTTAAAATCAATAGGCCTAATTTCAATGGAAAAGGGATGAGAATTGATGGATACAGAACTAGAGATACGCGTGCAAAAAGAATTAGATTAGTACTTTTAGTAATAGTTGGTATTGTAATCTTAGCATTAGGAATCAATTTCACAATTAAAGCGAGAAGAGCCAGTATTGTACATAGTCAAGCAGTTCAGATTTTTACTAGTGCAGAAGTCTTGGTGAAGAAAGCCGAGAATATGGCAACATCGGATAAAAATACTGCAGAGGTAGCTATATATCAAGCAAAAACCGCACTGAAGGAAGTTCCTGCAAATATCTCTGAAAAGGATTTAGTAACGAAGAATGGTTTAGATACAAGAATATTGGTGGTAGAAGATGCCTTGTACAAAAGAGTAGGGTTTAATGATAATGACGGAAAACTTGCAACCTTTATTGATTCTCGATTGTCCTTTGGAGATAATTCTAATCCTACTGATATCGAAATATATTCCGATGACTCAGGCAATGAATACCTTTTGGTTACGGATAAAGGGTTAAATGCAGTATTTAGGGTATCTTTGTATGACAAAACATCTCAAAGATTGGTAGATACGGAGGGACTTCTAAAAGCACCAGAATATGTTTCAATGGGTAATGGAGGGGTATTTGTATTTGATAATAAGACGGGCGTAGTTAAGGCACCCTTTGACACGGATAAATGGTTTGGAACATTCGTTGCACTCTCTGGATTAGCAAGAGAGAACATAAAGGCAAAAAACATCAGTGAATTTATAATCCTTACCGAATCAGACAACGTATACCTTGTAGATCAGGATGATAGCGCAGTATTAAAGTCAGTATTTTCATATGAGAATAGATATGGCTTGTATTACAAATATATTCCGGATGATAGATTAGCCAATGCCAGCGATATTCTTGCAGATTTAAGTGTATATGTTTTAACAAAGGATATGCCACAATTGATTAGATATAGTTACGACTATGTAGAACAAAAGCAGATGGAGAATCCACTAACGATTACTGGCGTAAATGGTGATTTGGGAATTTTAACGAAAGGTTTTACAAGAAGTAGTCTTGATGATGGATTATTTGTATTTGATCAGACGAACAAGCGATTTATTAACTTCGAAAAACCACAGGAGGCTGGTGCGAACATATTGCATCCTAATGAAGTAGTTCTAAAGAAACAATATGTTTACAGAGGCGCAAAGGGCGAAACATGGAACAATGTTAAGGACTTTGTTATTGATTCTGCAAATTCTGTAATGTATGTGCTTGATGGATCAGTTATCTGGAAGGTCATGTTATAATAGCCGTATGAAAATTGTTAACAAAAAAGCATCTTTTAACTATGAAATATTAGAATCTCTGGAAGCAGGGGTTATTTTAACTGGTGCTGAAGTCAAAGCTATAAAATCTGGTAGAGCAAATATTGGGGATGCCTATGTTAAAGTGCTTAATAACGAATTATGGCTCATTAATGCAGATATTCCTAAGTATGAATTTGCTACAGACAAGAACTATGATCCAGCTAGATCTAAGAAATTATTAATAAATAGAGATCAACTAAACAAACTAGAGAGTAAGATTAAACAAGGAAACTTAACTTTAATACCTGTTAGCTTGTATACTGTAAGAGGAATGATTAAAGTGGAAGTTGGATTAGCTAAGGGTAGAAAATATCATGAAAAACGTGATAGGGACAAGGAAAGAGATCTAGATAGAGAGTTACATATTGAAAATAGGCGTTATGTGGTGTAATATTATAGGACTATGAGCATGACAGAAATACCTACAATTGAAAATGCAAGTAATATTCCTCAGACAAATGTCTTCGAGGGAACAAAAGTTGAAGCAAATCAACCTTTGGTCGAGACTGAAAAATTTTCAAATACATCAGCAAAGATTGAAGACAATACTACAGTTGTAGGGAGAGATGATGCTCCAAAGGCAGAAATTAAAATCGTAGGTACAAATGTTCCTGTAAGTGTTGGTTTTATGTCTTTCCAAGATCCAAGTGATGATAGAATTTCCATCTTGAATAAGAAAATTACTGGCACCCCTGTAGCAGCTTAATCCTCTTTGATATATATATCCCTGTGTGATATTCTTTAGACATAAGATTGTCATACTGCCATTATGAATTCGAATGAATTCACATACTCACAAGTCATAGGACCAGTCCCCAATAATAGTAATACTGATATTGAAACAGGGTCCAACGTAACATATCCCAAAGATACATATACCGATCTCTATGGAGGCAAAACGATTGATATCCCATGGGGATGGATAATCTTTGTTCTAGCTTTGATAGGGGCATGTGTAGGCGCATATTTCATTGTTAAAAAGAAGTTAGTACATAAAGATAGAAATGAAAAAGCCAACGATGGAGTATTAATGGAAGTAAGATTACCAAGGGACAATGAAGTAGAAATAGGGGTCGCAGAACAAATGTTTGCAAATATATGTGGTATTGGAGGTAAAGGAGACGGTTTAGCGGAACATTTTACAGTAGGTAATGCAGTAAGCTTTGAAATGGTAGGCTTACCAGGAGAAATACGATTCTTTGTACATTGTCCAAAGAAGCTATCTGATTTAGTGGAAAAACAGATTTTGGGATCATACCAAGATGCCGATGTCACAATTGTAAATGAATACAACATTTTTGCGCCACATACTCAATCCGCATATGCACGATTAATCCTTGATGAAGACCCATATGCACCACTTAGAGTCGCAGAAAATTTTACAGGTGATCCATTGGCAAATGTACTTAGTACACTAAGTAAAATATCCGACAATGAAGGAGTAATTGTACAATTGATCGTTACACCTACCGATTCTAAATGGCAAAAGAATGGCTCTAAGTTTGTCCAAAAGATAGAGAACAACAATTCTGATCCAGAGAAAAAGAAGATTAGTATATCTCAAGAAAAACTTCAGGGTATTGGTAAGAAGGTAGCTAAACCAGGATTAATGGGGGAAATACGAATCATAACCAGTGCTCCAGATCAGGCCATAGCTAAGATGCATCTAGACAACATCATTGGGGCGTTTGATCAGTACAGTAATCCTGGTATTAACAGATTAAAAAAGGTAAAAGTAGAGAAAAAAGATGAGAAAAAGTTCATATATGACGTCATATACAGAAGGACTCCTGAATATCCAGAATCAGTATTTAATGTGGAAGAACTTGCAGCTTTGTATCATTTCCCAAACAAAAATGTTTCTACTCCAAATATTCATTGGTTGCTTGCTAGAGAATTGATAGCGGATAACTCGATAAGCTCGGATATTAAATCAAAGGATACGATATGGATTGGGAATAACTATTTTAGAGGTAAGAAGAAGGTTGTATGTTTTAATAGAGATGATAGGAGAAGACATTCTTACATATTAGGACAAACAGGTACTGGTAAATCATGGCTAATGAAGCGAATGATATTGCAAGATATATACAATGGTGATGGGGTTTGTTTCATTGATCCGCATGGACAAACAGCAGAAGAGATTTTGGATTTGATTCCTCCTGAGAGAGCAGAGGATGTTATCTATTTTGACGCAGGTGATTTTGAAAGACCTTTTGGTCTTAATATCATGGAATTCTACAATGAACAGCATAAGCACCAGATCGTCAATAGCTTCATTGCTTTGCTCATAAGGCTCTTTGATCCACATAACCAAGGTTATGTAGGCCCAGCTATGCAACAGGCGGTTAGAAACTCTATGCTTACGGCTATGTCTAAGGAAGGATCTACATTGATAGAAGTAGTTCGAATGCTACAAGATGAAGAGTGGGTTATGAATTACTGGTTACCTCAAATTAAGGATGAGCTAGTAAGAAGATATTGGACGGATCAGGTTGCGAAGACAGACAAAAAAACTAAATCTGAGTCTTTAACATATTTCATATCGAAGTTTGATAAATTTACTACTAACTTGGCGGTAAGGAATATTATTGGTCAATCTAAATCATCATTTGATTTTAGGGATGTAATGGATAACCAGAAGATTTTGATTATAAATCTTTCCAAGGGTTCTTTGGGTGATGATAATATGTCCTTTATTGGGCTTCTCTTGGTACAAAAGATGTTGGCAGCAGCATTGAGTAGAGAGAATATGCCTGAGAAGGATAGGAAAGACTTCTTCTTCTATGCTGATGAATTCCAAAATTTTGCCACCGAGGAGTTCTCTTCAATACTTTCAGAGGCTAGGAAATACCGATTGGATCTTACAATCGCACATCAATATATTGGTCAATTGCCAGAGGATATTAGGAATGCGGTATTTGGGAATGTAGGATCATTGTTCATAACCAGATGTAGTGCTGAGGATGCTAAATTCTTAGAAACTCAGTTTGAACCATATATTAAGGCAGGAGATATTGTAAATCAGGGTTCTGGACATTGGTATGTTAAATTACTAAACAACGGTATGTATCCAGCACCATTCTCACTTGATTCTTTGTATGGCCCTAAGTATCCGGAAAGTGGGTTTGATCTACCTGAACACAATGAGGTTTCGGAGATTATTAAAAAATATTCTAGAGCTAAGTATGGTAGGGATGTGGCTGTGATTAATGAGGATATTAAGATAAGGTCACAACTGGATAGAAAACCGGAACCTAATCCTATGAATTCTCCTTTCCCACCAATGGGATTTTAGGATTGCTTTGAAAGAAAATTCAAAAGTACAATAGCGGATCTTTCTTCAGATATTTTCCCATTCATACACATATCTGAGGCTTCTTGGAATGATACCCACATCTTTTCGATCTGTTCTCCTTCATCGGGATTGTTCTCTTTTTCCAGAAAATCATTGGTTGTGTAGTAGTACAAATCCCATTCAACCGTGGCGCCGCAGGTTGATTTCTTGAAGAGTGTCATAGATTTAACATCTAGGCCTAATTCTTCTTTTGCTTCTCTTCTAACAGCTTCTTGAACAGCATCATTTAATTTGGTGCTATCTTCACGAATAGGGAGGTATTCTTCTAATTTGTCTACAACTTTTCCACCGGCTAATCTATAATCCCAATCGTTTAGTTCATAGCGAAATTCCTTTGTTAACAATACTTGACTATCTTTGTATGCAATTATTCTTACCCCTGGGGATCTTACTGCTTTTTCAAATTTTACAACTTTCCCATTTATTTCCTTTTCTTCTAGTTCTACTCCAATTATTCTACCTTTGTAATCGAAAACTTTAGACATATGATTGTTTAAAGAAGTTATTGGAATATTATATCATTAAGGTTGGTATCTTCTAAAATAGTCCTTATTTTGATAGAATAGGCTACTTTACATGGGAGTATAGCTCAGTTGGTAGAGCGCGGTTCTTATAAAGCCGTGGTCGATGGTCCGATTCCATCTACTCCCATATTCTCATTTCATGGTTCATCGAAATTTCATATCTTTGTATTATGCTGTATCAATGAAAATATATGTTTTTATTGATGAACAAAACCTGTATCTCAGTGCCAAGAAGCAAGGCTGGGAACTAAATCATAAAAAATTATTTAGATATCTTAAAGATAAATATAAAGTACAGAAGGTATTTGTTTTCATTGGTTTTATTACAAACAGACGTAGCTTTTATCGAGAATTATCATCAATAGGGTACAATCTTGTTTTTAAGGAAACTTCTAAATATCTTGAAAATGGAAAAGTATGTTATAAGGGAAATGTCGATTCGGAACTCGTTTTACATTGTGCAAAAATAGAATATTACAGATATGATAAGGCAATAATCGTAAGTGGAGATGGAGACTTCAAATGTTTAGTACAATATTTAGAGAAACAAGAGAAGTTGCTTAGGGTCTTAATTCCAAATAAACAATCGTACTCATCATTACTGTATCCATTCCGTAGATATATGGATTTCTTAAGTGAACAAAAGAATCGATTGAGAAAATAGGTGGGGGTATTGCTTTGAGGACTAACCCTCAAAGACCTGTCCCCCTGGTGACGTATAATTATATCCTATTGAAAACTTCTTAGTCAAACAAGAAAAAATGAATTATAACTCCTTAAGATTCTTCTGCTCTTCTTTTTGCATCTTAACAAGGTTAAGATACTTCTCAGTAGTAGAAAGTCTCTTGTGACCAACCAACTTAGAAACAACTACTAAGCTAACACCATTAGAAAGGTGATGAGCAATAAAGGTATTTCTTAAGTCATTAACCTTAGCATTCTTAATACCACCTCTTTCAAAAGCCTTATCTATAGCTGTTCTAATATTTCTTACTAACAAAGGTCTCCCGTTCTTAGTAACAAATAATGTATCATCTTCTGTTTCAGGTCTAACATCTAAATATTCATCAATAGCTTTCTTAGCAGATTTATTTAGAGGAACCTTTCTGAAAGGATGACTACCAGCTGCTTTAATATAGAGGTAATCAATCTTACCATCCTTAGATTTTCTAATATCTTCTAATGAAAGTGCCGCTAATTCACCAATTCTAATACCTGTTTGAAGTAATACTTCAACGATAGAGTAGAGTCTAATATCAATTCTACTAACATCTCTTAAAGCTCTATATTCCATCTCGGTTAAAACTCTAGGAGGTTTAGTCTCAAACTTTGGATGAGCTAACTTCTCCGAAGGATTATCAGAGATTATAGAGTTGTCTATAAGATATCTATAGAATGTTCTAGTACTATTTATCTTTCTTGAAATACTCTTTGGTGTATAGTTGTTGTCCTGTAGGGATTGCTTGTACTTTTCTAAATCTTCAATCTTTGTATCTTCTATTGTGGTACAGCCTTCTTTAGAGAAAAAGTTCAAAAGTTGTTCAATATCCTTGGCATAGGCTATAACAGTTGCTTCAGACCTACCTTTAGATCTTAAATCACCTATAAACTTATTTCTTTTTTCATCAAAATTTGGATTATTTATTGCTCCCACTGTATTAAACCTTTAATTTATTGATAGGCTTATATGTCTATAGGCAAATTATATCATTACTAGGGGTGAAGGGCAATAATAATTGTATATGGGCTGAATAATAACTTTCTTAATATTTCTTCCTGTTTTATAATATTTCCATGGATAAAGTATCATATAGATCTAACGGTATACCTCGTAGAGAGGTTGAGAAGACAATCGCACCTGCTTTGTTTAGTAATTCCTTTGTAAAAGTTGGGTTTATACTCATTTCTGCCTTCCTTCTTTACAATGTTACTCACTCCATAGATATTACGGTACAGAAGGTTGATATTCTTAAGAATGCTAGATTGGAAGTAGAGAAATTGAGGGTTACCAATCTTACATTGGCTACCCAATTACAGAATATGCAATCTCCTGAATATATTGAGGTAGAGGCGAGGGATAGACTTAACTTTTCTGGGAACAAGGATCTTGTCTTTGTTATACCTGAAGGATTATTAGCTACTGCAAAGGAAAGATTGGATAGTATCTTAAATGAGAAACCCATTGAAAGTGAGAAGTCTGTTTTACAACAATGGGGAGAACTTTTAATACAGGGGGTTTAGATTTTCTAGTTTGGAATATGTTGTTGTATGTAGTATAATCCGTATTACTGTGTTAACGCGGGGTAGAGCAGTGGCAGCTCGTCAGGCTCATAACCTGAAAGTCGTTGGTTCGAGTCCAACCCCCGCAACCATTTTAAATATCAAAGGATTGATTCTAATTACTGCTATTGTTGATTATTCGTTATCTTTTTTAACATCTGCCAGTCTTCCGATAATGCGTAGTTGATTGACATGATATGTGGAATCAAGCCACATTATAGGCAAATCTTTTGCTGGTATATATTGAAGAATATCTGCGTTTACACCTTTCAATTGAACCATTGGAGCGTTGGCAATGCTATCTCCTGGAATTGGGGTAAGGATTTTGGTTTTGTAAATGGTTGAAATTTTGTATAAATCAGGTTTTCCATAAGTTACATCTTGAAGATATTCCACAGGAATTTGTCCGTTTGCACCACTCAAAGAATTGAATCTTTTTACAACATATTGTTCATACACAGTAGTTGTGTTAATTAAACGGCGCATAGCTTCTCTATTATCTGTTAATAAAGCAAGCCTCATCGCTTCCCCTTGTTCCCCTGCGGCTTTAATTTGATCTTCTGCTAATTCATTCCTGTCTATTACTATGTCATATCTAAGCATTTCTGCTACAGCGGGGTTTTCATTGTAAGCTTCAATTTCTTCTTTAGTTGCAACTCCGTCAATTGGGATAATGTCAAATGGAGTATTCTGTAAAACACTTAAATCATCTAATTCACTACCTGTTTCTGTTGGGATAGAGTCCGGCATTGTTTTTAATGATGTAAAATTATATGTAAATATTTTCTTATATTAAAATATATACTATAAGTGATGGCTGCGCAAATACGTTGTAATAGGTTGGAATTTAAAGTTAATTGTGTTAGAATAACGCCAGAAACGACTCTAATACAGCATTTCCTAATAATATGTTAAATATACTAATATGCCATTAACAAATCAACCAGTTAAAGGAATGTACATTATGGAAGAGAATAAAATATATTACCTTCTAGATAGACAATTAAAAACACAAGGAAGACAAGGTGGATTGATAATCATGAGATTACAATCTATGGAAACTGGTAATCAGATTACTAAGACTATTAAATCTGGTGCTAAGGTAGAGCATATTGAACCAGAGACTAAAGAAATGCAATATCTGTATTCCGATGAAAAGGGTTCTTACTTTATGGATTCCGAAACCTACGAAACAATGTTCATAGCTAAGGATACCATTGGTAATTACATCAACTTCCTTAAGGAGGGTTCTACAACCTTAATCCTTATGTATGAGGGTAAAATATTAAACATTAAAGAGGTTCCTACAGTTGTATTAACTGTTACTGAAACATCTGATGCGGTTAAGGGTAATACTGCTAACAGTGCTACCAAATTAGCTAAAGTAGAAACAGGTTTTGAACTTCAAGTCCCTATGTTTATCAAAGAAGGGGACGAGATCAAAATCAATACAGATTCTGGTACATATTCAGGAAAAGCTAATTAGTTTTTGATATAATCTTTAAAACTTGGTGGAATAGCTCAGAAGGTTAGAGCATAGGATTCATAAACCTAAGGTCGGTGGTTCGATTCCACCTTCCACCATATGTATTTCCCATTTGACCTGTAGTATAATAACTTGTCGTTGGATGCTTTGCATCCTTAAAGCTCTTTTCATAATTAGGAAGGTTGGGAAAATGGAAACTATACAAGATTTCTTTATAGCTATATTCATCAAAACCCTTTTGCAATTTGTACATTTCGTTCCTAGCGAGAAGGAAACATGGGTTTGCGAAACCCAGGTTCAGAAAGATTCTGGAATCTCCAATGTATCCATAGGAATAAGTCAGGGGAAAGTTTGGAATTTTCAAATTTTCTGTCCAGAAGAATGGGCGCGGTGGAAATGGATTGAAATATCGTCTGTGACACACAAGACAGCCCAATTCATATTGAGCGAAGCCTCTGGAACGACGGACTCACAGTTGGGTAGAATGAAAACCTTCAATGTATCTTGTCAGTTACCTCAATACATTGATTTGGCGCCACAAGGTATAAATGCTGTCATTACGACATTTATGCCCCGTGAGGCAGCTGTTATCAAAATTGTAGAGGAGAAGCTTTTGGAAGAACTGAATAAAAAATTATGAAATATGAGCTAACCTACGGGTATCCGTAATTGTAATTTGGATACCTGTAGGACTTAGCATAAACATAACCAATCTTTCCTTTAGAATACTCATCCCTTTTGATATAATCAATATATATTAGGAATCAAACTACCAGATATACATACATATCTAAAAATTCCCAATCTAATTTAGATTAATTACATCAAAATGGATAACAAAGAACCAAAGAAAAAAGAAGTAAAAATAGACATTAGAAAAATGCCAACAGGAAGAAAAATTAATGTACCAAGTATCATAGTCTCATTAGTATTAACCGCAGCACTAGCCGCAGGATTCTTCTGGATTAGAGGATTAGGATCCAAAGGAACAGAAGTATCAGTAAGTGAGATAGTTACAGATATCACGGAGAAGAAATATGAAAATATGATCTTGAAAGATGACACAGTAACACTACAAGAAAGAGATTCTAACAACCTCATTGTAAAGAAATATGCATTGCTACCAAATGGAGCAGACTTCTACCAGATACTATCTGACTCAGGAGTAAATATTAAAGACTTAGAAAATGATTTCTACCAACCAGCAGTTGGGGTATCCTTCAGTGATATCATCAGTATCGTATTCCTAGTAGTAGGAGGAATATTGGTATTCATAATGATTAAAAATATGCAGGCATCAGGTGGAAAGATCATGGACTTTGGAGAGAGTAAAGCAAAGTTACTCTTTGGAAAGAAAACTGGAACAACATTTGATGATGTAGCAGGAATTGAAGAAGTAAAAGAAGAATTAACAGAGATAGTAGATTTTCTAAAGAATCCTAAAAAATATCTAGCAGCAGGAGCAAGAATCCCTAAGGGAGTATTACTCGCAGGTGCACCAGGTACTGGAAAAACATTGTTAGCAAAAGCAGTAGCAGGTGAAGCAGGCGTACCATTCTTCCACACATCAGGATCAGAATTTGAAGAAATGTTGGTAGGAGCAGGAGCTTCAAGAGTAAGAGACCTTTTCAAAAAAGCTAAGAATGTAGCACCATGTATCATCTTCATAGATGAGATTGATGCTGTAGCTAAGAAGAGAGGAACAGTACTGCACTCTGGAGCAGGAGAGCAAACATTGAATCAGATATTGGTAGAGATGGATGGATTAGAAGGAAGAGAAAATGTCATTGTACTTGCCGCAACTAACAGACCAGATGTATTGGATCCTGCAATATTAAGACCAGGAAGATTCGATAGAATGGTTGTAGTACAAATGCCAGATATGAAGGGTAGGAAAGCAATTCTTGATGTACATGCAAAAAACAAAAAGTTTGATGATATATCTGATTTGGAGGTATTAGCAAAGAAAACAGTTGGATATTCTGGAGCAGATCTAGAGAATCTTTTAAATGAAGCAGCAATCATGGCAGCCAAGGAAGACAGAAAGAAAATTAGTCATGATGACCTCATGGAGTCTTACCTAAAGGTAAAACTAGGAAGAAAGAAAAAAGGTAAGGAACAGGATGTGGAGGATATTAAACGAACTGCATATCACGAAGCTGGACATGCAATTGTTGCAAAGTTTACAGAAGGATCAGATCCAGTAGAGCAGGTGTCCATAATCTCGAGAGGAATGACAGGAGGAGTAACAGTGTACCTTCCAGAAAAAGAAAGAACATTCATGCACAAAAAACAGATGCTTTCATGGTTGAGAACAGGTGTTGGAGGAAGAGCGGCAGAAGAAGTCTTCTTAGGAGATATCTCTTCCGGAGCATCTGGAGATATTGAACAGATAACTGAAACCGCAAAGAGTATGGTAATGGAATTAGGTATGAGCGAAAAATTAGGATTAATTAAATATGGTGACAGAGAAGAGACAAAGAATCTTGGATATTCATATGGTGGAGGTAAAGACTACAGTGAAAAGACAGCACAAATCATAGATGAGGAGATAAAGAGATTAACAGATGAAGCATATGAATATTCTAAAAAGCTTTTGAAAGACAAGAAGGAATATGTTGAGAAACTAGTAGCTTTCTTGATTGAGAAAGAAGTAATTACAGGTGAGGAGTTTGAAGCACTTTTTGTTAAGTAGTAAAATCAATATATGAATATACAAAGAACATCCAAGGATGTCTTCTTAGCCATAGATGCTAATGCAATCGTACATAGGGCATTTCATGCATATCCATCTACACTACAAACGGAGGATGGAGTTCAAGTAAATGCGGTATATGGTTTTACTGTAATGCTCTTAGAAGCATTAAAACAATTCCATCCTGAATATGTACTCTGTGCATTTGATACCAAAGCTCCAACTTTCAGACACATTGAATTTGCTGAATACAAAGGTACTAGAAAGCCTACAGACCAATCACTCTTAGATCAATTCCCATTAGTGGAAGAAGTACTGAAGGCATTCAATATACCGATCATAAAGCAGGAAGGATTTGAAGCGGATGATATACTTGGAACGATATCTAAAATGGTAGATAGCGGAAAGTGGAAGAATGAGAATCTGGACTTCTACATACTAAGTGGGGATAGAGACCTTCTTCAATTGGTTAAAAACGATATTCGAGTATGCTTGCCTGCTGGGAATTTCAAAAATCTAGTGTTGTACGATACCGATGAAGTATTTAAATACATTGGGGTATATCCCAATCAAATCATAGATTACAAAGCCATAGTGGGGGATGCATCTGACAATATTCCAGGAATTAAAGGTATTGGTGGAAAAACCGCAGTAGATCTACTAAAAGAGCATGGAGATCTAGATACAATCTACAAAAATATATCTACACTCAAACCTCGATTACAAGTACTCTTTGGAGAAGGTATAGAGCAGGCGGAGATGAGTAGAATGTTAGCAACCATAGAGCAAGATATGCATGTAGACATACATTTGGAAGATTGTAGAACTAAAGATTTTGACAGACGTAATGTATTAGAAATGTTTAAAAAGTTTAGTTTTAGATCACTAATGACAAAATTAGAAGATCTCTTTGGAAAAGAAGAATCCTCTGATTCCCCACAATTGAGCATATTTGGAACTAACTCCAATACTGAGATAGATTGGCAGAATATTGAGACATTCAAAGAGCTCACTGGAAGATCTAAGGAGATGATAATTGGATATATATCCAAAGAGGAATCCTACAACAAAGAACCTTACTATGTTGTCCGATTCAATTTTGTAGGAGGTGGATTTCAAGACAGTCTTTTCAAAGAGATAGATACGGAGATTCCTCAGGATTGTATAACCACATTTTACAATTGGGAAGAATTAACTGCCCAAAAACATATTGTCTTGAACTATGAAAAGTCTTTTGACACAATGCTTTTCGCACATACAATTAGCTCTGGAAAGAAGACATTAACATTTAAAGATCTTGCCTTTGACTATGCCGGAAAGATTTTTGAAGAAAAACTCTCGCCATTGAGAATGTCAGATATATTGGATGCAATTGTGGAAATTAGAGAAAAAGAGATCAAGAAAGCTAATGAAACTGAACTGTATGAATATACCCAGAAAAGTATTAAAGAATATTTAAAAGTTGATGGCGATTACCTAGTAAATGTCCTTAAAAAAGTAGAAATGCCAGTAGCAGAAATACTTGGAAAGATGGAAAGAAGAGGAATTAAGATTGACACAGGATATCTTAAGAAATTAGATACAGAGGTTAAAGAGACGATGGATAGGCTAGCTAAGGAAATATATGATTCTGTTGGGCATGAATTCAATATTAACTCCCCAAAACAATTAGGAGATGTTCTTTTTAATGAACTGCAGTTACCAGTAGTAGGAAAACAATCTACAAGAGAAGATGTTCTCTCTGGATTGATAGGTGCGCACCCATGTGTAGAGAAACTTTTAGAATACAGAGAGGTCTCAAAGGTATATGGTACATACACAGCACCGTTACTTGAAATGGCTCAAAATGATTCAAATACATCAATACATACAGATTTCAAACAGGCGGGAACTACCTCTGGTAGATTCTCATCGATAAATCCAAATATGCAAAATCTCCCAGCATCAGGTACATGGTCAGAGAAGTTGAGGAAAGCATTTGTACCAAACGATGGATTCAAATTCGTAGGAATGGACTATGCCCAGATGGAATTAAGAATAATGGCAGATATGTCGAGAGATGATCTGCTCATAAAGGACTTTAGAGATGGATTAGATATTCACAAAGCCACAGCAGCAAGGATATTAGAGAAAGAAGTAGAGGATGTAACCAAAGCGGAACGAAATGCTGGCAAGACAGTTAACTTCGCAATACTTTTCGGACAAACGTCATTTGGACTAGCACGATTACTAAATATTGATGCTCAAAAGGCATCAGAATACATTAGAAATTACTTTGAACACTATGTTGGAGTTGAAAATTATATCCGTATGTTGGAAAAAGATGCATACAGATATGGATATGTACAAAGTATGCTAGGTACAACTAGAAGGATAGCTGCAGTAAAGTCAAAGAACATTACGGCTAGAAGAGCAGCATTAAGGGAGGCTGTAAATATGCCAATTCAAGGGACAGAAGCCGACATTATGAAGCTAGGAATGGTAAAACTCAATGAGTTAATTGAAAAAGAATTCGAAGGTGAAGCATACATATTGCTCCAGATCCATGATGAGTTTGTCTTCGAGGTTAAAGAAAAGAGGGCGGAGGAGTTCAGAGAGAAGGCTTGCACGATCCTTAGAAATGCAGCATCATTGGAAACCACATTAGAAGTTCACGATAGCGTAGGAAGTGATTTGTCCGAATTGAAATAGGCATGTATAATTGTAACAGAGAATAAATTTAAGCCCCATGTGGATAACTATATGGCAACTACCCCAAAAAAGGAAAATCATGCATTGAGTACAATACTAACTCTGGGAGGAATTTTTTTAGGCGCGTTTTTGATAACAAAACTTACACACCAAGAAACATCTTCTACCCCAATGAGTAAAGAAAATCCTGAAAAGAAAACTCAACCAGATGAGGGCAGTCCTAGGGCAGCCCTTGAGAAAAAGAGTGAAGAAAAAATTCTTGGATTAAATGATAGACAAATTCAGATACTAAAAGTTGTAAAAGAGAAGGGGATCATAACTCCAAAAGATATTCAAATTTTAGTCCCTGATGTATCCTCAAGAACACTCAGAAGAGACATGGATGTACTAGCAAAAGAGAAGTACATATCGCAGAAAGGCAGTACTAAATCAACATTTTACAAATACATAGGGAGGTAATATGGAAAGAGTAACATTCAAAAAAGTATGTGAGATTTTTCAACAGTTAGAAGTAACTGATTCCAGAAATGATATGACTGGAATCCTTGCAGACTTCTTGAAAACACTAGATAGCAAGGATGCTCAGATAGTATCTTACCTTGTGCAGGGAAGAGTAGCTCCATTCTTCGTAGTTAACGAATTCAATTTCTCAGAAAAAAGTTTAACCTCGCTTTTTGATGCACTGTGTAAGCTAAAAGGACGCAAGTTTGATATGCAAAAGAAGCGAACAGAGCTTGGTGATATTGGAGATGCTGCAGAATTTCTTTCTAATGAATTAGGATTTAAGTCTGAAGAAATATCATTGGAAGAGATATATAACCGAATGTGGGAGATCGTTAAAGCTACTGGAACAGGTTCGATAGAGAAGAAGAAAGCCTTAGTAATGAGTCTTCTCCAGAGTATGAACCCCCTGGAAGCTAAATATCTGAGTAGAACAATATGCGGAGAATTAAGACTAGGATTGAATTCCAAGACAGTATTGGATGCATTTTCGTTTGTATTAAATGGGGACAAGAGCCTGAGAGAAAGGTTGGATAGATCATATGGTGTAAGCGCAGACTTAGGGTATATATGTTCACTCATAATGAAGGTTAGAGATGGAGCTGATGAGAAAATTCTAGATCTACACATAACCCCTGGAGTACCTGTGCTATCCAGGTTGGTGGAGAGAGTAGGCTCATTTGAAGAAGTTATTGAAAGATTTGGAAATGAATTCTTAGTTCAGCCAAAGTTTGATGGATTAAGATGCCAGATTCATAAATTCAAGAAGAATGACTCAAGGTATGAAGAGAGGATGATGTGGGAAATCTTTACGGAGGAGGCCTCTCAGAGCGGGCTTTTTGAATCTAAAACTAAGGAATACGAAGTAAGACTATTCACTCGAAATTTAGAAGATGTTACGGATATGTTTCCAGAAATCGTTGGTGCAGCAATGGAATTTAAACAGGAGTCATTTGTATTAGATTCTGAAGTACTAGGGTGGAATTACAAAGAGAATACATTCTTGAGCTATCAAGAGACTATGCAAAGGAGAAGAAAATATGGGGTAGAGGGAATGCAAGCTGATATTCCTGTTAAAGCTCAGACATTTGATCTTTTGTATTTAAATGGAGAAGATCTTTCTCAAATAGATACAAATACAAGGATAAGCAGGTTGGAGCAGGAATTCTCCGATACCCACGGGGGTATAGAGGTATGCAAGACTACACTTGTAAAAGGGATTGAAGACTTGCAACAGATATTTGATGAAAATGTAGGGAAAAAACTGGAAGGAATCATTGTAAAGCAATTAACGGGACCATATTATCCCGGTGCTAGGAACTTTGAATGGATCAAATTAAAGAAATCTATGCAAAAAGATCTCGTAGATACAATAGATTTAGTAGCTGTAGGCTTCTACAATGGGTCTGGTAAGCGAAGTAAGCTAGGAGTTGGCGCTATATTGGGTGCATTGTACAATCCTGAATCTGATATATATGAGGCTATCTGTAAGGTTGGTACTGGTTTCAGTGACGAATTACTTAAAAACATAGGCGAAGGCTTTAAAGAAGACATTGTAAACAAGAAACCAAAGAACGTAGAAGTGAATGATATTCTTGCTCCAGATGTATGGGTTGATCCTAAGATTGTATTTTCTGTAGAAGCTGATGAAATTACACAGAATATTAAGGCAGATTTAAATATAGGGGGTGGGCTTTCTTTGAGGTTCCCAAGACTTGTAGAATGGAGTAGGGACAAGACTTCTGAAGAGGCTACTACTATTGAAGAACTTAAACATCTATATATAGTACAAAAAGGTAAGAAATAGTACTTGCATATCTACTTTTCGTGTGTTAGAATCCTTTCACGAGTTTGGGATACTAAAGGAGATACGGGAATCCTCTTAGAGAATAGCTCTAACGAATACCTGCAGTTCGTGAAATATTTTTATCTTCGTTTTATTACCACATTCAGCTCCTTAAAAGTTGAAGAGTGATAGGAAGTCTAAAACAATTAGGCTTTTTAAATATCGTGTGATTTGGTCACACAATTCATTTAGTCAAAAAAATCAAATCCAACAATCGCTGGTTGGTCTTTTTGCTTCGGCAAATTGCAAAGTCAAGCGTTTTTCAATGAGAGTTTGATCATAGCTCAGAATGAACGTTGGCTGTGTGCCTAAGGTATGCAAATCGAACGATCCCTTTGAGATTTCTGAAACTTCGGTCGATGATTTCTCGCTTGGGATAGTGGTAAACGGGTGAGTAACATGTGGATAATCTCCCTCAAAGTCAAGAACAGCTCGCCGAAAGGCGGGGTAATACTTGATAGTCTTACAGAATCATAAAGTTTTTGTATGTAAAACTCCGGTGCTTTGAGATGAGTCCGCATCCTATCAGCTAGTTGGTGAGGTAATAGCTCACCAAGGCTAAGACGGGTAGCTGGCGTGAGAGCGCGGTCAGCCACCATGGAACTGAGACACGGTCCATACTCCTACGGGAGGCAGCAATTAGGAATATTACACAATGGGGGCAACCCTGATGTAGCGACACAGCGTGGAGGAAGAAGGTCTTAGGATCGTAAACTCCTTTTATATGGGAAGAATAAATGACTGTACCATATGAATAAGTACCTGCTAACTACGTGCCAGAAGCATCGGTGATGCGTAGGGTACAAACGTTATTCGGATTTATTGGGCGTAAAGAGAAGCGTAGGCGTTCTTGCAAGTCTTGAGTTAAAGACCACGGCTCAACCGTGGAAGAGCTTTCGATACTACAAGAATAGAGACATGGATGGGCGAATGGAATTCCGAGTGGAGTGGTGAAATACGTTGATATTCGGAGGAACATCAGTGGCGAAGGCGATTCGCTGGTCATTGTCTGACGCTAAGGCTCGAAAGCGTGGGTAGCAAAACGGATTAGATACCCGTGTAGTCCACGCCGTAAACTATGGACGCTAGGTGTTTGGTATAACTATTTTATCCTTCGGGATTTTATGGAAGTATTGAGTGCCGCAGCTAACGCGTTAAGCGTCCCGCCTGGGAAGTACGGCCGCAAGGCTAAAACTCAAATGAATTGGCGGGGACCCGCACAAGCAGAGGAGCGCGTGGTTTAATTCGATGGCAATCGAAGAACCTTACCAGGGTTTGAAATATACCTGCATCCCCTTGGAAACAAGGGAGTCCTTCGAGGGTGGTATACAGGTGCTGCATGGCCGTCGTCAGCTCGTGTCGTGAGATGTTGGGTTAAGTCCCGAAACGAGCGCAACCCCTATCCCATGTTACAAGTGTCTTGGGAAACTGCCTCGGTAAAACGGGGAGGAAGGTGGGGATGACGTCTGGTCCGCATAGCCCTTATGTCCTGGGCGACACACGCGCTACAATGGTCGGTACAATAGGCAGCCAAGCCGTAAGGCGGAGCTAATCCTAAAAGCCGATCTCAGTTCGGATCGAGGTCTGAAACTCGACCTCGTGAAGTTGGATTTGCTAGTAATCGTGAATCAGCCATGTCACGGTGAATACGTTCTCGGGTCTTGCACACACCGCCCGTCAAGCCATGGGAGTAGGTCGTACCCGAAGGTGTTCTGTTCTTTAGGAATGGAATGACGAAGGTAAGGCTTATGACTGGGGTTAAGTCGTAACAAGGTAGCCGTAGGGGAATCTGCGGCTGAATTACCTCCTTTCTAAGGAGTAACCTAGATCTTCCTATCACTTTTTAGCTTTCAAGAGCTAGTTCTTTTTATATTAGAGAGCGAATCGATGGGCGTATAGCTCAGCTGGTTAGAGCACAGTCCTGATAAGACTGAGGTCCCAAGTTCGATCCTTGGTGCGCCCACCATAATCGATTATGAGGGCCTGTAGTTCAGCTGGTCAGAACGCTTCATTTGCAATGAAGAGGTCAAGGGTTCGACTCCCTTCAGGTCCATATAGATATCAGGAAACGAAGTCTAAAGCTTTAATTCTTGAAAAATGAACCAGGTTTTGTAGTACATATTTATTACTGTATAGGTAGGTCCAATTTGTAATAAATATTTACAGAATCTGTAGTTGCACATTTAAAACTGAATAGGAAAGTAATTTCAATATAAAGCAAAATAAGAGCATACGGTGAATGCCTTGGCGTAGAAGACCGATGAAGGACGTAGTAGGCTGCGATAAGCCTCGGGTAGCTGTCAAACGAGCTATGATCCGGGGATTTCCGAATGGGGTAACCTGGCTGGATTTAAATCCAGTCGCCTTACAGTAAATACATAGCTGTATAGGTGGGCACGCGGAGAAGTGAAACCTCTCAGTATCCGCAGGAAAAAAGAACAAGAGTTTATTCCCTTAGTAGTGGCGAGCGAAAAGGGAGGAGTCTAAACTCATATTGTGTAAGAGCTATCTGAATTGTGAGTCGCGTTGCGACAAGCGAAGAGGAGAACTCGTAGATTGCTGTTCGTGCAATATGAGTGTTGTAAGGGTTAGTAGGGTCAGCAGCAAGCGACCCGGAGATATACATATTTCATTTTAATAGAAAACATCTGGAAAGGTGTGCCATAGAAAGTGAAAGCCTTGTATATGAAAAGATGAAATATCTCTTCTAACTTCTTAAGTACCACGAGGCACGCGAGATCTTGTGGGAAGCGGCCAATACCACTTGGCAAGACTAAATATCTTCTACGACCGATAGTGTATTAGTTCCGTGAGGGAAAGGTGAAAAGTACCCCTGTTAGGGGAGTGAAATAGTTACTGAAACCGTATGCTTACAAACAGTCAGAGCCGGTATATCCGGTGATGGCGTGCCTATTGAAGAATGACCCAGTGAGTTCGTTGTGCGCGGCAAGGTTAACCATGTTTATTGGGGAGCCGAAGCGAAAGCGAGTTTGAATAGAGCGATTTGAGTCGCGTGCACGAGACCCGAAACCTAGTGATCTAACCATGAGCAGGATGAAATTTTGAGAAATCAAAACGGAGGTCCGAACTATTTAGAATTGCAAATCTATGAGATGACTTGTGGTTAGCGGTAACATGCCAATCGAACTAGGTGATAGCTGGTTCTCCCCGAAATAGCTTTTGGGCTAGCGTCATAATTTAATTCTTGGGGGTAGAGCACTGATTGGATCTGGGGCCCGAAAGGGTACTCAGTCCACTCAAACTCCGAATACCGAGATGTACATTGTGGCAGTTAGAGTCAGGGATCTAAGTTCCTGTGCTCAAGAGGAAAACAGTCCAGACCGTCAGATAAGGACCCTAAATTATACTTTAGTGGGAAAGGAAGTGGAGTTTCTCAAACAGTTAGGAGGTTGGCTCAGAGGCAGCCACCCTTTAAAAAGTGCGTAAAAGCTTACTAATCGAGAGATTCTGCACTTAAAATTTAACGGGGCTGAAAGTATATTCCGAAGCTGCGGATTTGTGTATCCTTTTAGGATATGTGAGTGGTAGGGGAGCGTTCTATACATGATCGACTTAGCAGTCGATAAATCGCTGTGAAGGTGGCCTGTAAAGAGCTGCTGGAGCGTATAGAAGTGAGAATGCTGGGATGAGTAACGTAAAGCGGGTGAAAACCCCGCTCGCCGAATGTCTAAGGTTTCCATGGCTATGTCAGTCAACCATGGGTTAGTCGGTCCTAAGTAGAGGCTGAAAAGCGTATGCGATGGACAACAGGTTAATATTCCTGTACTACTGATATCAGTGATGAAGATAGAGAATTGAAACGGCAAGCCCCTTAATGGTTTGGGGTTCAAGCAACAAGAGAGTCTTTTTAGGTAAGTCCGGAAAGATGTTTCTACTCCGGTAGATGGACACGAGTTGCGATGTAAAGGGGACCCTCGGGAATCCAATTTGTCAGACTAATTTTCCAGGAAAAACTTCTAACAGTGAGTGTTTACACTCACAAATGATATCTGTAACCGTACTGCAAACCGACACAGGTGGACTGGTGTGAATGCACCAAGGCGTACGAGTGATGCGTCGTTAAGGAACTCGGCAAATTAACCCCGTAAGTTCGCGAGAAGGGGGGCTTTCCACTATGAGTAATTTTTATTTGTAGTGATGGAAGCAGCATAGAATAGGGAAGAACGACTAGTTACCAAAACTACAGGCGCTTGCAAATTCGTAAGAATATGTATAAGTGCTGACGCCTGCCCAATGCCAGAAGGTTAAAGTAGCTTGTTATCCGTCTGCCAGACTCACTTCGGTGTGTCCGGTGGTGGTGAAGCAGGTAGCTGAAGCCCTGGTCAATGGCGGCTGTAACTATAACGGTCCTAAGGTAGCGTAATACCTCGTCACTTAATTAGTGACTTGCATGAAAGGCGTAACGATTCTTCCGCTGTCTCGACGGCGCGCTCGGTGAAATTGAAATGGCTGTGAAGATGCGGCCTACCTATACCAGGACAAAAAGACCCCGTGGAGCTTTACTGCAACTTTGCATTGAAATAGGGTTTTGAATATAGAGAATAGGTGGGAGACTTTGAAATCCTCTCGTTAGGGAGGGTGGAGTCGTCAGTGTAATACCACTTTTTTGGAATTTTATTTCTAACAGAATCCATTATCTGGATTTTGGACAGTGTATGGTAGGCAGTTTGACTGGGGCGGTTGCTTGCTAAAGAGTACCGCAAGCGCACTAAGGTCTCCTCAACTCGGATGGAAATCGAGTGAAGAGTGCATAAGCATAAGGAGGCTTTACTGTGAGGGAGACATCCCGATCAGTTACGAAAGTAGGTTTAAGTGACCCTTTGATTGCGCGTGGAAGCGTCATTGTTTAACGGAGATAAGCTACCCCGGGGATAACAGGCTAGTCTTGCCCGATAGTTCATATTGACGGCAAGGTTCGGCACCTCGATGTCGGCTCGTCGCATCCTGGGGGTGAATAAGCCCCCAAGGGTTGGACTGTTCGTCCATTAAAGCGGCACGTGAGCTGGGTTCAGACCGTCGTGAGCCAGGTCGGTCTCTATCCGGTATAGGCGTTGTATATTTGAAGGAAGCGGCCCTTAGTACGAAAGGATCAGGGCGTGGTAACCTCTGGTGTATCAGCTGTACTACCAAGTGCATCGCTGAGTAGCTAAGTTGCTAATGGATAAGTACTGAAAGCATATAAGTACGAAGCTAATCCTAAGATTAAATATACTTGTGCAGTTCGCTGCATGAAAGATCCGTGGTAGACCACCACGTT
>Ga0208789_1000076_pt1 | contig 151585 bp, 145 predicted proteins | sample Methanotroph_Enr_FD_187368 | JGI IMG/M metagenome (GOLD analysis project Ga0208789, IMG submission 187368) | Enriched soil microbial communities from Old Woman Creek wetland in Ohio, USA - Methanotroph_Enrichment_5 (SPAdes) (version 2) | ecosystem: Environmental > Terrestrial > Soil > Wetlands...
AATACCTTGGTGATCGCAGCCGTCAATGTCGTCTTGCCGTGGTCAACGTGACCTATCGTACCGATGTTTACATGCGGTTTGTTGCGCTCGAATTTCGCCTTTGCCATGATTACAGGCCCTCCTCGCTCTTACGTGTTTTTAGCATTCTTTGTTTAAATCGAAATGGAGCCCACATCCGGACTCGAACCGGAGACCTCTTCCTTACCAAGGAAGTGCTCTACCTCCTGAGCTATGTGGGCGAAAAAACTGGAGCGGGAAACGGGACTCGAACCCGCGACCCTCAGCTTGGAAGGCTGACGCTCTAGCCAACTGAGCTACTCCCGCATACTCCAGATGAAGACTTTTGGAAACCGTCCAGCCCCACTCTTACCAGTTCATACGACTACGTCTCCTGGATTCAAGCCTTGCTGCCGCTTTCCGATGATTATGTGGTGGAGGGAGGAGGATTCGAACCTCCGAAGTCGTACGACGACAGATTTACAGTCTGTTCCCTTTGGCCGCTCGGGAATCCCTCCAGGGAGAATCGTATTCCGTGTTACGTGGAGCTGGCGATGGGACTCGAACCCGCAACCTGCTGATTACAAGTCAGCTGCTCTACCAATTGAGCTACGCCAGCGCGAAAATTCAACTGACCTTAAACCGAAATTGTTTATTTAAAGAAAAATGACGGCAGAGTCAAGTTTTTTTTTGCAAAACGAAAAACAAAATGCGTCATCCCGAAAGAGACGACGCATCGTCACACCGCGTCAATTGGACGTTATGCGGCAGCCAAGACGGGTAATAGCGTGTGTTTCATCTTTTTTAACGCCCCTTCTTCAATCTGCCGTACACGCTCCCGCGAGATGGAAAAATGGCTGGCTATCTCCTGAAGCGTCATCGGCTCATCGGCGGTGATACGGTGCTCGACAACAAAGCGTTCTTTCTCGTTGAGAAGCGTCATGGCCTGCGCCACCTGCACTTGAAGTTGCTGTTTTGCCTGGAACTCTGCCAGCAGATCCTCTTGGTTCAACCGGTCATCAACAAGATTTTCAAGGGCAGTCAACCCATCGCTGCCCGGTATTTCCGCGTCCAGTGAGAGCTCTCCCTGGAGGCGTTGTTCCATTTCCGCAACATCTCGATCAGTCACGTCCAGCGCCTGGGCAGCGGTATGCGTATCGTCCTCGCCACCGCCCAACATGCGAATGGCGTTCTTGGCCTCACGGAGCTTGAAAAAGAGTTTGCGTTGGGCTTGGGTAGTACCGATCTTGAGGAGGCTCCAGGCAGATATGACATGATTCTGAATATATGCCCGAATCCACCAGACGGCATAAGAGATAAGACGAATCCCCTTATAGGGGTTAAACTTACGCACCGCCTGCATAAGACCGATGTTGCCCTCCTGGATCAGGTCGAGCATCTTGAGCCCGTAGTGGCGATATTCCGCCGCCACCTTGACCACGAAACGAAGATTCGCCGTAATCAGGGTATGGGCAGCTTCCAGATCCTTTTCCTCAAACAATTTAACCGCATAGCGATGTTCATCCTCTTCGCTCAGTACGGGGAACTTGCGAATCTCGGCCAGATAGAGCGACAGGCTGTCAGCAACAACCGGCAGACGTGCAACCATAACTCGATCTCCTTGTTATTTATGCGGAATGAGCGTTAGCACTCTCGATGCCAGACTGCTAATACAATAGCAACAGACTAGTGAAAAATCAAGCCGGTTTTTTCCGACGGGCTTCTTTGGGAGAATTCAGGGCATGTCATCATTTTCCGAACGAAGTGCGCCTCCATGGTGTTTTTCGAAACAGGTGGGGCAGATACCGTGACTGAAATGTGCCTCGGAATGCTCTGAAATGAATTTTTCCAGTTGTTGCCAATAATCGCCGTCATCACGGATTTTTTTGCAATACATGCAAATAGGGATAATCCCCTCCAATTGTTTGACCTTGGCCTGAGCGTCCCGAAGGGAATTTTCCACCCGCATTTTTTCTTCCAAGGCTTCAACCATGGTATTGAATGCCTCGGCGAAGTCCCCCATGAAGTGGACGCGCTGGCTGAAGTCACCCGCAGCGATCTGCCTTGTTTGCCAGGTAAGATGAAGGAGATTGGCCTGAAGCTGTTTGAAAGGCGAGGCAAGCAAATTATGAGGCGGCGGAGTAACCTCCAGGTTCCCTTCCGCTAGAGATTGAATGAAGTCACGCATTTCATCGAACGAAACCACAAGCCGGTTGGCTATTTCGCACAACTGTTTCAGAGCCGGATCAAGGTCGGTCCCGTAGCCAACGATTTCAGTGGGTTCGCCGCGCAGAAGACGTGACATCTGTTCCCTGAGCAGATCAACCACTACTGTGGCGGCCTCATTTGGCATGGTTCACCTTCATGACAATGCCGTAGCCTTGAAACGGCATGTCCGTTCTCCAGAAGCCCAGCAGTCTATTTCGCGGACGTCAAACTCCCGACCGGTATATGCCTCAAAAACTCCGGAAATGAACCCTTCATCGTACTCGCAGACCGTTTCGTCGGCAGGAGGAAGCCCGGAGCAGTCAAGATCCTCCGAAACCGTCAGCATAAACTCCATTTTTTCGAGATCGGTCTTTTCAACCCTGAGAATCCCTATTTTGAGAAATTGCAATTTTTCCTGTAAGTCAGCCACGAATTGATTAAACGACAATGAACGATCAAGGATATTCTTGCAGAATTCCGTCCCGGCCAGCTTGCCCGCCTCCCGGAGAAGTTCACCGGAACGCTCTACGGACAGACTCCTGTTCAGCACATCCCGTAACGTATACTGCATCAAACGATAGACAGCCACATTCACCAAATTGCCCAAGTTTGGACGCCCCTCTTCAATATTACCCAGATCTTTCCATTGAAACCGGTAAGAATCTCCCTTGAACATGCACCCTCCATATCATTAGACGCCCGCAACATTACCCCAATAAAGCCCTCTAAGCAATTTTCAATAACAATAACGCGGCAGTTCCGGCTATCCTTTGCCCGCCAGCCGTTTCCATCCTGCTCCGGCCAGTTCCACCAGGCCGTTGATGGTACGGGTGTAGAATTTGCGGACCGGCATATGATTAACCATAATGCCCTCATCGACCCGTTCGATGGAAACCGTATCGCCTGCACTGAAGGCAGACACCTGATCGTTATGTTCTCCACCGACACCGAAGAGAAAATTGAATTTGGCTCCACTGAAGCGGCAGGCCACGATCAAAATGACCGTTTCGGGCTGACCCGTCCGGTGATGGAAACGCGTTGTAGAGGTTACGAAAGCACCTTCCGCGGGAGATCCGGCGGCCAGCAGGGAGTCGAGAGTAACATTTCTGGGTTTGAGTCTGCCCAGGGATGGCAACCCCCACGGCTTGAAGGATTCATGAGGCCGGGAACCATAATGATCGCTCCGCTCCAGCAGCACCACCACATTGTTGTTGATCGGTCCCCCGATGGAGTGGGATAGACCGGCTCCAAGGCCGCGCTCCCTTATCAGGCAATGATTTTCAACGATCTGGATCATGCCGGTGGCGCCGAGTGGGTGGCCGCGGCCTTTCAACCCGCCGGTCAGGTTGGTCGGAAACTCTCCGTTCGGCCCGGTCAGGGTGTCGTCGAGCAATGCATCCATCAGGCGGGTGCGACTAACGATCCCCAAGTCCACCATGTTGATGGGGCCAAAGCCATTGAACGGATCGTGCATATTGACGTGCAGCTTTCCCGAGAAAGAACGGATATCCCTGATGCCGGCCATTCCATAGGCATAGCCGGCGGCAATAACCGTGGCCGGAAAGGAGTGGAAATAATTGCGATCGGCAATGGTGGGGATATCGGTGGCACTCCCCACGCCGCTGACCAGTACATCTTGCGGCTTCGCAGTCAGGATGACCGCTGCCATGCCGTCGGACATGGGACAGAAGTCATGGTAGCGCAGGGGATACCAATACCGGTAGTTGGCGCCGCTGGCAACCTGGCGGTAGTACTCTTCCACCTCCAGGGGAAACCGTAGATGGGCATCCGGGTTTTGGGCGGCAAAGCGTTGGCTACGGCTGGTCAACATGGCGGAATACGCGGTCCATTCCTCGTCGGTGAGTCCGAGCCCCTCCTTGAGCGCCCGGGCCACCAACGCCCCGCAAGCGGGCATGGTCAGACCGAATTCAGATTCGTCGCGGTCGATCACCCCGGCGATGATACGGGTCGCCTCCTGGGTAGAGACATCACTCATCTTCTGCACGCCGATTGCCAGGACATGATCATGGCGCCCCGAGGCGACCTCCAGGTAGGCGTTCTCAAAGGCTGAAGCGCCGGAGGATGATGCCGTGTCGATCAGCACCGATTTGGCGCCCGAGATACCGAGGATGCCGGCTATCTTGGCCGCGGTATTATCCACGCCGGAAAAAGCAGCCGGATTCTGGCTTCCCACCACCACGGCCTCAATATCACGTCGCCTGACCGTGCTGCCGCTGAAGACCTCGCCGCACCGTTCGGCCATCTCCAGGAAGGAAAGATTTTCCTTGTCCTTGCCGTTATAGCGACCTACCGGCGCCATCCATGATGCCGCTACGTAAACTTGACGAGGGCGAAATATCGAGTCCATGAAGTACTCCTCAAAAATAAAGGCGCCCAACCTGCTGGACGCCTTTAAACGGTATCATATAATCAACGTTGCTCAAGTCTATTTGCGCAGCACCTTGATAACCGCCGAGAAATCTTCCTCGCCCCAGCCTGCCTCCACGCCCGCTTCGTACACCTTGCTGGCAGCCTCGGCGGCAGGGAGGGTCAGGCCAACCAGGCGGGCGGCGTTCATAACCACGTGAAGTTGTTCGTTGACGTATTTGAGCGCCAAACTGCGGGAAAAATCTCCCCGGGCCATGGCACGCCCCTTGAGGTGAAATAGCGGCGAAGCAACCCCGCGGGTATCGAGCACCTCCAGGATCTTGTCGGCATTGAAACCCATTTTTTCACCGAAGACCAACCCCTCGGCCAGAACCTGCACCAACTCGGCCTGTACCAGATTGACGATGAATTTCATCTTGGAGGCATCTCCAACCTGGCCAACGTGAATGATGTTGAGACCGAACAAGGAGAAGGCTTCGCGGCACTTGCCCACCAGCGAGGGGTCGCCACCGGTAATGATGGTCAAGAGCCCGTTGGCCGCATGATCCTTGCTGCCCCAGACCGGCGCATCCAGGTAGAGAACCTTTTTTCTGTCCGACTCATCGGACATCTTCATGGTGGTTTCCAGGGAGTGGGACCCCATATCGGCCAGGATCGTGCCGGGATCGATACCAGCCAAGATGCCGTTCTCGCCGAAGAACAACCCGCCCAGCTCATCCCCTTCGGGGACAATGGCAATCACCAGATCGCGGCCCTTGGCGGCCTCGGCAGCGGATGCCGCTCCCTGTGCCCCCAACGCAACCAAGTCTGCAACCACATTCTGATTGCTGTCAAAAACGGTCAACTCATAGCTTCCCTTGATCAGGTTGGCGGCCATGTGTCTGCCAACGGTACCAAGTCCGATGAATCCGATTTTTCTCAACATTAGTGCGCCTCCTGGAAATAAAATCCATGTTTTCAAAATAACGTTATGCAATTTTACACATAAAACAAGCGGCTGGCAATATCCAAATTAAAGAGCGTTTTTGATATCTGATACCCCTTGCATGTGGCAGCAATAAAATCTTCCGTTACCGGGATTTATTCACGCCGATGCGCGGGCAAAATGCCGCAAGTCGACAGGTTGAACAAAGCGGCGACACCGGCAGACAGTGGTTCTGACCGAAGGCCACCAACAGGTCGTTGATCGCGATCCAGTACTCTTGCGGCAGGATTGCACGCAAGGACATCTCGGTAGCATCCGGGGTTTTGGTGGTCACATACCCCCAGCGATTGCAGATGCGGTGGACATGGGTATCGACGCAGATCCCCGGCTTGCCGAAGCCCAGTGTCAGCACCAGGTTAGCGGTTTTGCGCCCCACCCCCTTGAAGCCGAGGAGTTCGTCCATCTCATCCGGAACGTGTCCGCCATAATCAGTCACAAGTTGCCGCGCGATTTTCCTGATCTGTTCCGCCTTGGTGTGGTAGAAGCCGGCCGGGTAGATCATTCCGGCAATCTCTTCCGTCGTGAGGTCCAGCATCGCCTCGGGGGTATCAGCGCGCTGGAAAAGCCGGGCCGAAGCCAAAGCCGTCACCTCATCCCTGGTACGCAGGGAAATGATGCAGGACACCAGCACCTTGAACGGACTGCGACCGCTTTCGGCAACAATCGTCACGGCAGGCGTGCGCCATTTCGGGTACTCTTCCCGAAGTATCGCAATGACGTTATGGATGTCTTCCGGTTTCATGGCACGGGATAGTACCCGAACAGCAATGGGTGTGCAACAGATGGTTTTACTTTTCAGCAAGCCGAGGCTAGTATGAAGACATGAACAGAGACCCTAGACGTTACATAGATCTTCACATGCACTCCAATTGCTCGGACGGCGCCTTCTCGCCGGCCGAATTGGTCGACCGGGCGCTGGGACTGGGACTGACGGCCATTGCCATTGCCGACCACGATTCTGTCGCAGGCGTCTCCCCGGCGCACGTTGCCGGGACCGGTACGGGTATCGAGGTAATTGCGGCGGTGGAGCTTTCCGTGCAGCTTGGCGCGTGGCAGGATGTCCACCTGCTGGGCTACGGCATCGATTACACCGACAACGGTTTTCTGGAGCGGCTGAACGGATTTCGCCAGAAGCGGGAGCGGCGCAACGTGGAAATCCTCGACAGGGTGAACGAACGGCTTGCCCACGAGCAGCGGGCCGGACTGGAGCTTGGCGAGGTGCTTGCCTATGCACGGGATGCCATCGGCCGGCCGCATATCGCCCGCGTACTCCTGGACAAGGGGTACGTCGCATCCGTTGAGGACGCCTTCCAACGGTACCTGGTTCCGTGCAACGTCCCCAAAGCCTACTGGCCGATAGATGACGCCATTACCGAGATCAAGCGTATTGGCGGCGCCGCCGTGCTGGCCCACCCGACCACCATCAGCACTGACCGAGGGATATTGCGCCAAGCCATCAAGGATTTGGCGGAGATGGGGCTGGACGGCATCGAGGCATTCAACAACCTGGCCTTGCCGGATGACATGGAGTTTCTGCGGCGTCTGGCAGGGGAATTGGGGCTAGTGGTGACCGGCGGGTCAGATTTTCACGGTATCGAGGAAGGGCTGGAAATGGGAAAGGGGCGAGGCGGCATGCGCTTCAGCGCCGACCTCCTCGCCCCCTTGAAGAAACGGTTGGCGGAACGGCAGGATCAGCTCTTATCCTTGTACGCCTTATAGTTCACCACCTGGATATCCTCCTTCACCGACTTGACCCCTTTAACCCCTTCCACGATCTTGAGGGCGGTCATCTTCTCCTTGTCCGAGGCCAGGTAGCCGCTCAGAAGGACCTTGCCCTTGTCCACGTCAATCTTGAAGGGACGGTAATCCAGGTCGGGCGAGTTTAACAGGGCGGTTTCGATCCGTTTAACCAGGATGGTGTTATCGATGATCTCGGCGGCACCCTTCTCGGCCTCTTTGAGGGTCGGCTCCTTGGCTGCGGCAACAATGATCTCGATAATCGACGCGGGCGACAGGCGCGACGTATTGAAGGTCAGGTCATATCCCAGCGGGTCTTCCCAGTCACGGTCAAAATAGAAGTGTATGAAGCCCCCCCGCTGGTGGTCGCTACGGCGGATCATGGAGCGGGCCAGATCGGGATCAATCCACTCGCGTTCGGCAAAACGCTCCACCCGCTCCTCCAAATCGGCGATAAAACGAAGCCTGAGCACGTTACCGCACCCCTGTACCAGATCCTGACCCCCACGGCCGTAGATGACAACGTTACCCTTGCGGGCATAGTCGAGCAGGATCAGTTCGACCGTGTTGAGGGCCGCGGCCCGTTTGCGGTCCTCGGCTGTAATGTAGGATGGAGGCTTTTCATCAACCATCTGGAGCATATCCGGGGAAAGCCCATATTTGGACGCGCTGGCACTGATACACGTTCCGTCAACCAGTGTATACTTCAGCCTTTTGGCAACTTCGGCCGCTATTTGATATGCCCCGGTACCCATTTCACGCGAAATCGTAATAACCGCCATTGACAAACCTCCCTGCGATGTAAACACTACCCGCGCTATATAGCACGTTGCCGTTGTGTAAACAAGAAGGTAATGTTACCTTCTCTCCAAAACCGCTGACAAGGAGCATGCCGTGCCAGACTACGCCGTTTTCATACTCCGTTTTTGCCTGTTTGCCGGTGCCCACTCCCTGTTTGCCACGGAACGGGTAAAACGCATGCTCGCCGGCATTGCGGGCCGGGAACCTCGATCATATCGGCTGATCTACAACCTGGCATCCCTGGTAATGTTCATTTGGGCCATGAGTGCCTACGGGAATTCACCGGTACTGTATTACGCACCGGGTGTTTGGAGCCTGGTCCTGTATCTGCTCCAGCTCGTCCTGCTCGGTACCCTGATCCATTGCGTGCGCCAGACCGGCATGAACGACTTCCTCGGCATCGGTCGCATCCGCTCCGGGGCGCCACCATCACCACCTCGCCTGGTAACCGACGGCTGGTACGCCATTGTGCGACATCCGCTCTATTTCCTGTCGATGTTTTTCCTGATCCTCAACCCGGTAATGACCGCCCAATGGCTCATACTCATCGCCCTCTCCGTGGTCTACTTCGTAGGTGGGGCGCTGATCGAGGAACGACGGCTCGTGGGGCAGTTCGGCGCCGAGTACCGGCGCTATCAACAAGAGGTGCCGTTCATGATTCCCCGGCTTACACGACTCAAACGGCCGTCATCCACCTGAAATTGATCGGCCTGAATCCGTGAAGACGTCACGGATTCAGGATCAACCTAACCCGGTTCAACCGTGACGGTCACCGTTAACCGACGTACCCCATCAGGCTGCTCCAGCACCAACGGTATCCGTACACTCCCCCCCTCCATACAGACACCATCCGCAGCCACTCTGACCCGCACCTGCGCATCGCCGGACCGGTCGATATCGACCGGCGCCTCCTCCGGCATGGCAACGGGCACCAACCCGGCGACCATTACTGACTGTTCCGGCTCAAGGGCGCGGGACGCAGGCCTGATTGCGACAGCATCGCTGCCGGCACTGTCCATTCCCCTCCCCTGCTCCACTCCGGGCACATCGCCCTGCTCCCCGATTCGGGCCATGATCTTGCCGGAAAGCGAGGTAAGCGCCTCCAGAACACCTTCTCCACTCGTCGCCGTGGTCAAACGGACATCGCATTCAGCAAGCCCAAGGAGTGAGGCAACCTCATCCGATGATACCCGGCCGGCGCCGTCGGCCTTGTTGAGTTGGAGAACCAGCGGAACTTCGTCCAGTGCAACACCGTAAGAGTTCAGCACACCCCGAAGTTGCTGCACGTTTTGCCGTATGATGGGTAATTTTTCCCGGCCTGCATCAGCCACGAGGACCAGACCGTCAATCCCCTTGAGCATCATTTTCCAGGCTGCCGGATTCGTAACGGTCCCGGTAAGCGTGTATATCTGAAACCGTATGCGGTAACCGTTGAAAAGCGACTGTTCGAACGGGGTAAAATCAAAAAACAGCAATGCGGAGCCTGCGGTAGGCAAGACCTTCAATTCGCCGCGGAGCGATGGTTTGATCCTGCCATAGACGTAACGCAGCGAGGTTCCCTTACCGGCACCTTCATGGCCAAAGTAGACGATCTTCGCGTTAATCTCCCGTTTGGCGTGATTTACAATGGCCATCTCCGCTCCTATCGTTTCTTGTTCAGCAACATCCGTCTGGCCTGAGTGGAAATCACCGATGAGATGTTCTTGCTCTTGGCGTACCCCGCAACATCCTTCTCACCCAGTGTCGAAAGAAAACGCAATGCGTTGGGCACCGGCGTACGGGGATTTTCCACCAATGCCTTGCGAATCTTGTAGTTCTTGACCCACTCCTTGTTTGAGCAGATCAGGCGCATGATTTCATCGTTCGGTGCCCCTGATTTTATCACGGTCAGCACCTCTGCCTCGGTGATGCGGGGATTCTTGATGACGCCACTGGAAACCAGCTTGTTTGCATCCTTGACAAGCAGCGAACGCCATTCCTTGTCACCGGTCAGCGCCATCTTTATTTTGTCGGCAATACCCATGGTCTGGGACTGTTTGTACTTACTGAGGAATTCCTCTCCCTGCTCATCAGTCGCCAAGGCGTCCTCTTCTTCTGTCTCGCCGCCGCTCTCCCCCTGCTCTTCATCCTCACCGTGCGGTCCATCGTCCAGCCCCGTATCATCCCCTTCAACAGCCTCTACAAAAGGGTATTCGTCGGAAATATCCTCTGCCCCTGCGCCCCCCGCGTAAAAGCTCCGGAGGAATGCCCGCGCCTGGGCAGAAAGCGACGGGCTGCCCAGAAGTGCGCTGACCACACCACGGCTTGCGTGATGACGTCGCGCAATCACATCAAGAATGGCAGGATGGGTCTCGGGGCAGCCCCGGATAAACTCCACCAACGGTTCCGGCGGCAACGACTCAAAAACAGCCGCGGCAGCGCCCTTGACCGTGCTGTCGCCATCCTGCATCAGACAGCAGATGAGCAGTACCCGGTCCTCGGACGCCATGCCGGATGTCGCTTCAAGTCCCGTCAGCTTCTCGTCGGCACTGACTCCGGGTCGGAGAAATACCGAGATTGCAGGGGATATTTTCAGTTTAACCTTCTCGGCCATACGCCCTACTGGCGGGAGAGGGATGCCTTGAGCCCCGCGGCCTTCAACTTCTTCACGGCCGCCTCGGCCGCCTTTTTGTCACTGAACGTCCCGGCCGTCAGAAGCTTGGAGGGAATGGCCACCTCGGCGTGCTTCAGGGTCAGGGTAAATCCGGCAGCTGCCAGGCGTTCCTTCTCCGACTGCGCCCGGGCGTCCAGCAGGTACGAGCCGGCATAGACGGCATGCTCCCCCCCCTGGCCCAGGACAAAGGCATCCGACGTAAAGCGTTTGAGCTTGTCGAGTGCAGCCAGGGCCGCCGCCCGATCGTCATACTCGGCCAATAACAAACGATTCATGGGTGATTTCTTGCGTGCACCCTGTTGAACGGCCGCATTGAAACCGGCCTTTCTCACCCGTACCAGGTCGGCAGCCAGAGCCTCCTCAAGCAGGTAATTTCCCACCACCACGGTCCAAGGACCGCCGGAGGCTCCACCCGGTTCAGGCGTGATCTTTTTCTCGGGCTTGGTCGCTGCTTTTTTCACCGCGGCCGTCTTCTTTCCCGCCGGTGCCGGAGAAGCCGCCTTTTTCTGAACCACGGCAGCCTGCTTTTTCTCCGGCAATGTCTGTTGCTTCTCCACCGGCTTGGCCACGACCTGCGCCGGCTTCGCCACCTGGGTCGGCGCCGCTTGTTTCACAACCGGTTTTGCCGGTTCCGCCTTTTTGGGCTCTTCCTTGGGCTTGGGAGCAACCTTGGCAACCGGCGCCGTTACGGGAACGGCCGGGGCAGCCTTGGTCGGTTCGGGTTTCGCCGCAGGAGCCGGTACCTGCTTCGCTCCGGGTGCGGGTGCGGGTGCGGGTGCGGTAGCGGTAGCGGGGGCAGCCGGAGATGGGGCGCCCTCTCGTGGCGGCAACGCCTTCTTGACCACCTGGGGTGCTGGCGCCTCGGCAGGTTTCTGCTCCTGCTGCGGCCTGATCAGGCCGGTGAAAAAATATGCGTAGGCGAAACCGCCAACCAGGACCAACAGCACAACCAGCAGGACATTTTGCCGCCCCTTGTCGCCGCCGGCAGCCTGTTTCGGGGCGTCTCCCCCGTCTTTACTGAACTTGATATCCATCGTTAACCTCCGTATCAAAGTTTCAAGTTACACGTTGAACGTTTCAAGTGACAAATCAGATATGACCTTAAACTTTAAACCTGAAACTTGAAACATCATACCTCAGGCAGTACCGTTGTTCTTTTTCGCGCCGGCCTCGGCAATCACCTTCTGTGAGAGGTGGGTCGGCAGCTCCTCGTAATGGGAGAACTCCATGCTGAACAGCCCCCGGTCACTGGTCATGGACTTGAGGTCGTTGGAGTAGGCCAGCACCTCTGACATGGGCACCACGGCACGGATGATCTGGGAGTTGGCCTTAGGTTCCACACCCACCACCTTGCCGCGCCGGGAGTTCAGATCACCGATCACGTCCCCCATATTTTCGTCCGGCACGGTCACCTTAAGGTTCACAATCGGCTCCAGCAATACCGGTTTGCACATCTCCATTGCCTTCTTGAACGCCATGGAACCGGCCACCTTGAAAGCCATTTCCGAGGAGTCAACCGTGTGGAAGGAGCCGTCATAGAGACCGACCCGGAAATCCACCACCGGGTAGCCGGCCAGGAAGCCCTCAACGGACGCCTCCTGAATCCCCTTGTCCACCGCCGGGATGTACTGGCGCGGAATCACGCCCCCCACAATCTTGTCCTCGAACACGTATCCTTCCCCACGCCCGGTGGGAGCCATCTCGATCCAACAATCGCCATACTGGCCGCGCCCGCCGGACTGTTTCTTGTACTTGCCCTGCACCTTGGCACTGCCGCGAATGGTTTCCAGATAAGGAACCTTGGGGGTCTTGAGGAGTACTTCCACGCCGAACTTGCGCTTCATCTTCTCAACGATCACTTCAAGGTGAACCTGGCCCATGCCGGAGATGATGAATTCCTTGGTCAGCGTGTCGCGGTGCGACTCCAGGGTAGGTTCCTCCTCGATCATACGGTGCAGAGCGTTGTGGATCTTGTCCTCATCGGCCTTGGTCTTGGGTTCGATGGCATAGGAGATCACCGGCAGGAGTTGTTTTGCCGGTTCATACACAATCGGTTTTGCCGGGTCGCAGAGGGTATCGCCGGTGATGGTCTCCTTAAGCTTGGCAACCGCCACGATATCTCCGGCCACGGCCTGTTTGACGGGATGCTGCTTCTTCCCTTCCAGTTCGTATATCTGGCCGATCCGTTCTTCCACCCCCTTGGTGGAGTTGAAGATGGTGGAATCCGAGTTGAGCACGCCGGAGTAGACGCGGAAGATGGTGATCTTGCCGGTATAGGGATCAGAGGTGGTCTTGAACACCAGGGCCGAAAACGGCTCCTTCTCGTCGGGCGCACGCTCGATGATATCGCCGTTCTTAGGGTGCATCCCGACCGCTTTGGTGCGGTCCAGGGGCGACGGCAGATAAGCGCAGATAGCATCCAGAAGCTGTTTGACACCAATGTTTGCGGTTGCCGAACCGCACAGCACTGCGGTAAAGGTGTTGCGCATGGTGCCGACCCGCAGACCGTCAATGATCTCCTCCTCGGTCAATTCGCCCGCATCCAGATATTTTTCCGTCAGGGCGTCATAGGCCTCGGCCACGATCTCCACCATGTGTTCGCGCAAACGGGTAGCCTCTGCAAGGCAATCGGCCGGGATCTCTCCCTCGGTGCAGGTCCCGGAACCATCCTTGGGATAAAAACAGGCCTTCATACGGATCAGGTCGATGATCCCCTCAAACTTGTCCTCGACACCGATCGGCATCTGGATGGCCACGCCACGGGCACCAAGGGCTTTCTCCATGTCGTCGATGGCGCGCAGAAAGCTGGCCCGCTCCCGGTCCAACTTGTTGACAAAGGCGATGCGGGGAATTTCGAACTCGTTGGCCCAGCTCCAGATCTCTTCGGTCTGGGCCTTGACGCCGGAAATGGCGGAAAGGATGATCACCGCACAGTCCAGGGCGCGCATGCAGGCACGGGTATCGGCGATGAAGTTGCCGTAGCCGGGGGTGTCGACGATGTGGATGGAATGGCCGTTCCACTCGCAGTGGTCCAGGGAGGAAGTGATGGATATCTTGCGTTTGATCTCCTCCGGCTCGAAGTCCATGGTGGAGGTGCCGTCGTCCACCCGTCCCAGACGATCGATCATCCCCGTGTCGTAGAGAATCGCTTCGGCCAGCGAGGTCTTGCCGGCGCCACCATGCGCGATGATACCCAGGTTACGGATCTTGCTTGTCTCGAACTGTCCCATCTGTTCTCCTCCTTGAGTGGGTATAAGAAACAGCTGTTACCTGTTGCGTTCGTATAAGATCCTCAGCCCGTCCAGGGTGAGAAAATCATCAACCTCTTCGATGGTTGCAGACTCCGGGGCGATCAGATTGGCCAAACCGCCGGTGGCAATGACCTTTGGGGTATCGTGGCTCTCGGCCTTGATGCGGCTGACGATCCCGTCCACCAGACCAACGTACCCATAGAAGACCCCGGCCTGCATGGAATTGACCGTATTCTTGGCGATGATCTGCGGTGGTTTGGCAATATCCACCCGCGGCAGCTTGCTGGCCCGCTGGAAGAGCGCTTCAAGGGAGATGGCCAGCCCCGGCGCGATGGCGCCGCCGCAGTATTCACCCTTCTGATTGACATAGTCAAAGGTGGTGGCGGTACCGAAATCGACGATGACCAAAGCCGAGTGGTGCTTTTCATACCCCGCGACCGCGTTCACGATTCGGTCGGCACCGACCTCACGGGGGTTGTCGTACTGGATCGGCATGCCGGTCTTGATACCCGGTCCGACCACAAAGGGGGTGAGATGGAAAAAATCGTGGGAAATGGCCTCCATCACGCCGGTGAGCGGAGGAACTACAGAGGAGATGATGGCGGCATTGACCGATGCAAAGCCGAGACCGGCCTGGCTGAACAGGCTGTGCAACAGCACCGCGTATTCATCGGACGTACGTGATTTGTCCGTGGAAAGGCGCCAGTTGCGCACCAGCAGTGACTCCTCGTAGATTCCCAGAACGATGTTGCTATTGCCGACGTCGATCACCAGAAGCATTTCAGAGCACCCTCACATCCCCGCTGAGAATCCGTTCAACCTGTCCATCCGTTCGCCGCACCAGCAGGGCGCCATCACCGTCAATACCGTCGAACTTGCCACGAACGATCTCCATTCCGGCATCGCTGACAACCACGTTCCGGCCACGGGCATTGCAGTACTGTTGCCATTCTTCCCGTACAGGGGCGAACCCGTGGGCAAGGAAGTCCGCGTAGAGCCTGTCAAGTTCGTTCAGCAGGGTCGCGGCAAAACGAACCCGGGCAACCGGGCGGCCCGATGCCACGAGAAGCGACGTGGCCGGGTGGCGCAAATCGGATGGAAACTGTGCCAAGGTCATATTCAGGTTCACGCCGATCCCGAGGATAACGAAATTGATGCCGTCCGTCTCGGCGCTCATCTCGTTTAGCAGGCCGGCCACCTTGCTGCCGCCTATCAGCACATCGTTCGGCCACTTGATCTCGGGCCGAAGACCGGAGACCTGCTCAATGGAGCGGGCCACCGCAACCGCGGAAAGGAAGGTCAACTGCGGCGCTTCGTGGGGCATGACCCGTGGGCGCAGAACAACCGAACAATAGAGATTGACCCCCGCAGGTGATGTCCAGGACCGTCCGCGCCGCCCCTTGCCGCCGCTCTGGGCATCGGCCATGACCACCGTGCCTTCGGCAGCCCCCTCCTCTGCCAGTCGAAAGGCGTCGGCATTGGTCGAAGCGGTAGCAATCAGGCAAACAAGCAGCCTTCCCATGATGGAGGTCTTCAGTTGGGCAGCGATCTCTTCACGGCTTATGAGATCCGGCGCCGACACCAGAGAATAGCCGCGCGAGGGGACTGCGTCAATCACGTAACCGGCATCCCTGAGCGCCGAGATATGCTTCCAGACCGCGGTACGCGAGACACCGAGCGTTCGGCTGATCTCCCCGCCGGACACATATCCCCCCTGTTCCCGGAAAAGAGCCAGAATGATGCCGGCTTTCTGGTGCATTGAACAACTCCCACACGACGTCGGATTTGAGATGATACCAAGGTGGCAAGGAGAAAGCGACGGAGACATAGCAGGCACTATGTCGAGGAGCTCTCGACGAGCCAATGCGGTTAGCGCTCAAATATGGCGTCGTGTTTAGTCCAGAAGCATGGAGATATCCATGGCCCGTGCCGAGTGAGTCAACGCGCCGACCGAAATGATGTCCACCCCGGTTGCGGCAATGGCAGCCACGGTTTCCAGGTTAACTCCGCCCGATGCCTCCACCAGGGCCCTGCCAGCGATAGTGGCCACAGCGCTGCTCATATCGGCCAAGCTCATGTTATCCAGCATGATAATGTCGGCGCCGGCAGCCAACGCCTCATCCACCTGTCCCAGGGTTTCGGTCTCGATCTCGATCTTGAGGGTGTGGGGGATGTAGGCGCGGGCACGGCTGATCGCCGTGGCAATACCGCCGGCAGCGGTGATATGGTTTTCCTTGATGAGGACACCGTCGTACAGGCCGGTGCGATGGTTGATGCCACCGCCCACCCGTACCGCGTATTTTTCCAGTTCCCGCAGGCCCGGGGTGGTCTTGCGGGTGTCCACGATGCGGGCCCTGGTCCCCTTGACCGCATCGACGTAGCGGGAGGTGAGCGTGGCGACGCCGGAAAGACGCTGAAGCAGATTGAGGGCCACCCGCTCCCCCATCAGCAGATTGGCCGCATCGCCCTCCATGGTTGCAAGCAGATCACCCGCAGCCGCCCGTACCCCCTCCGCCAGGGAGGAGTTGAATACCACATCGCTATCAAGCCGTCGAAAAACCCGTTCAGCAACAAACAGGCCGGCCAACACCAGGTCTTCCTTGGCGATGAGGCGCGCGGATGCGGGGCGCTTTCCGGGCACCACCGCCTGGGTGGTAATGTCACCGGTGTGGATATCTTCAAGCAGGGCCAGTTCGATAAGGCGATCAAGAGAGAGCATTTATGGTCCACCTGGCTAGAAAAAGGTGCTCGTATATACCACAGATCAGGGGGGCGTATCAACCGCAAAACCTTGTCTCATGCCCCTTGTTGACGTAAACAATAATCGGTTGACGATAGACGCCTCTGCCTGTATAGTAGGGCGCTTGAAAATGTTATACTTTCCCGCAGAGGAGTGGAAATATGCTGAAAAGAATTATCTTGTTCTCGCTTACCACCATGCTGTTGTTCGTGAGCGCATCCTTCGCTGTAGAAACTAAAGACATCCGCTTCCCTCTCAAGCACGCCGATCCGGTCGTCTTCAGCCACGATGTTCACCTGACCAAATACAATAATAAATGCAAGGTTTGCCACGACGCCATCTTCAACCTGCGCAACCGCCGGCACTTCACCATGGCGGAGATGGAAAAGACCAAAGGCTGCGGTGCCTGCCACAGCGGTATAAAGGCCTTCAGTGTAGCCAGCGAAAAGGACTGCATCAAGTGCCACAAGGGCAAACCGCGTGAAGTCACCTACCATATCAAGGGTCTGGGCGATGCGACCTTCAGCCATTCCATCCACATCGCCAAGACCGGCGGGGCCTGCAGGAGTTGTCACAACGGCAAGGTCATCCCCGGCAAGCAAAAAGCGGTAACCATGGCAGAGATGGAAAAGGGGCGAACCTGCGGCGCCTGCCACAACGGCAAAAAGGCCTTTTCGGTAACCGGCAGTTGCAACCGCTGTCACAAAGGCATGACCCCTAAAGAGATCACCTTCAATCTCAAGGGGGTAACACCGGCCACCTTCAGCCACAAGTTCCATACCCAGGCGTATGCGTGCAAGGATTGCCACACCAAGGTATTCCCCTTCAAGGCCGTGACCGGCAAATTCACAATGGCTGACATGGAGAAGGGCGCCGCCTGCGGCACCTGCCACGCCAAAGGAAAGGACGCCTTCCCTGCAACCGGCGATTGCGACAAATGCCATAAAGGAATGAAGCCGGGCGTCATCACGTTCAAGACCGACGCCGGTGTCGCCACCTTCAGCCACGAATTCCATCTGCAGGCGTATAAATGCGCCGACTGCCACACCAAGGTCTTCCCCTACAAGGCGCAGGTCGGCAAGTTCACCATGGCGGATATGGAGAAGGGCGCCGCCTGCGGCACCTGTCACAACAAGGACAAGGACGCCTTCTCGGTCAAGGATGACAAGTTCTGCGAGAAATGCCACAAGATGTAACGGTTGATCACACCACCTGAAAAAAGGCGTCCCCGAAGCAGCGGGACGCCTTTTTTGTGTCGAGAGCACACCGGCAAGAGACCGTAGCGCCGCTACCCTTTGCGATGATCCACCACGTAGCAGCTACCGTCTGACTCCTTGGCCAGCTTTTTGAGCTCGGCGGCCATCTCGACCACCCTGGCCGCATGCCGAATCTTGGTGGACCCCATGGGCACTACGGCAATCGAAAGCGACAACAGCGGGATCTTTTCCTGTTCTCCCTTGCGATTGGTGCCGATGTAATATCCCCGCGCCTTGGTCTCCTCGTCGAACATATCCAGCACGATTCGGTCAAAAAAGTCGATGATGGTCTGGCACACCGTCTCGGCCCGCTCACTTGACAGGATGAAGACAAAATCGTCTCCGCCGATATGACCGCAAAACCCGCCGCCCGAGTCCCGCACCGAATTGAACATGATGCGCGAAAGCATGCGGATAACCTCGTCACCATGGGAAAAACCGAACACATCGTTGTAGGGCTTGAAATTGTCGATATCCACATAGCAGACCGACGCCGTCGTACCCATGGCCTCTTCGATGGCCTTCTGGACAGAGGTATTGCCGGGGAGCCGGGTAAGCGGATTATTGTCGAAAATGCGCTTGATACGAGAAAGCGCCAGTGAGATGCGAAAGAATAATTCTTCGACGTTGACCGGCATATGGATGAAGTCATCCAGCGGGCAGCTTTCCCATGCAAAGGTCGCACAATCGCTTGGGGCGATCAAGGCGATGATCGGAATGGCGCTAAAAAAACTGTCGTTGCGCAGGGTGGTTATAATGGAGGAACAAGCAGTTGAATCCGAGTGGAGATCGACAATCAACAGGTCGGGCGGATCGGAATAAAACGTTCCAAGCACACCCTCGAAGGAAGAGATGATGGCAACCTGAAAACCCTTGCTCTGCAAACGCAACTGGAGATGAAACGCCAGCGGCGCATCCGATGATATGAATGAAATCCTAGCTGGCTGAGACATCACTGCCTTGCAATTCAAGGCTGAAATTTTTCACCTCCACCAGTTTATCCTCCAGTTCACCGATGATTTCAGCCATCAATTGTTCGTTGAATTTGAGGACATCCCAGGCGATCTGCTGAATCTGCGGCACGTAGCAATCACCGCTATCCCCGAAGCCGCTGGTCTTGATGAGCACATCGGCCATATGCACCACCGCCGTCTTGATACGATGATTGACAGACTGCGCCACATCGTGGTGAAAGGTGATCGGCTCGCTCAACTTGTCCGGCAGGAACCAGCTCTTGGCCAGCCAGCCACCAACCTCGGCATGATCGGTATCAATAACCTCCCGCTCCGCATCCCGCATATACATTTGACGATCATTAACGATGCCGCGAATCTGCTCTTCAGCTTCAGTGCACTTGAGACTGATGATCACCTTGCCGATGTCATGAAGCAGCGCCGCCGTCGATATTTCCTCGCATTCCGGCAGGCTGAGCTTGCGGGCGATCAGATTGGCCGCCACGCCGACCCCCAGGGAGTGTTCCCACAGTCCCACGCTGTTCTTCTCCATGATCTCGAAGATGGATGAACTGAGCGCCAGGCTTTTGACCACGTTGACCCCCAGAAGGATCATGGCGTTCGAAATGGTGGAAACCCGGTAAAAACCGTAAGAAGGGGAGTTTGCCAGCCTGAGAATCCGGGCGGACAGCACCTGGTCCGAGGAGACGAGCCTGGCCATCTCCTGCACCGAAGCCTTGTCATTGTCCGTCAGCGCATTGAGTTTATTGACGACTCCCGGCAGCGTGGGGAGCGTCTTGGTGTCCATGATGATCTTTTTCAGTTCATTCCGTTTATTGTCCACCAGCATCTCCCATGGATCGTTTCAGGTGTTCCACATATATCTCGTACAACCTGGCAGTCAACGGATCGTTTCGAACCTTCTCGAAGCGTTGATCAAGTTCGCGCACCATATCCTCAAACGAACGGTCGCCCTCCTCCCAGACCGGATGGCCCTCAACATAGATCGCTTGTATATCCAGGTTATCAAGACGGGCAATCAGCGCATCGGTCAGCACGGTCTGCTTGCCGCAGATCGGCATGCCGATGGGGCTGTCATTGCGGAAGACATCCCGCGCCAGCACCATTCCGGCCGAAGCCTGCATCAAAGGAATCTTTTGCATTGATTTTACACCTTGTCCCGCATAAAAAAACACTGACGGGATAAATTAAAATATAATGAATGTTAAAGAAATTACACCGTAAAGTCAATGTTGATTGCTGTTTTTTCCGTTTCACAGCCTGTTTTGCCAGATTCTGACGGGATTCGCCACGGCGACTCATGTACCGGCGGGAAAACGGAAACTAGTGTTTGCCTGTTGTGAGCTTGCTCCCCTTGCCAACCAGCACAACCCCTGTCGCGGTATTCATGACAATCTTTCTGCCCACCCGCCCCCCCACATCACTGGCCGCAACCGGAATGCCGTATTCCGCCAGTATTTCATAGGCAAGCGTGACATTGCGGTCGCCGATCATGAATACTTCCGTACCAGTGCCCATGACATTGGCCCCCCCAAAGACCTTGGCAACCAGGGATTCCTTTCTGCATCCCATGGAAAGCAGTTTTGCAATAAGTTTTTCAATGGCAATATTGCCGTATTTGGGTGTCGCCAGACCTTCTCCGTTCCACAACGGCAGCATATAATGGTTTATACCGCCCTTGCGGAGCACAGGATCCCACAGGCAGACCGCAACGCATGAACCCAGCACCGTGCTGACATGATGGTCTTCAGCCGCGGCAAACAGGGTGCCGGGAAACAGGAAATGCTTTGCTATCGTGTTTTCGCTCTTCATCTGTGTCTATTTCTCGCTCATTTCATCAAAGAGGAACAGATTGCCCCCTTCGGCAAAAACATTTTCATCGGCAGTGAGAGAATTGGGGGGAAGCGTGGCGGTAAAGAGGGAACCCTCTCCCTGAGAGCTTGCCACCGCTATTGTTCCCTGCAACAGATCGGCAAGTGCCTTGGTGATACTAAGCCCCAGCCCCTGTCCCGGATGAGAACGGGTCGTTCCGCTCTCCAACTGGGTGAAGCGATCAAAGATACGCAGGTAGTTTTCCTCGGCAATCCCCACACCACGATCACGAACGGCCACCACCAGGTATCCCTCTGCGTCGATTGTCACGGCAATGGTCACCACGCCTCCGACAGGACTGAATTCGACCGCATTGGCCAAGAGGTTGGAAACGATGACCTGCAGCTTCTCCGCATCGGTCGGAAAACGCGACAGTCCATCCTCATGCGGCACAACCGGTTCGATACTCACCGCTTTTCTGGAGGCGCTGTGGCGAAACGACTCCACCGCATCGTCAACCAGCGCGGCCACGTTCACCTGTGCGATATGCGGATCGACCTCGCCCGCCTCCAGTTCGGCGGCCATGAAGATGTTGCGCAGTTGAAAATCCAGGTTACTGGCCTCGGAATGGATCAGTGAGGCGACATTGGCAACCTCTTCGCCCCCCTGCCCCATGGCGGTCAATTCAGCGGCCAGGCCGATGATGGCGTTAAGTGGGTTGTTGATCTCGTTGCGGATATTGGAGAGGAAGTTGCTTTTGAGCGATTCGGATTGTTCGAGCCGTCGGTTCATTTCCACCAGCTTGCGGTTCACCACGCTCAGGTCCGAAAAGGCCTTCCTGCTCTGGGCAAAACGGATGGTCAGTTCCTGGATCAGCTCTTCATCTGTCTTCATCGTACGACCCCTTTCACCGGTATCCCAACCCGCTCTCGCCACCTGGTTCCTGCCCTTTTGCCGCACCCGCCTGATCACTGACCGGCGCCCGGTTCTTCACCGCAAAAACCTCTATGCCGGCATTGGTCTCCAGCGGGCAGACGTTCTCGCAGATGCCGCAGCCATTACAGATCTCTTCCACCACGTACGGTTCCTTGATCCTGCGGCTGGCGCCGTCCGGGGCGATCACCTCCATCTCGCGGGAGCGAATAGCCTTGCTGGGGATGGGGCAATGCTCCTCACAGACGATGCAATCGATCCGCTTGGCAAACGGCAGGCAGTGATTCTTGTTAAAGACCGCCTTGCCGATTACCTCCCGTTGCTTTGTCTCAACCGGGAGCTGTGGAATCGCCCCGGTTGGGCAGACCTGTCCGCACAGGGTGCAGTTGTACTCGCAGTATCCCAGGCGCGGAATGACCAGCGGCGTGTAGATCCCTTCGATGCCGGCCTGGTAGGCCGCCGGATAGAGGGCGTTCTTCAGGCAAACCTTCATGCACTCCCCGCAGCGGACGCATTGTTCCAGAAACTCGTCCTCGCTGCGTACACCCGGCGGCCGCAAAAGGCGCGATTCCGTTTCCGGCTGCCGGAAACGGGCCGGTATCGCCACGAGCAGCCCGGCTGCCATGCCTCCCAACAGCACCCGCCGTTCCGGCATGAGCGGTCCATCCGGAAGAAGCTTGAGAGCAGGGCTGAACGTGACGCGCTCGTACGGGCACTGCACCTGGCACTCCATGCAGAGGATGCATTCCTCCTTGGCCAGGATATCCCGGTCAAAGGTGGTCGGGCAGATTTCGCGGCACTTCCCGCAATCGGGGCACAGCCCGACCGGCACCCGACTGAACAGGGAAAAGCGTCCCAGCCATCCCAGGAACGTCCCCAACGGGCAGAGGTTACGGCACCAGTTACGCTCCTCGTAACGCTCAAGAAATATGACGCCCAGCAGGATCAGGGCCGACAGGAACGCCAGCGGATAGAGCGTCTCGCGAAAGGGGAGCAGATGGCTGCGCAACAGGTTCCATGCCGGTGCCAGGGTGTCGCGCCGTTCACCGATCAGGTGGTAGAGTTCCACCCATCCGCTTCGCGCCGAGAGCCCCAGCAGCGGGTAGAAGAAAAAGGTCAGCCCCCGCAGCAGGATGGCGATCGGGTCCAGCAGGCCGGACAGGTTGAGATTGAACAGCGATGCGGACAAGATCAGCACCAGCAGCCAGTATTTCAGATTTCCCTTGAGTGCCGCGACAGGTTTCTTCTTTGCGATCCGGGAGGTCACCAGGTCGAGCACCGTTCCCAACGGGCAGATCCAGCCGCAGAAGAAGCGCCCCAACAGCAGCGTGGCCACCGTCATCAGCATGGCCGGCAGCAACAGCCAGGTCCAGGACTTGGCAGCCAGCAGGTAACTGAACAGGACCAGCGGATCGGCCCGAAAAAAGGCGTTCACCGCCGCATTGATCTCGTCCTTGCCCCGATACTCGGTCTGCACGAACAGGACCAGGAACATGGCCAGGAACAGGAGTTGCACTATGCGGGGGGTAGTGAATTTCACGAGGTAAATATTACCATATAAGGGTGCGTCCAGATACGAACGTCATCAGGTTCCCGGTAACCGGGTCCCGGAAGCCGAGCATCCGGGCGATCAGTTGCAGCGGCTTTGCAAAGTCATCCGCAACCTCCGGTTGCAGATCGGGATACAACCGGTCGTTCAGTATCCCGAAACCCAGCCCGCTCATGTGCAGCCGCAACTGGTGCGTCTGGCCCGTAAACGGGGACAACTCAAACCGCCCCATGCCGGAGCGCACCTCGGCCAGCGTGATCCGTGAGCGGGCATTTACCTCACCGGGGACCGTCGTCATCCTGAACCAGGGCTCTCCGGTTACGATCCTGTTCTCCACCAGCCATTCGTTCTCCTCCTGATGATGGGTACAGGGTGAGAGCGCCTCATAACGCTTTTCCACCTTACCATCCCTGAAAAGCGCATGGTACAGGTCACTGGTCTTTTTGTTCACGGAAAACATGACAATTCCCGCCGTCGCCCGATCGATACGATGGATCGGCGCCAGGTAGTCAATATCCGCCCGCCGGCGCAAACGGTTCAGCAGGCATTCATTGACGTACGCGCCACCTGGGGTAACGGGCAGGAAATGCGGTTTGCAGGCGACCAGAATGTCGTCATTGCGAAAGAGGATCTCTTCCTGAAACGGGATGACCCGTTCCTGTTCGACCTCCCGGAAATAGAACAACCGTTTCAGGGGGACATACCCGCTCTCCATGGTAATCGGGCAACCGGCCTCGTCCAGAACCTTTCCCGCGGCAATGCGCTGCTCCCATCTGGCCCGCGGCACACGGGGAAACCGTGCAACCAGAAACTCCATGATCGAAGGATACGGTTGTGGGACGTCCGGCGGGGTTACCGTTGAAGGGTATGGTGATATTCCCATGCGATGATTTCCTACGTTCTGAATTCCGGCGACACCATGGTGGAGAATCACCACCAACGCCAAAGCGCCACGACAAAAGTAATCACAAAGACCATGATCAGATTCATATAGGCCATGAAAAAGAAGACCCGTTCATGGAGCGGTCGCGCGGAAGCGGCGGCATCCCGGATCAATGTCCCTACGCACGGCATGGCCGCCACCTTGTCCTCGCCGTGGGGGGCCTGGCCGAGAAATTCGCTCAGGTCCTGGCCGGCCGGGTGACGGCCGGCATGCTTGCCCCCCTTCCAGAGTCGGCTGTTTCCCGCATCATAGACCTTGCCGTTATAGCCGAAATAGATCGGCCTGCCTTCGGAACCGTCAAAGAAGGCCAGTTTATCATGGGTAAATACGGATTCATCCGTACCATCCGGCGTAACGGCATTCCGTTTCGCCCGCAAGCGCGGACCGATCACCAGCACCACCACCAGCGCCGATCCGACCATGATGCAGAACAGGCCGACCTTGACCAGCAGCAGGATGCCGAAACGGGTGTGCAGCAGGACATCCGGAGAGGTTACCCGGTAGTGGGTCAGGATGGCACCGGTCAACGCCATGACGGCCATGGACACTAGCCCGACCCGCACCTCGCCGCGCGGCAGACCCTGGGAGGCATAGGCCGGCTTCAGGACCAGGTGCACATACAGAATCGTACCGAACCAGAGAATGGCTGTCAGAAGGTGGACATACCCGGCCACCAGCCGCAGCAGGCGGGAAGACCGGATACCCTCGGGAGATGGGGCGGTGGATGACGCGGGATGAAGCCGCGCCTGGAAGGCCTTGCCCGACACGGTCAACTCACCGCCGCCACTGGGGTTCAGGTGGCAGGCGCCGCACTCCTTGCCGGTCTGCATGGCGTATTCCTCGGTGGCATTCACGCTGCCGCACCAGAACAGGACAAGCAGCACCAGGCACAATCCCGAAAAGAGACCTTTCATCTATTGTCCTCGAAGGGGAGTCAATTCGTCAACGCCAGGTGATCTTGACCGGATTGCGCTGCGGTGGCCGCAGGTAGTGAAGCTGCGGATATCCCAGCATCATGGCGTAGATCGGCAGATGATCCATGGGCAGGTCCAGCGCCGCAAGCAGCGGCTCCCACTGGGACGCCGCCAGTTGGAAAAAACCTGCCCAGCAGGTGCCGAGACCAAAGGCCGGCGCAACGATCTCCAGATGCGAAAGGGCGATGATGGCATCGGTCCTGGCGGCAAGAGTGTCCTTGTGGGCGTAGGCCACCACCAGGTGCGGCGCCATGCGGCATACCAGGTCATCTCCCCGGTCCCAGGCCCGGATGATCCCCTTGAAATTGAAGTAGCCGTTGAGCGGCTCCGTCGAGGCCACCATGGCCCGCATCCAGTCCACTGCCAGGCCGGTCAGGCGCCGAACCTCCCGGCTATCGTGGATGATCAGCCAACGCACGGCCTGGCTGTTGGAGCTGCTGGGCGCATACCGCACGATATCCATCACCTGCTCGATGATGGTGCGATCCACGGCGGTCTCACGGTAACTCCGCACCGACCGGCGCATGCGCAGATATGCCCCAAGCAGCTCCGGCTCGATCTCGGCATCCACCCGCTCATAGGTGACCGGATCAAGACGCGGATCTGCCACCGTTATCGCCCCGGTCGGGCACACCGCGTGGCAATGTCCGCACACGAGGCAGCGTTTGGCGCCATCCGCCACGTAACGTGGCTGTCCGCTGCCGGACATCCTGATGATGCCGACCGGACAGGCCGTCACGCACATCCCGCACCGCGTACAGATTTGGGGGTTTACTGAAAGATCCGGCATGGTATCCTCTCCCGGTTAGGCCCGCACCACCCGGATCTTGTTCAGCTCCATCTCCCCCAGCCCGCGTTTATGGGCTGCAACGGTAACGGCGATATCCGCCGGCTTCAACCCGAACAGTGTGGTGGCAAAGGCATCGGCAGCCACGATATCCGTGGAGGCGATCACCTTGTTGAGCTTTTTTACATCCGCGATGTTGCCCCCCTGCGGGCCGTGGGCCGTCAGGATGCGGGTGGCGTCGATCACCGTCAGATGGCTCTTCACATGGGCGTTGACATCCGCAAGGGCCACGTCGATGTTGCGGTGGATGTAGCCGCGATTCCCCCCCATGACCCCCATGACGTTCTTGAGCCCCAGGGTCAGCGTGGAAAGGCCATGATGCTTTGCCACCGGCACATTGATGAAGACATTGGCAGAGAGCGCCTCGTCGTACAGCTCCCATTCCTTGAGAAAGCGACCGTTCAGGACCACCTTCCGGAAGCGCTCCTGTTCGATCTGCTTGCACTCCACCCCCTTCATCCCCTTCAGGGCGTTCTCGATGCCGCTGGTGACGTAGCAGCGCCGCGGATCGTTACAGGTGCGGTCAAAGACCTTGACCTTGCCGGCACCGGCGGCAAGACACTCCGCAACCACGGTCCGCACCACCAGGGGGTTGGTAGTGGCGGCAAACTCCGGTGCGCGATCCCAGCCTATGTTGGGCTTGACAACCACCACGTCGCCGGGCTTGACGAATTTCCTCATCCCGCCGATGGCATTGATGGCCTTCCGGGTGATGGCCGCATAGTCCGTCCCCTCGGCCACGGCGACCAGCGATGTCTCCCTGGCGGCCAAGACATCCTTTATCAGCGCTGGTGCCAATAGCGATGCAGCCCCGGCTGCCCTGAAAAACGATCGTCTGTCCATGATACTCTCCTCCAGCCCGTGGATGAATTTCCGCTGGTGTATTGTACGCTAACACGCCCAATTTTCAAGTCGCAAAAGCCCCGCCTGCTTTAGCCTGCGGGGCTTTTGGATGGGGAAACGGGGTGGTACAGGACCGCTTTTTCTACTTCAACACGAACGCCACCCGTGCATCGGCCATGAAGCCGCTGGCCTGATTGGCGGAGAAGATCTGCACCGCCGTGTCATCGGAAACCTGCAGATCGGACGGGCTGACCGTACCGGCCGCCTTGATCACCAGCGGATTTTTTACACCCCGTTTGCCCAGGGCGGCCCTGGCCTTTGCCACGCTGTTGGTGTATTCGCCGCACCCCTGTTCCACCAACACTTTCTGGCTGATCTTGGCCGGGTCGTACAACACCTCACCCTTGGGATTGAAGATCCGGTTGATCAACGCCGGACGGAAGCTGTAGCTGGTGGCGTCGATGATCAGGCCGTCATAGGGACCCATGGCCATCGGAGCCGGGGGTGGTACATCGGCCGGCGGGATGTAGGCCGGCTTATCCAGCTCCTTCCTGATCTTGGGTTCGGACAGGATCTTGTCGTACAGCACGGCGCCAAAACTCTTGGGACCGCTCATGCCGACCTTTATGATGACCAGGGCGGTCTCGTCAGCTTCGTTCCAGTCCTGCAGGACAACCTGGGCACCCTTGACGAAGCCGGCCACAGCGGTTTTAATCACATCAGAGGCCAGTTCCGAATCCTTGACCGTGGTTTCGCTGACAACGGCCACCCCTTCCAGCAGTTCGACCAGGCGGCGCTGGGCCACGACCTTGGCGGCGGTAGTAGCTGTCAGACGTTTTTGTCCTCCCGTAGTCCCCTTCTTGCCCACCCCTTCGCCCGCCACCAGGATGGCATCCCGGGTAAAGCCCTGCGCCACCGTGGTGGTGATGGTCAAGTGATTTTCGTCAAGATACCTGCGTGCCTTCTGGAAACGGCTGTCCACCTCGTCGCCGAACGCCAGGCTGGAGACACTCAACATCGCGACTACTGCTAGCAAGGTTCTCATTTTCATGGGTACTGCCCTCCTGTAATGAAGTTAGTGAATGTTTATCCGTTGTTGCAGCATGCGCACGGCAAGGATCGCCTCGGCACCGTCCACCGGGTCATTGATGCGGAATTCGCCGGAAAGCTCCCCCTCCATGATGCCACGGGTGGTCATGTTAAGTACGGCATTGTAAAACGGCGAGGTCGGCTTGACATCCGGGAAGGGGGAACGATCCTGGCCGAAAAAGGCGGTGGCCAGTTTCTCGTCGCCGGTCAGCTTTATTAGCACGTCCTCCAGGATAAAGGCCATCTCGCCCCGTGTCACCTTGTCGTTGACCTTGAAAAGATACGCCTTGGTGGTTTCGTCGAATTTCGGTTCAAGGCCGCGAACCTTCCATTTCATGACGGTCAGCACCTCATCCTTGAACGGGTGGCTCAGGACATCGGCCGGGGTAAACTCGGCCTGCATCTTGTCAACCTGGGACTTGGCCGGTATGCGCCCCGCAAAGAGCTTGTCCAGTTTCATCTCGTCGATCAACAACGCCGCCAGGTCGCCACGGCTGACGTTCGCCTTGACGGCGATCTTCTTGCCCACGTCTCCCACGGTGATGCCGCCCATGGCGCGAACGATCTTGGCGGTCTTCTTCCAGGCCAAGTCGGCCGGCTCATTCCACTTGCCGTCCTTGCGGGCTGCCAGGGTTTCGCGGAACTTGTCCTCGGCCTTGCGAAACTCGTAACCGTCCAGGTAGGCCAAGCCCATGAAATAGGAGGCGGCTTCCTTGCCCTGATAGTAGTCCAGCAGCTTTTCGTCAATCTTCTGATTCATGGCTTCCCGGTACGCATCTTCGGCCCTGTCCAGCCACTTGTCGCCCTTGATCAGGTTGTTCACCCGGATGGCGGCCACCTGGTTTTCAAAACGGTCATTGCCGGCCTCGGCCAGCTTGCGCCCCTTTTCCAGGCTTTCCAGTGCCTGTGCCGCATCGGCGCCCTTATAACCGGCATCCCGCTGAGTACGGGCCTTGATGGCATAGGCAACAGCCCGGCCGGACCAGGCCGGAGAGAATTGCTCTTCGCAATAGAGGGCACGATCGAACTTCTCCAGCGCCTGATCCACCTTGAGCTTCTCCAGCGACTCCATACCGCGCAGATAGTGATGGCGAGGATTGTCCTCGGGAGACGGGCAACGTGCCGGGGGTGTTGTGCATCCGGCAAAAACCGCGACCAGCGCCAACATAACCAGTAACCAGATCCTTTTCATACGCCTCTCCTTTTCACGTACATTCAAATTCATCCCGTATCCCTGAATCCGTGATGCCTCCATGCCTTGTTTGTCCGGAAGGCCTTTGCCATTGCATCTCAGGAGATGACCGTCAGCCCGGCGAAGGACCAGCGGAGTAAGTGGTTTGTTACGGCATGGCGACGTGCGGGCGCCGGCTCTTCAGGCCGCTGCGGCATTCCGGCATCACGGATTCAGGTATCCATAAGATCAACGAGCGATTTTTAACATAGTAACAGTAAAAAAATATTTGTAAACAATCTCTCACGAATCATGCCGGAAGCGGCATCAACCGGCGACCTTGGCCTTGGCCAGCGCAGCCCCCCCCAGAAGTCCGGCATCATCTCCCAGTTCGGTTTTGATGATAGTGCATCCCGAGGCGATCTGCGGGAAACAGCGCTGTCCGAGTTCGGCTGCCAGTGAGGGCAACAACAGATCGAAACTGGCGGCAACGCCACCACCGATAACGACCGCCTCCAGATTGAGGGTATTGATCAGGGACGCCAGGGCAATACCCAGCCACTGGCCCATGCGCCCAAAGGCGGCCACTGCTCCGCCTTCCCCCTGTCGTGCCAGATCGGCAACAATATGGGCATCCAAGGACGCTTGCCGGCCTGCGAGCAATTCATCCGGCAGCAGTTCCCGTGCAAAACGGACGAGCGCCGCCGCGGATACATACTGTTCCAAGCAGCCCCTGTTACCACAGGAGCACTGCATCCCTTCCGGCTCCACGGTTACATGCCCGAACTCGGCTGCAAAACCGCCGCTTCCGGTCCAGAGCCGGCCATCCAGGATCAAGCCGCTCCCCAGACCGGTACCGATGGTAATCACCATGCATGAAGAGAACTGCCTTCCAGCTCCAAAGGCCTGTTCCCCCAAGGCGATCAAGTTGGCGTCGTTGCCGCAAACCGATGGCATGCCGGTACGCTCCTCCAGAAAGGCGGCCAGGTTGAAGCCGTCCAGGGCGCGCATATTGACGGATGAATGGATAAGGCCGTCCCCACCGATCAACCCCGGCACACCGACGCCTATCCCCGCAATGGCCTCGGCGGACGTTCCGGCCACGGAACAGAGTTCGTCAATGCAGGCAACAAGGCGGTCACAGAACGCGGCGCGCCCCTCTGCAATGGCGCTGTCGGTTCGGCTCCGCAGCCGGATGTTTCCCCAACTGTCAACCAGGGCAAGACGCAGATTGGTACCGCCGATATCGATGCCGATAGAGAGATGTTCCACGATGGCCCTACCCTTCTGATTTGAGTCCGGCAAACAGCCGGTCGTAGGCCTCCATCAGCCCATCGGGGATGACCCGCACATCGCCGGTAACCGACATGAAGTTCGTATCGCCGTTCCAGCGTGGTACAATATGGATGTGAAGATGTTCCTCAACCCCCGCACCGGCCGCCTTGCCCAGGTTCATGCCGATATTGAATCCCTGGGGAGCGGCCACGGCCCGCAACAATGCGCATGCCCGGCGCACCCCGTGTGTCAGTCCGAGCAGTTCGTCGTCGGAAAGATCGTCCATCTCGGCCGTGTGGCGTAGCGGCGCAACCATCAGGTGCCCGCAGGTATAGGGATAACGATTCAGCATGATCAGGGCGTGCCGGTGCCTGGCAAGCACCAGACGTTCACGGTCATCGATCGCCTCCCGGGCCAGGCAGAATATGCAACCGTCCTCCTGGGGGGCATTGGAGATATAGGTCATACGCCAGGGAGCCCAGATCCGTTCCATAAAGCCTCCTCCTTATTTTATCCTGAATACGTGACGCCGGGGGCCTTCGTGGCCGGAAGAGCCGGGGCCCGTACGCCGCCCAGCCGTAACAAACCACTCACACCGCCAGTCCTTCGCCGAGCTGTCGCACGTTTCCTCATAAGCAATGGCAGAGGCCTTTCGGACTAACGGAGACATGGAGGCGTCACGTATTCAGGAAATAATTTTGTGAATGTACCTATCCCGTTTATCGGGGCCGGGATGGCCTCGAATTGTAGCAGCACGAGCAAAAGAGGCAAGCCTTAGTTCCAAAATATAACTATTTTTTAAGACCTCCCTATTAACTTCTTGACAAAATATGGCAGCAGAGCTATTGTTTTTCAGTTTCAATAAAAAAATAACGTTTGTTCCAGGGTAATTGACGATATTTTTTACCCTAACTAAAAGCGGAGGGCACCATGTCCAAAAAGATCGATGCGCTTGAATACCATTCAATGGGGCGCAAAGGAAAGATCGAGGTTATCTCGACCAAGCCGTGCCTGACGGCGCGTGACCTGTCTCTTGCCTACACCCCCGGGGTGGCGGAACCCTGCCTGGAGATCGAGAAAAACCCTGAAGACGCTTACAAGTACACCACCAAGGGGAACCTGGTGGGGGTTATTTCCAACGGCACCGCGGTCCTTGGCCTGGGCAACATCGGCGCCCTGGCGGGCAAGCCGGTCATGGAAGGGAAAGGGGTTCTCTTCAAGCGGTTCGCCGATATCGATGTCTTCGATATCGAGGTCAACAGTGAAAACCCCGACGAGGTCATCAAGTTCTGCCAACTGATCGAGCCTACCTTCGGCGGGATCAACCTGGAGGACATCAAGGCGCCGGAGTGTTTCTACATCGAGGAAGAACTGAAGAAAACCTTGAGCATCCCGGTCTTTCACGACGACCAGCACGGCACCGCTATCATATCCTCCGCGGCCCTGATCAATGCCCTGGAGTTGAACGGCAAAAAGATAGAGCAGATCCGGATCGTGGTCAACGGAGCGGGCGCAGCGGCCATTGCCTGCGCCAACCTGGCCATCTCGCTGGGTGTAAAGCGGGAAAACCTTATGATGTGCGACACCAAGGGGGTCATCTACAAGGGTCGCGCCGAAGGGATGAACAAATACAAGGAACGCTTTGCCGTGGATACGCCGCTTCGCACCATGGAAGAGGCCGCCGAAGGGGCAGACGTCCTGTTCGGGCTCTCCTCCAAGGGGGCATTTACCCCGGAGATGGTGCGCAGTATGGCCAACAACCCGATCATCTTTGCCATGGCCAATCCAGACCCGGAGATCACGCCCGAAGAGGCCCATGCGGTGCGCGGCGACGTCCTGATCGCCACCGGCCGTTCCGACTATCCCAACCAGGTCAACAACGTGCTCGGCTTCCCCTTCATCTTCCGTGGGGCCCTGGATGTGCGCGCCACGACCATCAATGAAGAGATGAAAAAGGCTGCGGTCTACGCCCTGGCGGAACTGGCACGGGAAGAATGCCCCGACTCGGTCTGCCGTGCCTACGGCAACGTAAAGTTCTCCTTTGGCCGGGACTACATCATCCCCAAACCGTTCGATCCCCGGGCCCTGCTGCGGGTGGCCCCGGCCATCGCCAAGGCGGCCATGGACTCCGGCGTTGCGCGCCAGCCGATTGCGGATATGGACAAATACGTCGAGCATCTGGAATCGTTGCAGGGCAAGGCCAAAGAGACGATGCGCCTGATCATCAACAAGGCCAAGGCCGATCCCAAGCGGGTCGCCTTCCCGGAAGGGGACAACGAGAAGATCCTGCGTGCCGCCCAGATCCTGGTGGAAGACGAGATCGCGCGCCCGATTCTGATCGGCAACGGCGACAAGATCCGGGCCAAGATGGAAGAACTGGGGATCGAACTCCCCGGCGTGCCGATAATTGACACAGAGACATCGGAATTTGCCGAGGAATACGCCGATGAGTTGTACCGTCTGCGCCAGCGCAAGGGAGTAACGGCCAATGAGGCGCGCCGCATCATCCGCCGCAAGTCCCGTAACCATTTCGGTTCCATGATGGTGCGCATGGGAGATGCGGACGCCATGCTCGCGGGCATCGACGCCCACTATCCCGAGACCATCCGGCCGGCGTTGGAGGTGGTGGGCAAGCAGCCGCAACTCACCTCGGTCCACGGCATGTACATGATGGTATTCAAGAAGGGGATCTACTTCCTGGCCGATACCACGGTTGACATCGACCCCACGCCGGAAGAACTGGCTGAAACCGCTATCCTGGCGGCCGAGAAGGTCCGTCTTCTGGACATCGAGCCGCGCATCGCCATGCTCTCCTTCTCCAACTTCGGTTCTGTCACCCACCCCCAGGCGCTCAAGGTCAAACGCGCCGTGGAGATCGTCAAGGAGCGGGCTCCCGACCTGATCGTGGAAGGCGAGATGCATGCAGACACCGCCGTGGAGCAGGAGTTGTTGGAGCACTTCTCCTTCTCCAAGATGAAAAACCCCGCCAACATCCTGATCTTCCCCGACCTCAACTCGGGCAATATCTGTTACAAGCTGCTCCATCACCTGGGTGGCGCCGACGCCATCGGGCCGATCCTGATGGGCATGAAGAAACCGGTTCACGTGCTGCAACGGGGCGACGATGTGAACGACATCGTCAACATGGCCGCCATTGCCGTGGTGGACGCCCAAACCAACTGATTCAGACCGAGACATATGGCCAATGAAAAAGGCATGAGAGAGCGGAGCTACAGCCCGAACCTCATGCCTTTTCTTTTGTGGGTAGTTAAGCGGTTGGTGAACGAGGAAACAGGGGGCGGGAAGCCCCTCGGGGAAAGGGAGGGCCGCTAGGCAGGGGAGGATTGTTCTTCGCGCTCCCGTTCAATGGCGACCGAAACGATCAGCCACTCGTTGTCAATGTCATACAGAAGCGTCAGGGTATCATGGGTACCGTACATGGAGATAATGTACTCGTCACCAGTGACCACCGAAGGGGTTGAGATACGTATATCCAAACCGCCGGTCGACAGATGCATCTTGAATGAGCCAGTGATCATGTTGGCAATTTCGCCGATGGCATCAAGGACATTTTCATGTATCCCCGCATCTGGCGTGCTGAGGATTTTGGAGGTTATCTTGCGAGCCAGGGGCATGGAGCCATGGAGACTGACAATACCGTTGTACGTACCCACCATGCCAACCATGGCCGTAACGCCGTTCCTGAAAAGGTTCACCGGCTCTATCAGAGCCGGAGTATTCTTCGTGTCTTCCATGCCGATCATGGTACTGAATATTTCATGGACATCCTGGATGAGCAGTCCGGCAAGCCCATCTTCGGTAATTCCCAATCTGTTCAGCATGACAGCTGGTAACGTCATCGCGACTTCCTTCCTCGGGACATTTCACAATATATGCATTTAACGGAAACCCGTTCTCCTACTTAAGGTCGAAACCCCGCAGATCATCATCCGAGAACTCGAGAGCGGCATCTCTCCCGACGCCGTCGGGATGTGACCGTCGGGCACGGAAATGGGGACTGACCGCATCAATTTCGGCCAACAGTTTGTCGGCCTCGTCGGTCTTGCCGAGCAGATTGCAGGTCAGGGCCAGCTCATGCTTGATCCACAAGGTTTCCTCAAGGTTCAGCCCCGGCTTCAGCAGGGATACCAGAACGACCCTTCTCCCTGTGGATGCCTGCGTGGTATCCTCGACACTCAATCCCGGTTTCAGCAGGGATCGCAACACGCTTTCGGACGTCGTCGCATCACCTTTATCCCGCAGACAGGCGCCTTGCAGGACAAGACATTTCATCTTCAGGGCCGGGTCCTCCCCGGCACAGCGAAACTCCCTGATGGCATCATCATAAAGCCCCATTTCCCTGAAAGACACCCCCAAATCATAATGAGAGCTGGCATCCGCATTATCCAGGTCGCTGCCGAACTTGACGCCACCCGGCGACAGGGAGATGCTGTCAAAAACAACCGAGACCGAATCAAGCCAATCGTCGGCCAAAAACCCCGTGGGCTCTATATTCGCCTCCACGCTTTCGAATCCCGCAGTGCCATCGATCTCGATCTCGATCTCCAGCTCGTCTTCATCGGGGTAATCGAGGACTTCCCGGACCATGGAGGGAGAACCCTTTGCAGGCTCTGGCACTGCTGACAGCTCCACACCCGGTTTGCCGCCGGTCCCGTCATCCTGCGCCGTTTCCGGTTTTTCTGGGGCTGTCGATTCTTTGCCGCCGAAACGATCCGAGCCTGCCGGTTGTTCTCGGGATGCAACGGGGACGCCATCTCCGGCAGATTTGGCGGAAATGGCCTTGAATGATGCCAGCCTGGGGCCAAGCGCTTCAGCACCGGGCGTGTCGCCGACCGCCTCGAGGGCGCGTCTCAACCCTTCCAGCACCCGCACGTTGACCGGATCGATCTCGTCAAGACCCTTGTATATCCTGGCCAGGAAAGCGGCATCCCCGGCATCCATGAATGCCTGCTCGTAGAGATCGAGCTGCGCCAGCGCCTCCTTGACGTTCCGTTCGGCAACCAGGCACTCCAGCAACCCTTGTTTGGGTGCGGCGTCATCGGGGAAAAATTTGAGGTAATGCTGAAAAGCAAACTTGGCGCGTTGAGGCTGGTTGAGCTTTTTGTAGGCAGCGACCATCAGATCCCAACTGCGCCGGTCATGGGGGTTGCTTCGCAGTAAGGCCTGTATGCCCGTGACAGCCGAAGCGGCATTGCCGTTCTCCACCTGATCGGTCAGCACTTCGAGCATGAAACCGGTTTTTTCCGGAAACAACTGTTGGATACGCGCATTCAGCTTGACAAGCGCCGCACCGTCGCCACGTTCCTGGAGGAGAGCGGCCAACCGCACGAACACCGCGTATGATTCTTCCTTTTTACCGGCCTGAAGACACGCTTCCCCCAGTTTGAGCTTGATGCTGATATTGCCCGGGTCAATGTTCTGCATTCTGGCAAGAACCTTGAGCGCCTCCTCCGCATTGGGCAATTTGTCGTAATAATCATAAGCCTGTTTGTATTCTGCCAGGGCATTGCCCACCAGTCCATGCTGCTCGTTCAGACCGGCAAGTGTCATGGTTATGGCAATATCCTGCGGGAAAAGCTTCTGGAGTTGTTTATAGACCGCAATGGCCTTGAGGTAGAAGCCATGACTGGAATAGAACGTTCCGATTGCCTCGAACTCGGAGCGGGCCTCCGTGCCGCGTCCCGCCTTGACAAGGAGTTCGGCCAGTTTCTGGCGATGATTGAGTGCCGAAGGCTCCAGCGACACTATCTGTCGATAGGCCTCCACAGCCTTGTCCATCTGACCACGCAGCACCAGCCGCTGCGCCTCTTCAATAAGTTTATCTTTCTTGGAAACCGCTACCGCCATGGTTAATTATCCTGTTGTCCCAACGAGCTAAAATACTTGGAAAAAATATATTAAAAGTACGGCAAATATCCACCAGTGTCAAGCATAATAACCCGTTTCTATTAGGTTTTTAACCAAATCTTGGTAAACTGAAATATTTTTGACATGCCCATCAAAATACAGTAGCGTAATGCACCTCATGCCGGGCTATAAGCGGTGCAACCCGCAGCCTTTTGTCCGCGTCATCCTGCCGACGGAGGCTCAGTGATGCATGTTCAGCACCTCCTTAAAGAATACCTCCAAATCCACGGATACTGGCTCCTGTTCGCAGGGACCTTCCTGGAAGGCGAGGCCATCCTGATCATGGCCGGTTTTCTGGCCTTTGAGGGATATCTGAATATCGGCGGCGTCATCCTCACGGCCTTTGCCGGGTCGTTTCTCGGCGATCAATTCTATTTCTACCTCGGCTATTTCAAGGGAAGGAAACTGCTGCATCGTTTCCACGCCATTGCCCGCAAATTCCGCGAGGCTCTGCGCCTGATCGAGAAGTACGGCGCCTTTGTTGCGTTCATCTCCCGCTACACCTACGGATTTCGCATTGTGCTCCCCCTTATACTCGGGATCACCAGCCTGCCGGCCCGTACGTTCCTCTGGATCAACCTGATCAGCGCCCTGTCCTGGGCCACGGTGTTTTCACTGGGCGGATACCTGTTCGGCAAAAGCGCATCCCTGTTCCTCGACGACGTGAGCAAGTACGAATATCATCTCATGCTGGCGCTGGCGGGATTCATCGTGACAGCCTGGCTGGTTCACCTGTATCATATGTGGCAACTGAAGCGGCCGGCCCGGGAACGGCTGGCCAGGATACGCGCGCTGTCCCGCGCCCGAAATGGAGATACATGAACTCGGCAAACGAACATATAAGCATAATACTGGTCGAACCCCAGTCCCCCGGCAACATCGGCATGGTTTGCCGCGCCATGAAGAACATGGGGCTGTCACAACTGCGCCTGATAAAGGGATGCGATCGCTTTCAGCCCGAATCGCTCAAGTTCGCAGTGGCGGCCAGGGATCTGCTGGAACGGGCAGAGGTCTTTCCTGACCTGGCCTCGGCCCTGGCCGACAGCACCCTGACGGTTGGGACCACCCGGCGTCACGGCAAATACCGCCAGGAGATCCTCTCTCCGCCCGAGGTGGCAACACGTCTCAGGGACCAAACCGGGCCCGACTGCCGGGCCGCCATCGTATTCGGCCGCGAGGACAGCGGACTGACAACCGATGAACTCTCTCTCTGCCGCTGGCACGCAACCATCCCCTCGGCCGATGAATACGGTTCTCTCAACCTGGCCCAGTCCGTACTGGTATTCTGCTATGAGCTCGGCAAGGCCGGTGCCTCTCCCGGAGGAGGGAGAGAGCAGCAACTGGCCGACTCAGCGGACATGGAATCACTGTTCGGCCAGATGGGCGCCTGCCTGCTAAAGATCGGCTTCCTGAATGAACAGAACCCGGAGCACATCATGCGCTCGTTGCGCCGGATCTTTTTCCGGGCCGAACTGGACAGCCGCGAGGTGGCCATCTTCCGGGGCATGATGACCCAAATCGATTGGGCCAGCAGCGGCTTTGACGGCAGGAAGCGCCCATGAATGCGACTACCATAGGACTGGTGGCTGGCACCCTGACCAGCGTCGCCGCCATCCCCCAGGTCGTGAAGACCCTGCGTACCCGCCATGCCAGGGATATATCCGTCTGGCAGCCGCTGCTGCTGGTCTTGGGGGTTGCGCTCTGGCTGGCCTACGGCATCATGCTGCGCGACCAACCACTGATCCTCGCGAATATCATCCCCCTGGTGTGCAATGCCTGGCTCGTCGCACTGAAGATGCGCTGGCGGGACGTGTGATTCTGTTTGGAGTTTTGTCTTTCGGGCAAGGCTATGTGTCCCCTGACAACCTGTTGACACCTATCGATTCTTACCATATTATTATTACGTAAGAATTATGGAGGGTACCATGACCACATCGGTTTTGACATCAAAGTACCAGACAACGGTCCCCAAAGTTGTACGGAAGCTGTTGGGGCTGGAGGTTCACGACGCCATCGAATGGCACGTGGAAGGCGGCAAGGCGACAGTCGTTCCCGCCCGGAGTGATTTTCTTTCCCACCGCGGAAGCATTGCCGTCGGCGCTGGTGACATATCTTCCGACATTGAAGCCGCCCGTTCTCTCAGGGTTGAGAAATACCGATGAAGCGTGTGGTTATCGATACCAACTTATTGGTCTCGTTTGTAACCGACCGCAACAAAGAGCAGCAGGAACAAGCGGCCCTTCTATTCGATGCCGCACGGCGCTCCCATCTCCTCATCCTCTGTCATCAGAACGTAGTGACTGAATTTGTCTATGTCCTGAATCGCATCTACAAGGTAGACCCGTCAGCCATCAACACATTGCTCCACGACCTACTTTCCACGCCCGGGATAGAGATGGTCAACGACCTGGATCACATGATACTGCTCGATATCTGGCCTGCAAGGTGCGCGGATTACGGGGATGCCGTTTTGCTGGCATATTGCAAGGCAAACAGAGATGTGGTGCTTGCCACCTTTGACCAGAGGTTGATCAAGACAGCGCAAGGGATCGGCGTAAAGATCCGTTGAATGGGTGAGAACTGCCACCTTCATCAATAGCTTGAAAAGAAGGGCAAATCATGTAGGATAGCATTTATTAAGTGCACCTAAAGGAGGACCTACCATGAAACAATTAATCGCAAAGATGCCTATTATCCTGCTGCTGGCGCTTTTGTCGGGCTGCGGCTACAACACCATGCAGGCCAACGAGGAAGCGGTCGTCGCCGCATGGGGAAATGTTGAATCATCCTATCAACGGCGGGCCGACCTGATCCCCAACCTGGTAGAGGTTGTCAAGGGGTATGCCAAACACGAGGCCGACACCCTGAAAGCGGTTACCGAGGCACGCGCCAAGGTCGGTTCCATGCAGGTTACCAAGGATGTCCTCAACAACCCCGCCAGCTTGAACAAATTCCAGCAGGCCCAGGGGGAACTCTCCGGCGCCCTCTCCCGCCTGATGGTGGTGGTGGAGAAATACCCCGACCTGAAAGCCAACCAGAATTTCATGGATCTGCAGAAACAGCTTGAGGGAACCGAGAACCGTATCAATGTGGCCCGTGAACGCTACAATCAGGCGGTGCAGGTATTCAACACCAGCATCCGCACCTTCCCCAACTCCATGACCAATTCCCTGATCCTGCACCTGCAGCGCAAGGAGGCGTTCAAGGCCGAGGAAGGGGCGAAGGTTGCACCTAAAGTGAAGTTCTGATTCCTTAACCCTGATAAACAGGATAGTGCGTTAGCCAAATCATTTTCTGCCAGAAAAACGCAGAAAATGATTTGTAACTTACTAAAGCATGCTCTCACTCGCTCACTCCGTTCGCTAGAGCCCACAGAGAACACAGAGAAATCGCTTATATCTTAGATTCTCTCTGTGTGCTTTGTGAGCTCTGTGAGAAACTGGTTTTACCGATTTGGGGTTAATCTTTATGTACATAAAGCGCATCCTCATCCTGCTCCTGTTGATTCTCCTGCCGCTCCCGGCACTGGCGCTGGATGTCCCGCAACTTACCGGGCGGGTCAACGACTACGCCCATCTGCTCTCCCCGGAGGCTTCGGCCAAGCTTGAGCAGAAACTGGCCGCATTCGAACGCGAGACCAGCAATCAGGTGGTCGTGCTGACCATACCTTCGCTGCAAGGTGATATCCTCGAGCAATTTGCCATCAGGGTAGCCGAGCAGTGGAAACCGGGCCAAAAGGGAAAAGACAACGGCGTGCTGCTGATCCTTGCCAAGGCGGAGCGCAAGGTGCGCATCGAGGTCGGCATGGGACTCCAGGGGGCGTTGCCGGATATAACCGCCAGCCACATCATCCGCGACGTCATGCGGCCCTATCTGAAAGACGACAACTACGACCAGGGCATCAGCGCCGGAGTGGATGCCATCATGGCTGCAACCAAGGGGGAATTCAAGGCTTCCCCCACAGACGCGGCCGGCAAAACCCACCGCACATCCCCATCGGCAATTACCCTGTTTCTCCTTGTTGCCGTAGCGGCACTCATCCTGAGCACATTCTCCCGTTATCTGGGTGGATTGGGCGGCGCCGTCGGACTCCCCCTGGCTTCATGGTTTCTCTTTCCCGGCATCTCTATCGTGAGCCTGGCTCTGCTTGCCGCGGCCGGTTTCGCGGGAGGCCTGCTGCTCAGCCTGCTCTTCGGCGGCATGTCCGGCGGTGGCGGCGGTTTCTTTGGAGGGGGCTGGGGCGGTGGCTTCGGAGGAGGCTTTGGAGGGGGCTTCGGGGGTGGCGGTTCATCCGGCGGCAGTGACGATGGGGGGTTCTCGGGTGGTGGCGGCGGTTTCGACGGTGGCGGCTCTTCCGATGACTATTGATTTCCTATAAACCGTGTGCCGCCACCTCCAGGACACGGGTCATCGGGAATTGCTCATTCTCCGTGACTCAGGGACTCAGGGACTCAGTGGCATTATCGCCATTTTGATTTACAAACAAATCTTAACTGGTATCCATCCATACCATCTAATTTAATTGGAGGAGGCAGATCATGAAGCGAACCTTGCTTATCATACTCGCTCTTGCAACGTTCTGCGCGAGCACGGCGCTTGCCGACGTACAACGGGTGACCGGCGAAGGTCCCAGCAGGGAGCAGGCGTTGGCCAGCGCCCTTCGCAGTGCAGTGGAACAGGGTGTCGGCACCTTTATCAAGTCTACCTCCATGGTGGTGGACTCCCAGTTGGTGGATGACAAGATACTCTCCCACAGCAAAGGCTATGTCACCGGTTACAAGATCCTCAAGGAAGGGAGGACCGTGGACGGCTATGCGGTGACCATCAGCGCCACCGTGGACGCCCGGGTGCTCAAGGATGATATCGACGCCCTCACCATCCTGAGAAAGGTTGTCGGCAATCCGCGTATCCTGGTTGCCTTCAACCAAAAGGGCGAAGGGGCTCAGACATTAATGAACAAAACCTTTGTGGATGAGATCAACAGCGGCATTGAAGAAGCCCTGACCGACAAGCAGTTCCGCGTCGTGGACAAGTCCGCCTCCGATCAATTTGCCCGGCAGATCGCCGATACCCATGACATCAATGCGGAGTTGAACAAGGCTGCCGCCTACGGTCTCAAATTCAACGCCGAATACACCCTTCTGTACAGCGTCAGCTTCAAAGAAGGAAAGATAAACCGCCCGGACGATGGCTACCGGGTCGTACTGCCGGTAAAGGCGAAACTCATCGACAATACCCGCGCCCAGGTGATAACCAACAAGGCGATCGACGCCACGGCACAGGGACTGACGGCGGAGAGCGCCCTGCAAAAGGCGGGACGTGCCGGAGGCAAGGAGATTGTCGTCCCGATTATCGAGGTACTGCAAAAGAGTTGGATGGATATGCAGCAAAACGGGGCACTCTACACCGTGGTGATCGACGGGGTCAACGATCCGGAGGAGATAGCACGATTTACCGAAATGTTTGAAAGGTTCCCTCTGGTCAACACCGCCAAGGAGGTCGAATCGGGTGGCGGCAAGACCACCTTCGAAGCGACCTATAAGGGAAAACGGGACCAACTCGATCGTGACGTCCTTCGGGCCACCAGGGAACTGGGCTGGAAGGTCACCAGGGTCCGTGCCGAAGACGCCCGCAGCAGTTGGAAGAAACAGTAAGGGTCTGCCAACGAACACCATGGTCAGAATCGCGGCCAGATTCAGACCGGGTTTGGTTGAGTCGACTGAGCAAAAACCGCGGGCGTCACAAGGCTGCCGGTGTAGTGATTGAGACGAAACTGAAGATGGCCTGAAGATGTGATGCAAGATGAACAGTGTTATTCTTTGTCATGCCCCAGGGCGCCGCGTTGATTCCGCATCAACCGGCGCACATTTCCTCCACGCAACATTTGACAGAGACTCCACCATCATGTATACAAATCAGCACTAACATTCCTTATTCTTCCCCATCTCACACATAGTTATCCAACCCAGGAGGGCCCATGAATCTTTCGCCACGCATGTTGCTCGCTACCGTCCTTGCCAGTGCCCTGTTCCCCATGACCGCCTGCCAGACCGCTCCACCTCTTCCCGACGACCGGACCGTTTCCCTTGAGGAGTTCTTTGCACCGCCATCCGACAAGGTAATGAATAACGCCGACAGTATCGTGGTCAAAGGTGTCCGTACTAAATTCGTACGAGGGAACCTGCGGGCCGACTTCAAGCTCTACAACGATCGCGGCCGACGCAACGTTATCAGCTATCGGGTCCAGTGGCTTGACAGGGACGGCATGATGTCGAGCCCCTATGACCCTTGGACTACCATTTCCCTTGATGGGCAACAGGAGATGGTCGTGACGATGACATCGCCAAGCCACAAGGCCGTCGATTACCGGCTTGAGTTGAAAACTAACTGATAGCGCCTTGATTTGTGATTTGGAATAACGTGGCTGTCGAGAATATTTCATTGATGGAGGGAATCATGACCAGGAAACTCATACCAGCGGCTCTCATGTTGCTTTGTCTTGTCGTGCCTACGATTGCGTCTGCCGAAATGCTTGAGGTAATCGGCGTCGGCAAGGCCCCGATTACCGGGAACAACTCGGCGACCGTCGCTGCAGCAACCAAGAATGCCAAGCGGGCGGCCGTCGAAGAGCTCCTCACGAAACTGATCAGCCCGACCGCCCCCAACGATCCCAACGTACGGGCGGCCATGGAAAAGATCCTGGTCCAGATCGGCGACAACAAGATCGTCAGACGGAAAGCCGCCAAGGATGAAGAAAACAATTACGAACTGACCATTACCGTTCGGATAGACACCCTGGAATTTCTCAAGTTGATGCAAACGCAGGGTATAGCACCCACCGGGGACCGCCTGTCCAAGATACTGGTGGTCATGGATGAATATCACACCACGCCCACCGACAAGCAGAAACCGCTCAGGGAGGTGGTGGAGTACTCCCATGACAAGACGGCCACCGCCGCGGCGAGCCTTTCCGCAGCATCAAGCGAATCATCCAACACGAATGCCTCAGCCAGGGAATCCAGCGCCAGCAGGGCAGACTATGCCGCGGGCCGTCAATCATCCGGTTACGCAAGCGGCGGCCACTCCGGCATGTACGGTGGCGGCGGATATGCCTCCGGCGGTCAATCCAGCGGTTACGCGGCAGGGTCGGCGGCACAGCGCTCCAGCAGTTCCGCCGACTATTCCAACCAGTCGGCCGCATCATCCAGTCTTGACCAACAGTCCTTCGCCCAGAAGAAGGATGTGGTCAACTTCAAGAAGCTGGTGGAGTATCAACCCCAGAACGTGGGGCCGGACAAGGAGAACCTGACCTACGCGGCCCTGATGCGTGAGGCGAGAAAATTCGACCTGGCCATGATGGATAACTCGGTGCTCCGCAGCACCTATTTCAGGGGTAAGGCGCTGACCATCCAGGAGATGGACAACAGTCCTGAGTTGGCCCGTTATGTGGAATTTGCCCGGAAAAACAAGGCCGACTACTTCATGATGGGCAACTCCATCATCCGTGACCTGGGGGGCAACCAGTGCGATGGTGTGGTAAGCCTCAAAGCCTTTTCCACGGAGGACAACGAGCTTCTGGCCGCAGACATGCACAATGAAAGCGCCCGCGGCACCAGCAGCGACGACTGCCGCGCATCGGTCGCCAACAAGCTGGCCTACTTCGTCGGCAAGACCATCGGCTCCTCCATAAAGGATTATCACCGGCAACGGGAGGTATCCGGCAAGGAGTATACCGTTGTGCTGTTGAGCGCCATGGGTGATCTCACCGGCAGAATGACCAGTTCGTTTTCCCGGGGGCTGGCAAAGCTGAAAGGCCTCAACAGCAAGGTCAACGTGCGGAACAGCACCAACAGGGAGTATGAAGTCATGCTGGCCTACAAGGGAGAGGTTCCCTTTGCCGACGCCTTGGGCGAGGTACTCGATGCCGTGCCGGCCCTGAAGCAGGCCGACTACACCGTCAACGGCACCAGGATCGAGATCTGCCTGGAAGGCCCGCGACGCTGCAAATAAACCGCACTCCGGCCCCCTCCATCGTGTGATGGTTGGGGCCGTTTCGTTCCATGCACTTCAGACAGTTGCAGGAGGCGTTATCATGAGCCGTGCCGTACAAACCATGATTGTTGTGCTGTTGTCCTGCTTGCTGCCATCCGTGGTATTTGCCGCGCCCACGGTCTACCCGGTGAAGGAGGTGTTCGGGTTTACGGCCCCCGTACTGCCGACCAAGGCGCCGGTTTTTGCAAAATGGGTCGCCACACGGGGAGAGGACTCCCTTGAAAAGGAGTTTGACGCGGTCTTCAGGAAAGAGTTCGGTCCCCTGGCAGCGAAAAACGTCACCGATGTCAACAAGCACGAGGTCCTGGTTGCCTCGCTGCACCTGATCCGCGCTTCCCAGTATGTTGTGCCCAAAATGGGCAATTACGAAGTCCACATGCCGATCACCTTGAGCATCGTCATTACCAACCCCTCAACCGGCGAGGCCATCTACTCGTTCACCAAGACCTCCTATGCGGAAGCTCTGCTTGCCAACCCGAACGCGGATAGTCAGGCGGAAAAGCTGCTGCTGCAACAAACCGCCTCCAACTACACTACCCTGCTGCACATGCTGATCAAGGAGGTAAAAAAGGGCTACAATCCGGAAAAGATCGAGGTCAGCGTGGCCACGGCATGGAAAGGGCTGTATATCCTTGACAAGGGGGGCAAGTTTGGCATCAGCCGGGATGACAGCCTGGTCGATGCGACAGGCAACGAGATCAACGTCAAGTATGTGACCGAGGACTACGCCGTTGCCTCAAGCCTGCTGGGCAAGGTGGGACAGGGACAGAAGTTTTTCAAGTACGCCACGGCCAGTACCTCCAGCATGTTCAGCAAGCCGCGGGTCCTGACCATGCATGAAGGCTGGAACAATCCGGTTCTGACCGAGATTGCCCGTGTTTTTGATTCGGAGATCTCGAAGGAATCGGCCTTTACCCTTCTGCCGGTCAATGAATATTTCCGAAAAATGCTGTTTGCGCTTGCCCGTGACACCTATGCGGGAAAATTCGAGACCACTCAGCAGCGCGCCGTTCCGGACTACATGATGAAGTTCAGCGCCACAACGCCACGAGTCTATACGATCAGCGAACATGGGAAATTCGGCATCAACGTCTATGAACAGTATGTTGTTGGCGAACTGCTCGACAAGCAGGGAAGAATCATCTTTTCCGCCTTCGGCGCCGACAGTATCCAGGACAAGGATGTGGGCGGCATGGTATTCGGAAAGGAGGCCCGCCTGGAGGTCTTGCTGAAAAACGCCGTGGTCAATCTTGCCGAACAGTTTGCCAAATCCATCAAGTTCTCCCATTTTGTCATGCCGGTGAAACGTACCGACGGCAACAGCGTCGAGGTTGAGGACAAGTCCAAGGAATTGCGCATCGGCCAGGGGGTTACGCTGTACCGGAACATCGGCCGTGTGGACGGGATTAACTCCGACGTTGTTATCCCGATCTGGCAGGCAAGCGTGGTTGAGGCGGACAATGGGCGAGTGAAACTCGATCTGGTGCTCCCCATGGTCGAGGGCAAGGTTTCGGTATCGGGAGACGACATGGTGATCGTTGATTCGGTTTCCGCGGCGTCCGGTGCGGAGCAGAGCGAAACATCCGTCGCCTACTGCACTCACGCCTCTCCCAAACTCGGCCCCCTTGACATCAATGATTTCAACGTCATTTCACGGGCATTCGGATATCGTCTCCCCTATACCCTGTACGACCTTGATGACGCCTTTTCCTGGATGATACGCGCGGCTGTCCAAGATGGCGGCTTCAAGGACACCCTGAAACTCGGGAACGTGAACACCGCCGGACGCTGCCTTCTGCCGGTCCACAAGGCCGTACTGGACAAGAACAGTTGCGTCGAGGGGGTCTGCTCGTACGAGATTTCCCTTCTTGCCGGTTATCGCCTGTATGCCGGTCAGGAGGTAAAAGGGAAAGCCGGCTCAAAAACAACCATCAAAACCGAGGATTGTCATCAGGAATGTCAGCCTCCCGTCATCCAGGGAGATTTGAGCAAAAACACCCTGCCCATACTCAGGGATGCCATTCTCAAGCTTCATTACCAATAACACTACTACCGAAGAAAACCACCCACAAAGGAGCTTTAACCATGATGATCAGAACCGCTGTTGTCACACTCGCTCTTGGACTAGCCGCTGCCGGTACCGCCGGTGCCTGGGGAATTCCCACAATTCCGGGTATTACCAGTGCCAGTTCCAGCTCTTCTTACGGCGACCCCGACGCCTTCCTGGCAAAGGCCAAGAACGCCGAAGCATTGATCGACAAGAGCGCTGATTCCCTGTACAAAGCCGTTGCCAGCAAGGAAGAGCAGGCGAAGATGGAAGAACTGCAAAAAAAATTGAACGAAACAACCGATGACAAGGAAAAGAATGCCCTGCGCCAGGAAATAACGGAAAGCGAAATGGCCACCATCGGAAAACGTGCCAAGGACAAGCAGTTACAAAAAGAGGCCAAGAAATGGGATGCCAAGAAAAAAGAGATGGTTTCCACCGCCTTCTACAACTTCTCGCTGGGTGCACTCCAGGCCGGTCTGCTGGTTCCCGAAGGGACCAATCTTGCAAGCTCACTTTCCAGTGGTAATCCTATCACCATTGCCCGCTTTGCCCTCAAAGTCACTTCGATATGGGAAGCGGTTAAAACGATCAAGGGAATCCTTGGTGGCACCGCCAATGTCATCGGCGCCATGAAACCGCTTATGTCGGCGGCCCATATAGAGGTCAAGACCCCTTCAAGCGCCACCGAACAACCGAAAGATGCGTCATCGGAACTCTAAACACGGTTTTGACTGACAACAAAGAAAGCGGGAAGGCTCAATACCTTACCCGCTTTTTTTTGTTATCGGCAATCCCTGCCGAAAATATTATTTCATCAGGATCTTGAGCGCCTGTTTCAGCAGCTCTTCCACCCCTGCCCCGCCGGACGCATCCAGACCACCCAGAGCTTTGCGAACCTGGGGTTCCTTGTAGCCCAGGTTGAGCAGCGCCGAGGCAACATCGTCCATAACGTCGCCCGCGGGCAGTTCACGCCGCTCCGCCGCCGGTACGGAGGTCATGTCCAGTTTCCCCACCTTCTCCTTCAACTCCAGGATCAACCGCTCGGCGGTCTTCTTGCCGATTCCCGGAATGGCCGACAGCTTGTGGATATCTCCCTGGCTCAAGGCCTGGGCCAGGGCTGCCGGCTGGATATTGGAAAGGATATCACGGCCCAACTTGGGGCCGATACCCGAAACCGAGATCAGCAGTTGGAAGAAAGACTTCTCCAGCCGGGTACGAAACCCGTAGAGCTGGATAGCGTCCTCCCGCACGCTGGTATGGATATGCAGACTGACAGTCCCCTCCTCGGGGAGTTCATAATAGGTGGAAAAGGGGATCAGCACCCGATACCCGACGCCGTTCACGTCAAGGACGATGTGGTCCGGGGATTTGTAGGCGATTTGGCCGGTGAGCATGGCGATCATGGCTTGAAGTTCCTCCAGGAAGTGGCCCGTTTGGGCGGTCTCGGACCGGTCTGTTGTGTGAGCCCGTGGGAATTGATATGGCAAACCGCCACGGCCAGGGCGTCGGAGGCATCGGCCTGGGCGATCTCGGGCAACCCCAGAAGCGCCTTGAGCATCTTCTGCACCTGCCCCTTTTCCGCCCTTCCCTGCCCTACCACGGCCTGTTTGACCTGCAAGGCGGTGTATTCGGCCACCGGCAACCCGGCATGCACGGCAGCCACGATGGCCGCGCCGCGCGCCTGCCCAAGCTTGAGGGCGCTCTGCGCATTGGTGGAAAAGAAGATGTTCTCCACCGCCACCTCATCGGGCCGATACTCGGCGATAACCTGTGACAGACCGTCGAAGATCCGTTTCAGCCGTCCCGGGAAATCCGCCGCGCTATCGGTGAAGATAGCACCGTTATCCACATGGACAAGTTGATTGCCGGCCTGTTCCACAATGCCGTAGCCGGTGATGCGTGAACCGGGGTCGATGCCGAGCACTCTCATATCACGCTCCCACACTTGAATGCCCACCAACAGAGATGCCGAGAACGCGGAATTTTTCGTCCTGGGTTTGGCAATCGAGCAATGACGCGGAGGCGTACCTACATGGTACGCCGCACAAGACATTGTGAAGATTGGCGAAGCCAGGGCGGAAAAGAACCGTTCCTATCAGAACCCGCAACCGCCGCCGTTTCTTTGGTGATACTTCTGGTGATACGCCTCCGCCTCCCAGAAGGTTGTGGCAGGCACGATCACGGTTACGATCCGCCGCCGCAATCGGCCGGAACGGTCAAGCCGTTCAAGCGACTCTTCCGCCAGGCAACGCTGCTCGTCGGTGTGGTAAAAGATGGCCGACCGGTACTGGTCACCCATGTCCGGCCCCTGGCGGTTGAGTTGGGTCGGGTCGTGGCAGTCCCAGAAGATATCCAGCAACCTTTCAAACGAGATCAGCTCAGGGTCAAAGGTGACCTCCACCGCCTCGGCATGGCCGGTATCATGGCCGCACACATCCTTGTAGGCAGGGTTCTCGGTGTGTCCGCCGGTGTATCCCACCCGTGTGGCGATAACACCGGGGACACCGATGAAGACATCTTCCACACCCCAGAAACAGCCAGCCGCAAAGGTCGCCTTCTCCATCTCTGTCCCCCAAAATCAAAAGGGGGCCAAAGCCCCCTTTCAAACCGCATCTCACATCAGCTTTTCCATCTCCTCGGCTGATATGTCGAAGTTGGCGTAGACGTTCTGGACATCGTCATTATCCTCAAGCTTGTCCATCAGCTTGAGCATGCTCTCGGCCTGTTTCCCCTCCAGTGCCACCATGGTCTGGGGGATCATGGTGATCTCGGCATTGGCGAACTTGAAGCCTTTGGCCTCCAAAGCCTCGCGCACCTCGATGAAGCTGGATGGATCGGTCGTCACCTCGAACTGTTCGTCCTCTTCGGTCACATCGTCGGCGCCAGCCTCGATAGCGGCCTCGAAGAGTTGTTCGAAATCTACATTCTTGTCAAAGGCGATCAACCCTTTTTTGCTGAATATCCAGGCAACACAGCCAGCCTCGCCCATATTGCCGTTATTTTTGGTGAAGATGCTGCGCACATCCGAGACCGTGCGGTTGCGGTTATCGGTCATCACCTCGACCAGAACAGCCACACCTCCGGGACCATACCCTTCATAGACGATCTCCTCGTAGGTGACACCCTCCATCCCGCCGGTACCCTTCTTGATGGCCCGCTCGATGTTGTCCTTGGGCATGTTTTCGGCCTTGGCCTTATCGACCGCCGTTCTCAGGCGCGGATTGGCCGCCGGATCGCCGCCTCCCAGCTTGGCCGCCACAGAGATCTCCTTGATGATCTTGGTAAAGACCTTGCCTCGCTTGGCATCGGCTGCGCCCTTTTTGTGCTTGATGGTACTCCATTTATTATGACCTGACATCTTTCCCGCTCCTTAGAGAAAATGTGAAACACGTGTTTTTTTGTTGCCGGAAAAATCGGCAAATAGTAGCATGGTCGCTACCCTCTGTCCAGAGGGAAAAACGCTACGCAAAAGGACAGGATGATCATGCGCATGACAGGGAATATGGCAGTGATTATGTTGGTGATGCTTCTGGCGCTGCTTGCCGGCGGTTGTTCAACGGTACCCGTCTCCAAGAATGAACTTCCCCCGATCCTGTCCCAGGAAGAACTCATCCGCTCCTATGAAAAACTGGGCAGGATTCAGATCACGCGAGAGGTCTACGCCCCCAACATAATCCAGATGTCCGACGTGCGTGCGTGGGGATACCGGGCAATTCGCGAGGAAGCTGCCAAAATGCAGGCTGACGCGGTCATTCTGCCCGAAGTAAGCAGCCGCGACACCACCTATCTGATCGTGCCATCCATCGAGTACCGCGCCACCGGAGTTGCCATCAGGTTCAAATAGGGATTGACAGGGCAGTGGATAATTTTATATAAGGTTTGTTCACACAACAACCGGCGGCGTAGCCAAGTGGTAAGGCAGAGGTCTGCAAAACCTTTATTCAGCGGTTCAAATCCGCTCGCCGCCTCCAAACATTACAGGCACTTAGAGAAATCTATGTGCCTTTTGTTTTATCTGCTGATGCGGATTTTGACGCGGATTCGCAGACAACATTCCCGCAAATCCTCATCATCCGATTTCCCGAAAGGCCGGCAGAGTAAAGGTGAACGTGCTCCCTTTGCCCAGCTCACTCTCTACCCAGATGTTGCCCCCGTGACGTTCTATAATGAGCCTGCATATGGGCAGACCAAGTCCGGTGCCCTTCGGTTTGTCGGTAAGCGTTTCTCCGATCTGACTGAATTTGTCGAATATTGTCCGATGCAGCGTCTCGGGAATCCCTTTACCGGTATCGGAGACGCTTACCAGCAGATTTCCCTGTACCTTCCCGGCCGTACAGAAAACATGTCCCTGTTCCGTAAATTTGAGCGCATTGGAAAACAGATGGTGCATGACATGGGAGAGCCGGCGGCTATCGCCGACAACGGATGGCAAATCAGCCTCGATCTCCCAGGAAAAATCAAGCCCCCTGCTCTTGAATTGTTCCACAAACTCCGTCGCCACGCCGTTAATCACGGATTCCAGGGAAACATTATCGCTGCAAATATCCGCTGTACCCGCTTCAAGCGCAGTCAGCTCAAGGACATTGTCGATCAGGTCGGCAAGACGATTACCCTCTGACACAAGAATATCCAGGTTGGCATCGATTTGCCCGATCACCCGCACCACCTTCTCGTCATTCGGGGTAATCGACGACAGCAGTTTGCAATATTTTTGCCGGGCGATTTCGGCGTAGCCGATGATTGAGGTAAGGGGAGTTCGCAACTCGTGGGAAATTGAGGAGAGGAACGCCGTCTTCATCTTGTCCAGTTCCTTGAGCTTCTCGCAGGCAGCCTTCAGCACCATCGATTCCTCTGCGCTTTTGCCCAGGCTTCTGACTTCACGTTCAAGGGCAGCCTTTTCAATCGCCCGTTTGAGCGTCACCAAGATTCTGCTCAACTGCGGGGGCTTTTCCGTAAAATCGTAGGCGCCGAGCTTGATTGCCTCAACCGCGGTGGATATGTCGCCAAACGCGGTCACCATGATAACCGGGACATCAGGGTCATGCCTCCTCATCTCCCTGAGCGTCGTGATACCGTCCATACCGGGCATCTTGAGGTCCAACAGGACCGCATCAAAGGCGGTACCGCGAAACAGTTCAAGCGCACTCTGCCCGTCGCAGGCATCCGTAACCGTGTACCCGACCTCGGCCAGCTTTTCATTCAGTACAAAACGCACCATTTCATCATCATCTACCACCAGGACATGCATCACACCCTCCTCCGGAAGCCAACGCCTCCATTACCCGTTCATACGCACCGAAAAAACGGGAATAACCGGCGCGGGCCGAATCCAGATCTCCCGCTATGGCAAACATTTCAATGATTCCTGCTTCGTCGCTCATAACACCGGCCCCCATCATGGCGGCAGAACCGCGAATGGAGTGGGCAAACCGTTCAACCAGGGCTGCATCGCCGGCATCGAGTGACTCCTTGAGCAGTGCAACCTGGGCAGGTATATTTTTCACGAAGATCGCCCTGATCTTCACAAGCATCTGCTCGTCACCCTCAAGCCAGCTCAGGGCTTTCCGGTTATCCACGGGATTTTGATCGTTCATTCACGCTCCCAAAGTCCGTGTTCAGGCCGTAACAGTCACATGCCGAGAATAGTGCGGGCAGTTTCCAAAACAACGTCGGGATTATAGGGTTTTGTCATATAGATGTCGGCACCTGCCGCCTCCCCCTTCTGCCGGTCCGCCTCCTGTCCCATTACCGTGAGCAGAACAATATAGACCCCCTTCAGGGCAAGATCGTTCTTGACAATGCTACAGACATCGAAGCCATTCAATTTCGGCATCATCACATCGAGAAAGACGATTTCAGGCACTTCCCGCGTAATGATCTCCAATGCGGACTCACCGTTATCAGCGGTAAACAGTTCCACCCCCTCTTCCTCCAGATCCTCCAGGATCTGTTCGAGCAGCAAACGGGTATGGAGTTCGTCGTCAACAATCAGGATTTTAGGCATGGACGTCCCTTTCACAAGAATTCTGCTGCATACGCTCAATATCACAATTCACAGAAGCATTAAAGCAATTCCATCTCCGTACGGAGATTCAGCACCATGATGTCTCCCGTTGCGCATGTCGGTGGTTTCCGTGTATTCTGTAGTCACCCGTCGCTCATTGTTGTCCCCGGGCACGAAACCATGATATAAGTACACGGCAATGAATCAAGAATTGAGCCAAAACATGACATCACGCGATCATACCCTCTCTGCCCTCTCGCTCCTCTTCGTCGAGGATGACGAATTTGCCAGAAAGATCTCCTGCAAACTGATATCCCTGGGATTTCCGGGTCTTGTGATTCATCAGGCGGAAAACGGGCAGGCAGGACTGGAACTGTTCAATGCGCACAAACCGGACATCGTTATCAGCGACATCAACATGCCGGTCATGGATGGCATACGGATGGTAAAAAATATCAGGGCACTATCTCCCCACACCACTATTATCATTGTCACCGCCCATAGCGATGAAATGTATCGTGACGACATAAGCGGCATGGGGATCTTTCATTGTGTGGCAAAACCGATAAATCACAAAAAGCTTTTTGAGGCAATTGAGGCCTGTTGCGCCACGATCAGTACGGGACACGCCCAGTAGCGACCAAGCTCCCCCAATGGGGCGCGCACTTCTCTTTTTTCTTGCCCATTTTCCAGATTATGGTACATCTGACGCACATCGCTATCGCAGCCATGCCATAGAGTTATATTTTCCAGGAGTTGTGTATGAGATGTCTGGTCGTTGAAGACGATGATTTTGGGCGGGAAATGCTGGCAAGCATACTGTCGGATTATGCCGACACCATAGATACCGCCAAAGACGGTGCCGAGGCGGTCCAACAGTTTGTTCAGGCGCTGCACGACGGGTGCCCGTACCAGTTGATCTGTCTTGACATCATGATGCCGGTGATGGACGGGCAGGAGGCCCTGAAGCGCATGCGGCACCTGGAAAAAGAGGCCGGTATCTCCGGTTCTCAGGCCGCGGTCATCATCATGACAACCGCCCTGGATTCCCTTGAAGACATCCAGAATGCCATCTGGCAGGGCGAATGCAACGATTATATGGTCAAACCGATCTCTCAGGCCGACCTGCTGGCACTACTGAATAAATACAAACTGATCGCGCCCCACCCCTGACCCTACATGTTTGAGACGATGTTGCAACAAGAAAGGCCTGAATATCAGGCCTTTTTCCGTCTTCAGTCATTTACTGCTCAAGCTTCGATGCAACCGTTTTCGCGTTCTTCAGATCACGATACACATTCAGCGGCACCGGCCGGCCATCCCGTATCCGCAGCACGCTCAGATGTAGGTGTGTCGGTGAACGGCGCTTGGCGGCGTTATAGCCGCTTCGCCCCACCGTGGCCAGCGCATCCCCCGGCTTGACCATCTCTCCCAGTCCAACCAATAGCCCGCCGTTGTGGGCGTAGTACACAAGCAGGTCGTGGGCCGGGTCATAGATCCAAAGATACCTGCCGCCCCGCAGACCGCTTCCCTGCTCCCACTCCTGCTCCAGGGCCACCACAATGCCGCCGGCCAGGGAAAGCACCTTGACCGGCGCGCCGGTGCGGTCATCCAGGCTCTGCTGACGCCGGTCGTGGATAAAGATGTCGAAAGCCGGGTGGCCGCCGTGGCGGTTGCCGGTGAAGTAGTCGTAGCCACGTGCCACGAAGCCGTGACCCCGGCCTCCTTCGATGGCCCGGACATCGTAACCCGCCAGGGGAAAGACCCAGGCCGTTTTCGGATAATCGATCCCGCCTGCTGCGTAATACCCCTTGCCGATCTCCGCCAGCAACAGTTTCAGCTCGGCCCTGGCCGATTCACGGCCGATCTTGTTGTCGCGGATCAGGTTGTTGAGGGCGTTGAAACGGACACACGGGAGACTTGCCTCACGGCCGGGAGCCGCTCGGCCCGGCTGCGTGTCACGAGCAGGCGGATCGGCAGCTTGCAAGAACCCGTGCGGTGATAGTGGTATAATGAAAAACACTGCAAACAGGGCATACGGTAATAGTTTCACAGGGTATCCTGACGGGAAAATAGTCGCAAATCGGTGCGGAAAAGCATATCATCCGGCCAACGCCGAAACAACACAAATACGGGACAGGTTTCATGCAACTATCCAAAAAGAACATATTGGCCATACTCAAGGAAATTGGCGCCCCCATCCATTTCGCGGGACTGTTGCGCGATTTCGGCGGCCGTCACGTCAAGCACGAGCTGAAACGGATGCTGGAAGACATGGCCGATGACGGCGAGATCATCAGACTGAGGGGGAACAGCTATTCCCTTGCAACAATGGTCAAGACCGTACGCGGCAGACTTTCGGTGCATCGTGACGGCTACGGCTTCTTGATCCCGGAAGGTGGCGACGAGGATGTCTTCATCCCATCCAAGTACATGAAGGGTGCCCTGAACGGCGATCTGGTCGAAGCCACCGCCGGACAGAGCCGCATGGGGGGCGGAAAACGGGACGGGCGCGTGGTTGCGGTCGTGGAACGGGCCACGAGCCGCGTCGTGGGGCGCTACGAGGAAACCCGGCGCGGCGCGATTGTCATCCCCGAGGACCAGCGGCTCAACCTGGTGGTCAGCATTCCCGTCAAGGGACGCGGCAAGGCCGAGGACGGCCACCAGGTGGTGGCGGAGCTGACCGCCTACCCCATCGGCGGCCGCCCTGCCGAGGGGAGGATCATCGAGGTTCTGGGGTGGCCGGACGATCCCGAGGTGGAGGTGCAATCGGTCATCCGGCGCTTCGACCTGCCCCATGTCTTTGGCCCTGACGTGCTGGCCGAGGCCGAAGCGGTTCCGGGAGCGGTTTCCACCGACGACCTCAAGGGGCGTGTTGACCTACGCAGGATGCCGACCGTCACTATTGACGGCGAAACGGCCCGCGACTTCGACGATGCCGTTTCACTCAAGCGCGAGGGGGCCAATTTCCGGCTCTGGGTATCCATTGCCGATGTCTCCAACTACGTCAAAAAAGACAGCCCCCTGGACCGGGAGGCATATCTGCGCGGCACCTCGGTCTACTTCCCGGACCGCTGCATTCCCATGCTGCCTGAACGGCTCTCGAACGGCATCTGTTCCCTCAATCCCCAGGTGGACCGCCTGACCATGACCGCCGAGATGCTCTTCAACCCGGCGGGTATCATGCTGGAATCCGCCTTCTATCCCAGTGTCATCAAGAGCACGGCCCGGCTGACCTACACCATTGTCAGGCAGATCATCGTGGACGACGACCGGGAGGTGGCCGACAAGCACCGCCCCATCACCCCCATGCTGCTGGAGATGAAGGAGCTGGCCCTGATCCTCCAGGGGATGCGGCGCAAACGGGGCAGCATCGATTTCGATCTGCCCGAGCCGGAGATAATCATCGGCCTGACCGGCAAAACCGAGGGGATCATCCGGGCCGAACGCAACCTGGCCCACCAACTGATCGAGCAGTTCATGCTGGCCGCCAACGAGGCGGTGGCACGCTTTGTCACGGACAAGGCAATCCCCTTCCTGTATCGCATCCATGAAAATCCCGACCCGGCCAAGCTGAGCAACTTCCAGGAATTCATCTACGGCTTCGGCTACGAGTTTGCCTTAAAGGACGACAAGGTCGACCCGAAGGAGCTTCAACGCCTGCTGGATCAGGCCGCGGGCCGCCCCGAGGAACGCATGCTCAACTACGCCCTGCTGCGCTGCATGAAGCAGGCCCGCTATGCCGCGGAAAACCTGGGGCACTTCGGCCTGGCATCGGCCTGTTATTGCCACTTCACCTCCCCGATCCGCCGCTATCCCGACCTGGTGGTGCACCGTATCCTCAGGGCCGTGCTTGCGCTATCCCCCCTCCCCGGCCCTCCCCCTCCTGGGGAGGGAGTTAGTCTCCTCCCCCCAGCGGGGGGAGGTCGGGAGGGGGGCAAAGACTCGAAACGTGCCGCCAAGCAACTCGCCATTGCCACCCAGGGCCTGGGCGAGGTGGGCGAACACACCAGCAAGCGTGAGCGGGTGGCCATGGAGGCCGAGCGTGACGTGGTTGAGATGAAGAAGGTCCAGTACATGCAGCAGCATCTGGGCGAGGAGTTCGACGGCTATATCACCGGGGTGACCGGATTCGGCTTCTTCGTGGAGTTGGATGAACTGTTCGTGGAGGGATTGGTGCACATCTCTACGTTGGACGACGACATGTACAGCTACGAGGAGAAGCAGCATTCCCTGGTGGGACGCCGCCTGCGGCGCGTCTACCGCATCGGTGACAAGGCCAGGGTCAAGGTGGTTGCGGTCTCCCCCGCCACGCGGCGTATCGAGTTCGTTCTGGTGGGGCACACCGCCTCGGTGCCACCGGCACGGCAATCGGCGATCGTCACTGCGAGCGAGGAATATCCGCGCATTCCGCTCAGGGGAAAACGGCCGCCTGCGGCGGCCCGCCGCCCTGGCGACACGGATAATGATCGTCACGGCCAGAGCGCCGGCAAATCAAACGGCAAGAAACGTCGTTGAAACCGGTTGCACAACCCCGCATCGCTGTGGTAGGTAAGAGGCATGGCCGAAGAAAAAGTACTCCCCTTCATCGAACATCTGGTTGAACTGCGCAAGCGCCTGGTGATCATTGTCATTGCCGTGGTTATCGGCATGGGCGTGTCTTGGAACTTTTCCACCGACATCCTGAACTTTGTGGAAAAGCCCTTGACCGGCAAGACCTACCTGACCGAGATCAAGAATCGGGTTTACCTCCAGCTCAAGGAACGCGCACCCGCCCTCTATACCCGCTACAAGCTGGATCAGGAGGTCAACGCGCCCCAGAAGAAGCACCCGCTTAACTACAGTGCGCCGCTGGAACCGTTTTTCATCCAGTGCAAGATATCCATGCTGGCGGGATTCATCCTGGTCCTGCCGATCGTCTTCCACCAGTTGTGGCAGTTCATCGCGCCGGGCCTGACCCGTAAGGAACGGCGCTGGGTCGTCCCCTTCGTTACCGCCGCCTCCCTCACCTTCTGCGTCGGCGCTATGTTCTTCCTGATCGTGATCTGGCCGGTAATCATCAACTTCTCCCTTTCCTACGAGGCGGAGGGGCTGCAAAGCTGGTTTAACATCAGCGCCTACGTCAACTTCTGCCTCCGCCTGATCCTGGTCTTCGGATTGATCTTCGAGCTGCCCATCCTTACCCTGATCCTGTCTCGCTTCGGCCTGGTCAACTACCAGTTCCTGGCACCCAAGCGCAAGTACGCCCTTCTGGCCAGCGCCATCGTGGCCGCCTTCCATGCCGACCTGATCACCATGTTCGTCATCATGATTCCCATGTACCTTATGTATGAAATCAGCATCTGGGTGGCCCTGATCTTCGGGAAACGCAAACCGGTCCTGGCCGAGACACCGCCCGTATAATTCCGATTTCAAATCAAGGATGAAATCAAGGCGGCGAGGATTGAGGCGACGAAGGCCCTCACCCGGCCTTTGGCCACCCTCTCCCGAAGGGAGAGGGTAACAGTATACTCTCTCCCTCCGGGAGAGAGATAGAGTGAGGGAGACGTTGAGGAGCTGAAGACGAGCCAACGCAGATAGCGCCTTGATTTGGAATTGGAGGAGGTTCCCATGAGCAAGACGATCGGCATCCTCACCGGCGGCGGCGACTGCCCCGGCCTGAACGCCGTGATCCGTGGGGTGGTCAAGAGCGCCATCATTCGCCATGGATGGCGGGTAATCGGTATCGAGGACGGCTTTGACGGCCTGCGGGACCTGAACAAATGCGGTCCCCTTACCCTGGAGAGCGTGCGCGGCATCCTCCCCCGGGGCGGCACCATCCTGGGCACCACCAATCGCGGGAACCCGTTTGACTGTCCCGTGGAACGTGACGGCCGGACAGTCCATATGGATTGTTCCGATATGGTGGTGGACAATGTCCGTCGCCTGGGTATCGATGCCCTGATCGCGGTAGGTGGCGAAGGTTCGCTCAAGATTGCCCTGGAGTTGTCCCGGAAAGGGGTACCGGTTGTCGGCGTCCCCAAGACCATCGACAACGACCTGGGCGAGACCGATTTTACCTTTGGTTACAATACGGCCCTGGAAACCGCCACCGACGCCTTGGACAAACTGCACACCACGGCCGAAAGTCACCACCGGGTGATGATCCTGGAGGTAATGGGAAGATATGCAGGTTGGATTGCACTGGAATCCGGCATAGCCGGGGGCGCCGACGTGATCCTTATCCCGGAAATCCCCTATGATCTTGAAAAGGTATGCACGTCCATTGCCGAGCGCTCGGCCCGCGGCAGCCATTTCAGCATTATCGTGACCGCCGAGGGGGCGTTCCCCAAGGGAGGCGACCGGGTAGTGATAAAGGCGGCCGACGAGCATTCCGCTATCGAGCGCCTTGGCGGCATCGGCCAGTATGTGGCCAGACAGATAGAAAAGTGCCTGGAGATGGACGTGAGGGTGACGGTCTTGGGGCACCTGCAGCGCGGCGGTTCTCCAACCACCTTTGATCGTGCCCTGGGGAGCCGTTTCGGCACCAAGGCCATCCAGATGGTTGCCGACGGCGAATTCGGCCGCATGGCCTGCCTGAGGGGGAGAAAAATCTGCTCGGTTCCGATCGAGGACGCCACGCGCGACCTGAAGCTGGTGGACCCGGATGGGGAGATCGTTCGCACCGCTGAAGACCTGGGTATCATGATGGGACGTTAAAGCTAACATGCAACCGGCACATACATTTTTTCTATTGACAAAGCGTAAAAAAACATCTAAATAGGATAAAATTAGTCTTTTAGAGGTTTTTTACGATGATGGAATTGACACGCAAAGGTGAATACGCAATCCGTGGTATCGTCTATCTGGCCTCCCAAAAGCCGGATCAGGTCTGCCTCCTGAGTGACATAGCAGCCGCAGTTGATGTTCCCCAAACATTCCTCGCAAAAATCTTCCAGCAATTCAGCAAAATTGGTCTCGTACGCTCATATCGTGGAACCGGCGGAGGTTTTGTGCTCGGCCGCGCCCCGGAAAAAATTTCGCTTCTCGAGGTAGTTGAGGCGGTGGAAGGTTCGATCCTTCCCAACCGTTGCGTTACCGGAGACGATGAATGTGATCGTTCGGGCAGCTGCAAGGTCCATCCGGTCTGGATCAAGGTCCAGGAACAAGTACGTGACATCCTCGCCAAGGTCACTCTGAAGGAATTGGCTGGAGAATAACGCCTCAAGCACGGCAAAAAAAATTTTGCCCGCAATTGGGACTTTAAATATCTTTTTTAACTCATTGTACTTGCTTTTATGTAATTTGCTTGTATACTGGCATAAAATTAATTTGATATTTTCAAATCTTCCGATTGCAACCCCACTAGCAGAAAACAACACAAAGGAGGAAGTATGGACGTACTAACCCTCAGTCAGTTGCAGTTCGCGGCAACCGGTATGTTCCACTGGATCTTTGTCCCTCTCACGCTCGGTCTCTCGATTTTGACCGCCTGGATGGAGACCAAGTATGTGACAACCGGAGACGAAATGTGGCTCCGCATGACCAAGTTCTGGGGCAAGCTGTTCCTGATCAACTTTGCCTTGGGCGTGGTCACAGGTATCACCATGGAATTCCAGTTCGGCATGAACTGGTCCGAGTATTCCCGTTATGTGGGTGATATCTTCGGTGCGCCTTTGGCGATTGAGGCAACCCTGGCCTTCTTCCTGGAATCGGTCTTTATCGGCGTATGGATCTTCGGCTGGAACAAGATATCCAAAAAGGCCCACATGATTACCATCTGGCTGGCCTCGGTCGCCACGAACGTTTCAGCCCTTATCATCCTTCTGGCAAACGCCTGGATGCAAAAACCGGTCGGTTACGTGTTGCGTAATGGCAGGGCCGAGATGAACGACTTCCTGGCCGTCCTGACCAATGACTACGGCTGGATCAAATTCATCCACACGCTGCTTTCCGGTTATGCCCTGGCCGCCTTCGTGATCATGGGTGTTTCCGCCTGGCACATATTGAGAAAAAACGAGATCGATTTCTTCAAGCGTTCCTTCAAACTGGCAGCTACCTGGGCATTTGTTGCCTCGATCGGCGTAGCCGTGACCGGCGACATGCATGCCGTTGAGATCGCCGAACACCAACCCACGAAGTTTGCCGCCATGGAAGCACAATGGGAAACCAAGCGCGGTGTCGGCATGAGCCTGTTGCTGATTCCGGATGTGGCCAAAGAATGCAATTCTGTCGATCAATTGTGCATTCCCAACCTTCTCAGCCTTCTGGCCTTCCATGACGCAACCGGCGAAGTAAAAGGCCTGAAAGCCTTTCCGAAGGAACTTCGCCCGCCGGTAACCCCAACCTTTCTCTCCTTCCGCGTCATGGTCGGGCTCGGTACGTTCATGATCCTTGCCAGCCTGTTGGGCATCATACTTTCCAGAAGGCAGAATTTTACCGACCAGCGGGCATTCCTGTCACTGATGGTCTTTGCAATTCCGGCCCCGTATCTGGCCGAGCAACTCGGCTGGCTCGTGGCTGAATTGGGACGGCAACCCTGGATTGTGTATGGAGTCCTCAAAACCTCCGATGCCGTTTCAAAATCGATCACGACCACGCAAGTGGCGTTGTCGCTGCTCGGTTTCACCGTGCTGTACGGCCTGTTGGGCGCCATTGACATCTTCCTGCTGGTCAAATACGCAAAAAAGGGGCCGGATGCGGACCTCTCGAATATCATCAACGTACAGGGGAGGGGATAAACCATGGACGTATCCATATTCCAGGTCATCTGGTTCGTGTTGTGGGGAGTATTGTGGGCGGTCTATTTCATGCTGGACGGTTTTGTCCTGGGCAGCGGTTTCCTGTCGGGGTTCCTGGCTAAAAACGATACCGAGAAACGGGTCCTGATCAATACGGTCGGTCCGGTCTGGGACGGTAACGAGGTCTGGCTGATCACCGCCGGTGGCGCCACCTTTGCAGCCTTCCCCACCACGTACGCCCTGATGTTCAGCAACCTGTACTCGGCCCTGCTGCTCCTGCTGTTTGCCCTGATCGTGCGCGGCGTATCCTTTGAATTCAGAAGCAAGCTGGAAAGCACCACCTGGAGGGCATCATGGGATATGGCCATTGTCATTTCCAGCTTTCTTCCGGCACTTCTGTTCGGGGTTGCCTTCGGCAATATTTTCAAAGGTATCCCGATGAAGAACGACTTTGCCACCCTGAACTTTACCTACGACGGGACATTGATCGGCCTGCTCAATCCCTACGGCCTGGTTACGGGCGTACTGTTCGTTCTCCTTTTTGCCGTTCACGGTTCGCTCTATGCCGCGATCAAGACCACCGGCGACCTGAGCAAGCGCGCCGGCGACCTGGCCAACAAACTCTGGTTGCCGCTTCTGGTTGTTGCCGTTGTCTTCCTGGGCTACACCTACCCTGCCACGAAGCTGTATGACAACTTTCTCAAAGCACCGGTTTTGCTGGTCGTTCCAGTCATTGCAGTCGTGTCGTTGCTGCTGGTCAAGGTCTTTGCCGTCAAGGGCGCCCTGCACAAATCCTTCCTCTTTTCGTGCCTGACCATCGTCTTCGTGGTCTTTACCGGGGTGACCGGGCTTTTCCCCAACCTGATCCCCTCGAACCTTGATCCGGCCTCAAACCTGACCATCTTCAACTCCTCGTCCAGCCTGTTGACGCTGCAGATCATGACCGTGGTGGCGCTGATTTTCGTCCCGACCGTCATTGCTTACAAGATCTGGGTCTATCGGCTCTTCCGCGCCAGGGTTACCAATGAGGATGTAACGGGCAATTCCGAAGCATACTGATTACGGCTTACGTTCCCGATACCGACAAAAAGACCTCCGAGCTTCAAGCCTCGGAGGTCTTTTTATTAGCAACAAACGGCGCTCACGCGGAGACGCGGAGTTCGCGGAGAAATTCAAGAAATCAATGACCACCCATCAGGTGTTGGTTATTTTGGCTACTTGCCTGATTTTACCGCGTTCTCCGCGTCTCCGCGTGCAAATGCTTTTTAGGTTTATTGCTACCCACACCAACAGTTCATCCCATGTGCACAATCCGGTCGGCCAAGGCCAGGCAGGCGGGGCGATGGGTGATGACCAGCAGGGTCTTGCCCCTGGTCCGTTCAATAAGCCGGGCAACCACCTCTTGTTCCGTTACGCTATCAAGGCTCTCGGTCGGCTCATCCAGTATCATGATCGGCGCATCCTTTACCAGTGCACGCGCCAGGGCGATACGCCGCGCCTCACCGCCGGAAACCGCGGCGCCCCCCTCCCCCACGGGCGTATCCAGCCCCAGGGGCAACGTTGCCGTCCAGGCTGCCAACCCGGCATCCAGAAGGGCCTGGTTGAGCGTATCCTCTGTCACATCGGCGTTTTCCAACAGGATGTTCTCGCGGATAGTGGTGTTGAAGAGGTGCGGCCGCTGCGGCAGCGCCACGATCAAACCGTGCAGATCATCCGCAGCCAGGTCGAGAATCTCCGTGCCGCCAACAGTCACGCTGCCGCTGTAGGAACGGAAACGGAGCAGTATCTCGGCCACGGTGCTCTTGCCGACGCCGCTCGGGCCGGTCAAGGCGACACGTGCCCCCTGCGCCACCTCAAGGTTGAATCCCTGCAACACCGGCAGGCCGCTGGTATAAGCGCACGAAACGTCGCGGAAGATGATCCCCGTCGTGCCGGGGACCGGCAACGGACGCGCAGGATCGGGGATCGGCACCGGCGCGTCGGCCAGTTCGAGTATGCGACGAGCAGCCTCAGCAGCCGCCGGAATCATGGACAGAGCCGAGGGCATCTGGCCGGCAGCCTCGAAGATCGCCGCCGCGAAGAGCAGCAACATTACCAGCGATGGACCGGGCAACAAGCCACTGTTCACCTGACTGCTTCCCACCAGCAGAACCGCAGTCAACCCGAAACCAGCACACATCACGCTGCCGGCCTGGGTCAGGCCACCTATGCGGCCCAGCCGTTCCTGTTCGGCCACCAGCCGGGCAGACAACCGGTCAACCCGCCCCGCATGGCGCTCCACCGCACCCAGGAGAATCAGTTCCTCAACCCCCTGAAGCCCTTCAGTCACCGTTGTTCGCAACTCGCCGGCCAGCTCGGACGAGCGCCGGCCCGGCACTTCCGCCAGACGCCGCGCCAGAAGGGGCAAAAGCACTCCGGCCCCCAGAAGAAAGATCAGCAGGGCAACGGCCGAACCGATGCTCCAGATGGCCACGAACAGCCCCCCCAGGAGGATGGCAATACCGCCACCAGCCAGGGGTACGGCGATACGCAGGTAGAGGCTTTCCAGGGCATCCACGTCAGCCCTCAACCGGCCTGCCACGTCGCCGCCCGCATAGTGTTCAAGCCCGGCCGGCGCCAGCGGTTCCAGCCGCCGGAAGAGCCAGACCCGCAGCTCCGCCAACACGCGGAAGGCCGCCTCGTGGGTTATCAACCGCTCGATATAACGTCCGACGGTACGGCTGATGGCCAGGAAACGGATACCTCCCGAAGCGAAGAAATAGTTAAAGGAAAGCCCATTGACACCGGCCACGGCCATGGATGCGATGAACCATCCGGACAGCGCCATCAACAGGCTGTTGGCGATGATCACCACCACCGACAGGGCAATGCCAATGGCCATCCAGCGCCATTGTCCGCGGGCAATACCCAGGATGCGGAACAGCACGCTCATGGTCGAACCCCCAGACCGGCCAGAAACTCGCCCGCAGGAACTATCCGTTCGATGCATCCACCCGCCAGTACCGCCACCCGCCCGGCGCGTCGCAGGGTCTCCTCACGATGGCTGATAACCAGCATCGTCCGGCCTGTTGCCAAGCGCTGCAAGGCCTCTCCCACCAGCCGTTCGTTGTCCGCATCCAACCCAGCGGTCGGCTCGTCCAAAACCACCAAGGCAGCATCCCGCAGGAAAACCCGCGCCAAGGCCAGACGGCGCAGTTCTCCACCGGAAAGGCCGGCGCCCCGGTCCCCCAATTCGGTGTCCAGGCCATTGGGCAGACGCTGGATAAACTCGATTGCCAAGGCAGCCTCAAGGGCCGCGGCAATCTCACCCTCGGATGCGCTGGGTCGCCCCAGCAGAAGGTTGTCGCGAATCGTCCCGGCACAGAAAAACGGCTGTTGGGGGACCCAGGCGAGACAACCGCGCCAGGAGTCTGGCGACAGCAGGGTAAGATCGATACCGTTGACCAGGATGCGGCCGGACTCGGGGCGAACCAGGCCGACCAGCAACCGTACCAGGGTGGTCTTGCCGGTGCCGCTCTCGCCGGCCATGGCGGTCATGCTCCCGGCCGGCAACTCGAGATCGATGTTGCTGACGCCGCCACGTTGACCTCCATAGCGGAACGTGACACCCTCGAAACGGACTGAAGGCGCCCCCTCCGCCAGCAGCAACGTCCCCGAGTATCCCTCGGGCAGGGGCAGGTCAAGCAGCGGGACGATCCGCTCGGCCGCGGCCACGCCTTGCATCCGTGAATGGTAGGAAAGCCCCAGGGTACGCAGGGGCAAGTAAAATTCCGGGGCCAGAAGCAATACAAACAGACCGTCAGCAAGGGTCAGGCTCCGTCCCAGCAATTGAAAACCGATCATCACGGCCACCAGGGCCGTACCTACCGTGGCAAAAAATTCCAAGGCAAAGGCCGACAGGAAGGCCAGACGCAAAACCGCCATGGTGGCCTGGCGATAGTCGTCCGATACCTGGGCCACCACGGCCGCCTCCCGTTTGGCAACCCCGAATATCTTCAGATCGGGCAGCCCCTGCACCAGGTCAAGAAGGTGCCCGGCCATACGGGAGAGCCGGCTCCACTGGCGCTGGTTGAGCCGCTGGGAACCCCGGCCGATCAAAACCATGAAAAACGGGATAAAGGGGGCCGAAAAGAGCAATACCAGGCCGGTGCGCCATTCGGTTGAAAAGACGAAGGCCAGGGCCATCAGCGGCAGGACAGCGGCCAGCGCCAGGTGCGGCAGAAATCGGGATATATAGGGCTCCAGCCCCTCAACCCCCGCGGTAACGGCTTCCACCATCGGGCCGGTTTCCTCGCCTGCCAGCCCGGCCGGCCCCAGGGCCTGGAGCCTGCGAAAAAGCAGGCTGCGCACGTGCTCTTTGACACGGGCCGCTGCCGCGGTCGAACTCCGCTCCGAGAGCAAAACCACAAGACCCCTGGCAATCACCAGGAGCATGATCCCCACGATAAGCGGCAGTATCGTTCTAACGCCCGAATGGTTGATCACTACCCGATGGCACGCCAAAGCCAGCATTCGAGCCTGAAGGATGATCAGAATGCCCGCCGCAAACGACCAGCCAACGGTTCGGAGAAGCGTGGCCCAGACTCCGCGCGCCTCGTTGATCAGCCATTTTTCGGGGCGCTTATCGTTATGTATCTCCGTTGGTTCCATTGCGGCCTTGCTCTCCAAACCTTTCTCCGTTACTGCGATGTTCAAGATTCCGCTCAATCCATAAACGGCCCAGACACCGGACTGCACTCGGCGGACAACCATATATACACCTCTCATGCGGTCAGTCAACCTCTCAGCCGGAACGAAACAGGTCTAATTGGCCGAAAATAATTTTACGCAGGGGCATTTCTGACAAACATGCCCATAACAGGCTGAATGGCGCCATAATGGGACCAAGAGACTCTGTCGGGCATGGAGTGACGCCGGCCAGGGGTGTCTCAGGACAGATGGCACAGGTGATTCACCTTCATTTTACGCTGATAACGTGTTGATTTTGTTTGTTTTTGACCTTGAAAACTTGACAGCGGACTCTTTGTGGTGTACATAGATTACCAGTCGCACAAAGACCCCATCCAAAGTCCCGGACCTCCGGGATTTTGGCGTTTTGGGGCCACTACACTATGAAAGGAGTATCCAGCCGGATTCACATCTGTTTTTCCTTCGAGGCACCGACGCCGGTCCGGCAAAGCCGACACAACCGAACCCTATCTCATTATGCGAAAATTACTCATGTATGCAGTACCATTGCTGCTTTTGGCAGCCTGTGAAAACACTCCGCTCAAAAAGGCGGACCAGTTGGTCTCCACCACCGTAGCGGCCGAATCCCCGCTCGACCGGGAGATCAAGGGGCTTTTGGAGAAAGGTATCTCCATGAGCGAACGCAAACGACAGGTGGCTGTCATCGAGGCATCGTTCCTTCGTTGTACCACCCCCGAACGGGCTCGCCAGTTGGCGGCGCTTTGTTTCACCAAAACCCTCAGCACCCCTTTCATGCCCTTTGACCTAGCGGAGATCGCCCTGGCTGAAACCGGCGGCAACAAACTCTCCGCCAGCGCGGTTTCGTCGAAAGGTGCCCTGGGGGTCTGGCAACTCATGCCCCGACGCGCCAAGAGCCACGGCTATTCACCCGAGGACATGGAAAACGACGAGAAATGCGCCGATGCAGCCGTACGAGAGCTGTACACCAAACTTGAGATGGCCCAGGGCAACCTGGACCGTGCCAAAAAACTGTATTGCGGTCAAGGTCCTGAGGCAGACCGTTACCTGCGCAAGATCCACAAGGTTCACCAGGAGTTGCTGGCTGAGTTGGACCGCCAGACCGAACACCTGGCAATGGGTGAAGAAGAGACGCGGATGCGATGACACGCCGGTAGTCCTCGCCTGTTTCCGGTCCAACTTATGCCTGCCGGAAAGGTCTTTTCTTCTTGATAACAAAGTAGCCGCTCTGCTATAGTTGAGCGGCTTTTTTTATGTAAACATTCTTGCCTTACCAGGAGTCCGTTCCTTGCAGAGAACCTCGTCTCCACCCGGCGGCAACAGCATGACACTCCGCACCAAGATGGTGCTGCTCTCGGTAGCCGCTTTTGCCGGAATGCTGATCGTGACCGCCAATTGTCTTTTCCTCATGAACGAGGTCAGGATCGGCGGCCCCGCCTATAAGACCATCAGGCAAAACCAGGATGCCCTCGAAAATATTGCCAGCCTCAAATCCGACCTGTATCAGATCAGTAACGAAGTACAGAGTTTCATGACCGAAACCGACACCGGGCTTGCGAACAAAAAGGTCGAAACCGTCAAGCAGTTGACCAACGACATCGACCGCAGATTCGTTGTCGTCATGAAATCCATTGAATCGTCCGGCAAACATGAACCGCTTAACAAGGCCGAGGCCATCTGGGGTGAGTATAAAAAAACCTTGCTGGAAGACATCCTTCCGGCCGTCGGCAAGGGGGACATGCTCAGGGCCAGATATCTGATGACCGGCATCCAGACCCAGCGTTTCAACATCTTCAGCAAGGCCGTCGCATCAATGGTTGACAACATCCGCCACGAGGTCAGCCGGACCGAGGAAATGATGTCGGTCAGCATCCGCACCAAGATCATCTGTTCGCTGGCGATCACCCTGATCATTCTCGGCCTGATTGCACTCTGTTCAATAATCATCACCAAATCCATCACCAGGCCGATCAAGGCCTGTGTCGAGTTTGCCCGCACCGTGGCCGAAGGCCGGCTTGACTCTCGCCTCGAAATCAAGGGCGACAACGAAATCGGCAACCTCTCCACCGCCATGAACACGATGGCGGAAAACCTCCACGGCATGGTTTCCCGTGTCAATTCCATTTCCGACGAACTGACATCCATCGACAACAACATCGAAAAGGCCGCCAGCCATGTCGTCAAGTCAGCTCATATCCAGGAGCGGGCCGTGGGCGAAACATCCCAGGCAGTGACACACATCAACGAGTCGGTCCGCGGGGTATCCAGCGGTATCGACAAGCTCTCCTCGTCAGCCGCGGAGACATCCTCGTCAATCCTTCAAATGGCCGCCAGCGTGGAAGAGGTGGCCATAAACGCCGACAAGCTGGGAGACTCGGTGAACGAGGTCAGTTCCTCGGTTATCGAGATGACCGCATCCATCAAGCAGATCGGCTCCAGTATCGTCAATCTGCTGGACGCATCCAGCACCACAGCCTCCTCCATTGCCGAGATGGACGCAACCATCAAGCAGGTGGAAAAGAACGCCATGGACACCTCGGCCATCTCGGAAGGAGTCAAGAACGACGCCGTAACCGGCAAAAAGGCGGTTGAAGAGGCTATTGCCGGGATGCAGGCCATCCGTATCTCATCGCACATCACCGCCGAGGTGATTGAAAACCTGTCGCACCGGACAAACGACATCGGCACCATCCTGTCGGTGATCGACGAGGTGGCCGAGCAGACCAACCTGCTGGCCCTCAACGCCGCCATCATCGCCGCCCAGGCGGGAGAACACGGCAAGGGATTCGCGGTCGTGGCCGACGAGATCCGTGAGCTGGCCGAACGGACCAGCAGCTCAACCCGCGAGATTGCCGCCGTTATACAGGGGGTACAGGATGAGACCCGCAGGGCCGTGGACGCCATAATCCAGGCCGAAGAAAGCATCACCGAGGGGGAAAAGCTCTCCCAGCGCTCTGGAACCGCTCTGGAGAAGATCGTCAGCGGCGTGCAAAGGGCCAGTATCCAGATCCACGAGATTGCCCGGGCTACGGTGGAGCAGGCGCGCGGCAGCCAGAGCATCCGGGAGGCGATGGAACGGGTGGAGGAGATGGTCGGCCACATCGCCAATTCGGCTGTTGAACATTCCCGCGGCAGCGACCAGATCACCGCGGCCGTCGAGCAAATGAAAGGGTTGACGAGCCAGGTGCGCATCTCTACCCGCGAGCAGAGCCGCGCCAGCAACCTGATAGCACGCTCAACCGAAGATATCATCACCATGATTGATCAGATTCGAGATGCCTGCCATTCCCAGGTCCAAAGCAGCACCATGATCTCCACGGCGGTAACCAATATCCAGACATCATCAAGCTCCAACTCCGAGGCCGCTAAAGTCATGGAAGGCTCGGTAACCGGTCTGTCCCGACAGATCGAGCTCCTGGAAAAAGAGATGTCGGGCTTCAAGATCTGAGACCGTTTCGCTCAAATTTACCCTTACGGAAAATATACCCCATGGATAGACTTACCCAGCGTTTCACGACCATTGCACAACAAAACAGCAAGGCATTGGTGACGTTTATCACCGCCGGCGACCCCGACCTGGCCACAACAGCGGAGATGATCCTTCTGCTGGAAAAGGCGGGTGCCGATATCATCGAACTCGGCATGCCCTTTTCCGATCCCATGGCCGACGGCCCCACCATTCAGCTCTCATCTGAACGGGCACTGGCAGCCGGCACGACATTGGACGCTATCCTGGCAATGGTTGCCACGGCACGCGCCACATCATCCATACCGATCATCCTGATGGGCTATCTCAACCCGATCCATGCCTACGGCTATGAACGCTTCAGCCGCGATGCCGCCAAGGCCGGCGTGGATGGCGTGCTGCTGGTGGACATGCCGCCCGAGGAGTCCGAGGAGTTCCTCCGCTTCGCTTCCGCCCACGGCTTGAAGGTAATCTTCCTGCTCACCCCCACCGCGGACAAATCCCGCATCGCCACCGTGGCGGAACTGGGAAAAGGCTTCATCTACTACGTGACCGTCACCGGAGTCACCGGCGCCCGCCAGGAGGTATCTGCAAGCTTGGCAACGGAGCTTGGGAAAATCCGCAAAAAGGTCAAACTCCCCATCGTGGCGGGCTTCGGCATTTCCACCCCCCAGCAGGCTGCCAGCGTGGCCGGCCTGGCCGATGGTGTCGTGGTCGGCAGTGCCATTGTCAAGCTCTTCCAGCAGTATTCCGGCAAGAAGCTTAAAAACGAGGTCACCCGCTTTGTCGGCAGCCTCAAACAGGCAATCTCGAACTAATCAGTAAAGGAAGTTTCAAGTTGAATGTTTCAAGTTACAATCATCAACCTGAAACGTGATACTTGAAACTTTCAACTAACGATCACATTGACACCCGGCCGCATTTCTGCTACCAAGCTGTTTCACTTTCAGTAAAGTTTTCGAGCGACACTAAATTTCGTGAGGTTCACCATGAGTTGGTTCCACAGGGAAAAGGCGGGTATAGACAAATCGGACGGGAAGAAGATCAAGGTCCCCGAGGGGATGTGGATCAAGTGTCCCGGCTGTTCCGAAACCATCCTCGGCAAGGAGATCGAGGCCAATCTGAACGTCTGCCCCAAGTGCGGCCACCACTTCCGTATCTCCGCCCGCAGACGTCTTGAGGTTCTGCTGGATAACGCCGCCTGGCAGGAGTTCGATAGCGGCATGACCTCCGTGGACTTCCTGGAATTCAAGGACGCCAAGAGCTATCAAGAGCGGATCAACGCCGCCCTGGCAAAGGGGGGCTCAAAGGATGCTGTCATCTGCGTGGAAGGTGCCATCGACGGGACCGGCGTACAGGTAGCCATCTTCGACTTCTCCTTCATGGGCGGCAGCATGGGGAGCGTAGTGGGTGAGAAGATCACCCGGTCCATCGAGCGGGGCCTGCAACAGCGCCAGCCGGTGATCATCATCTCGGCTTCGGGAGGCGCCCGCATGCAGGAAAGTATCCTGTCTCTCATGCAGATGGCCAAGACTTCCGCGGCCCTGGCCAAGCTGAAGGAAGCCGGCATTCCCTTTATCTCCATCCTGACCGATCCGACCACCGGCGGTGTCACCGCCAGCTTTGCCATGCTTGGCGACATCAACATTGCCGAACCCAAGGCCCTGATCGGCTTTGCCGGTCCCCGCGTCATCGAACAGACCATCCGCCAGAAGCTTCCCGAGGGCTTTCAACGGGCGGAATACCTGCTCGACCACGGCATGGTTGACGTTATTGTTCCCCGCACCGAGATGCGTCGTCAGCTCGCATCCATCCTGAAGATGTTGATCAACTCAGCCTCCTGAGATGTCCCTGGCCGGCTCGCTGGAGAAACTCTACGCCCGCCGGCGTTTTGGCATACGCCCCGGAATCGACAGGGTTGGTTTCCTGCTTGAACGCCTGGGCCATCCGGAGCTGGCCTTCCGCAGCATCCATGTAGTCGGTACCAACGGCAAGGGATCCACTTCGGCATTTTTGTCAGCCATCATGAGCGCCGCCGGATACCGCACCGCCCTGTTTACCTCTCCCCATCTGGTCCGTTTTACCGAACGTTTTCGGATCAATGACCGGGAAATCACCTCCGAGCGCCTGGCGCCGCTTTTGGACACCGTGCTGGCGCAAGCGCCCGACGAGGCTACCTTTTTCGAGATCATCACCGCCCTGGCCGCGCTCTGTTTTGCCGACTGGCATGTGGATATCGCCATCATTGAGGCAGGCATGGGAGGCCGTTCCGATGCAAGTGCCGCCATCCCCGGCATTATGACGGCCATAACACCCATCTCCCTGGATCACAGCGACTACCTGGGGACCACCCTGACGGAAATCGCAGCGGAAAAGTCGGCCATTGCCGAGCCGGGTACGCCGATAGTGACGGCGGTCCAGACACCTGAGGTGCTTGAGGTTATCCGGAAACATGCCGTATCCGGGGGAAACGAATTTGTTGCCGAGGGCCGGGATTTCAGCTCCTCCTGGACAGATAACGGAACCCTTGATTACCGCGGCATTCATGCTACACTGTCCGGCATCGCACCCGGCATTCCCGGGCGCTACCAGGCCGGGAACGCTGCCCTTGCCCTTGCCGTGGCTGAACTGGCCAGTTCCAGAGGAGTTGCCGTAGCGCAGCACGCCCTGACACACGGCATACGCGCCGCACATTGGCCCGGACGCATGGAATTGATTACCGGTCCTCCCCCTATCCTGCTGGACGGTGCTCACAACCCGGCCGGCACCGCAGCCTTGTCCGGTGCCTTGGGGGACTATCGGCACCAACGGCTTCTCCTGGTAGCGGGAATCATGGCCGACAAGGATGCCTCCGGGATTTTTGCCCCGCTGGCAGGCAAGGTGCACCGGGCATATGCGGTGACTCCCGCGATTGAGCGGGCCCTCGACGACAGCACCCTGACCCGACTTCTGGCACAACTTGATATTGAAGCCGAGGCTTGTGGGAGCGTTGCCAACGGCATCGAAGCGGCACGGCGTGATGCTGCCGCGGGTGACCTGATCCTGGTGTGCGGATCATTGTTTACGGTCGGAGAGGCAAAGGCCTGGCTGGAAAAGACACCCTTTGAAGGGATTCGTGGATAGAATCAGGACACCATTACTATGACACTGCTGCGTTCCTTACTCATACTGCTGGTTTGCCTTGCCATGACGATGCCGGCCGCCGTCTCCTACGGGGCCGGAGCTGCGCCCGACAATGACGATATCACCATCAACGCCGACAGCATGGATCATGAGCCTGCCACGGACGTCTTCACCGCCAAAGGCCATGTTGCAGTCCAGTGGGGGGGGATGTCCCTCAATTCCGATCAAGCCACCTACAATCGCAAGAACGGGATGCTGGTCGCAACGGGAAATGTTGTCATGATCAAGGATGACAATGTCATGCACGGCACCAGATTTTCCTTTGACGTGGCAACCGGCAAGGGGGAGTTGGACAACGGGACGCTGACCTCGGCGCCGGGCCAGGGGAACTTCACCTTCAGCGGTAAAAAGATCACCAGGATGGACGATAACAATCTGGTGCTGGACAACACCGAACTTACCACCTGCGACCTCCCGAACCCCAGTTGGAAATTCGGCGCGGAGGAGTTGAAGGTAAATCTGTTGGGGTATGCCATTGGCAAGAACATCATATTTTACATCAAGGACGTACCGGTCCTCTACCTGCCTTGGGGCGCTTTCCCGGTTGTGCGCGACCGCAGGTCCGGACTCCTCTTCCCTCGTTTCGGCTATTCCAACACCCGTGGCGCCGAGGTTGATATCCCGTTCTACTGGGTCATTGCACCAAACCAGGATGCGACGTTCGATCTGGATCTCCAGAGCAAGCGCGGCATCGGGCTCGGCGGCGAGTACCGGTATGCGCGCAAACGGGGGAGCGAGGGGACAGCCGGCGGCTATCTGATCTACGACCTGCACGATGACCACTGGCGCGGACAGATCTCCACCATTCACAAGGAGATATTCTCCCCGGATATGAACCTGCGCGTGGCCGTCAATCAGACCACGGACCGCAGTTTCCTGAGCGACTTCGGTGAACGGAGCGGCGACTACAACCGCCAATCCAATGACTCAACCGTCAATTTTCTAAAAACATGGCAAAACAGCGCCCTGACACTCTACATGCGCAACAGCCAGGACTACTACGCCCCGGACAACAGCCACACCCTGCAAATCCTGCCCGAGATAAGCCTGGCAACGGTTCGCCAGCAGATTGCATCAACGCCGGTCTACTTCGATCTGGATGCCGGCGCGGCCAATCTCTACCAGGGAGACGGCCCCACCGGCCAGCGCCTGCATGTCTTCCCGCGACTGACCCTGGTAACTGCCCTGCCCGGATACATCAATGCAACAGCCTTTGCCGGTGTCCACCTGCGGGCATACAGCAGCGACACTATCCCGGCCGGCAGCGGGATACGGTCAAGCGACGGAGACCTTGTGCCGGAGGTAGGCGCCCGTGTTTCAACCTCTCTCAGCAGGGTGTACGCGATCAACGGAGAAAACCTTAAAAAACTGCGCCATGAACTGGTGCCGGAACTGAGCTATGGCTATACGCCGAATCAGGATCAAACGCGGCATCCGTTCTATGATTACGGGGACCGGCTGGCCTGGCAAAATATGGCAACCTACTCCCTGACCAGCCATTTGGGTGGGAAATATCAGAATGGGGAAGTCACCGAATATCGTGACCTGATGCGCGTCAAGCTCATGCAGAGCTACAGTTTCGAGGGTACGAGGCGTGACCTGCTGACCCTGGTCGATGCAAACCGTCCTTGGATGGATGTCATACTGGAATCCGATACCTGGCTGCATCCCAAGTTGAGACTGACCCTTGATAGCCGTTACAACGTCTATGACGGACGTATCTCCAGCCTTGACCCCGGGGCTGAGTTCGATGACAAACGGGGCAACGCCATCGGCGTCAGCTACCGCATGTCGCGCAACGAGCTGGAATACCTGGAGGGACGCCTGTCCACCAAGATGATCAGACCATGGACCTTTGGCTATACCACCCGCTATTCATTCGACCGGCCGGGGATTCTCGAATCAGTCTATTCCATCGATTACCAGCAAAAATGCTGGGGCATCAACGTCGCACTCATCGACCGCCCCGGCAGCACATCCTTTCACTTCAACTTTACCCTGGCCGGAGTGACGAGCGGGTACAACAAATAAGCACCACCCCGAATCCAGGGTTACTTCAGCCCATACAACTGCCGGTAGGTGGCAGCCGAGGCATAGACCTTCTTGACGTAGTCCCGCGTCTCCTGATAGGGGATGCTTTCGATGAACTCGTCCTTCTTCAACCCCTTCATATTCCTCCGCCAGCGGTCAACCGCTGACGCACCGGCATTGTAGGCGGCAGTCGCATACACGGCATCCCCGTCGTATCCCTTCAGCAAACTCCGCAGATGTTTGGTTCCCACCTTGATGTTGAACTCGGGAGCAGTCAGGCGCATCGGATTGAACTGTCCTTTCTCGCGCACGGTCGCCTTGGCGGTATCAGGCATGAGCTGCATCAAGCCAATTGCACCGGCATGGGATCTGACAGCAGGAGAAAAACGGCTCTCGGCACGGATCAGGGCATAGAGAAGCGCCTCGGAAAGCCCATTAGCCGAGGCGTACTGGCTCACCAGCCCGCTGTAGGCTAGCGGGTAACCGGCCGTCCAGAGCGGCAGATCGGCCGTGTCCCATTTTACCGGACTGTTTTGCATGAACAACGAAATGGCTGACCAGTAATCCCCTATTTCCAGATACAGCCGTGCCATGGCCGGAAACAGCGACCCCTTGGCGGCCACTTTTTTACGGGCCACCGTCATCTCGGTGCGGGCCTCCTCAAGCATTCCTAATGAAGCCAGCAATCTCGGCTTTTCGAAACCGGGGGCCAGCGGCAGTTCCGTCAGGGCATTGCGGCGACCCAAAGACTCGCGTACATCCCTGATACCCTTCTGTTCACGGTACCAGGCAGCATAGAATCCGGTCGGATACTCGTCCAGCAGCGTACGGTACCAGCTGGCCGCATCGGCGTTGCCTGCATTCTCGAGGGACCGCGCCAGCCAGTAGAGCGCCTTTTCACGGACGCTTGCATCCTTCAGCAGCCCCTTGAAGGCATCTGCCGCACGGACATAGTCACCGCCAAGATAGCGGCACCAGGCCCCCTCCCAGGCGGCGCGTGAAGCAAAACGGGAGTCGGGATACCCCTTGATGACCAGTTCACACATCTGCGCCGATTCGGCAAAGCCGCCAAGGCTCTTGCGCAATCCGGCAGCCTCCATCAGGGCATCATCGGCAAACTCCTGCTTCCTCCCTTCGCTGCCAAGATCCATGAACATCTTGAAGGCCCGCTCATACTGTTCCTGGCGTTCCAAGGTCTTTGCCAGCCAGAAGCGCGCCTCGGATTGTACACCGGCAACCGTACTGGCAGCGGCCTTGGCCAGACATGTTTCGGCCTGTTTGTAGTTTCTCTGCCGATACCGGTTCAGGCCGGTACGAAGGTCCACCCTGGCGACAAAGGCAGCCGGCTGCCCCTCCAGCGGGATGGATTTGAGTGTTTGCACGGAAAGGGCGAACTCGTTTTGGGCATACAGCGCGGCAGCCCGCCGCAACAGCTCTTCCGGCGTGTATGCGATAATCGAGACACCCGCCTTTTCCAGCTCCTTGATCCGCTCTTGCGCCTTTTTCGCCTGGGACGCGGCAGGATTGCTCAGCCAGATGGTACGATACGTCTGAACGGCGCCGTTTTTGTCGCCTGCCCCCTCCCGGCTGCGGGCAGACTGAAACAGGGCATCAACGGAATCGGCGCCGGCCGGATACTTTTCGACAAAAGCCAGATAATACCTGAGTGCACCCTTGTAATCACCGGCTTCGAAGAAGATATCGGCAAAAAGCTTTTCCGACCGCCGCACCAATGGAGAAGCCGGATAGGTTTTCTGCACGGAAAAGGCCTTTGCGGCGGCCTCGGTGTACTTCTTGAGTTTCAGGAGCGCCTCGGCCTGGTACAACGCGGCATAATCACCGACCAGCGGCAATTTCCGTTCAGCATCCGCAAGCAAGCCTACGGCCTCGTCCAACTTTCCCTGCCGCAACGCGGTCACGCCGAGCAGGAAGGTGCGCTGGGGCGACTCGGCCGCCTTCCGGGCCAGGTCATAGGCGGCACCATAGTCTTTTTCCCTGAATTGTGCCGATGCCCGTGAGAGGAAATCATCGGCAACGGCGAGCCGGCCGGAAAGGGTGAGCAAGAAAGCGCCTAGTATTGTGATGATGAACGGTTTGCCAAGATGATGGAGCATTGACCTGCCTTTCGTGAAAAAAGGCCGCGAGCGTTTGCCCATGGCCTGTACTAGATGGGTGAATAGCAATCAAATACGAAGTAACTGAACAACGGGGAAGACACTATGCCAACGCATCCCCTTGTCGCGCCAACAGACGTTTTCCCACCCAATGGGTGGCAAACTGGTAGGCGATGCGGCCGCTGCAATCCCCCTTCTGCTGGGACCAGAGAATGGCCGCCTGGCGCTCCTCGTCGCCCCACACCAGTTCCGCCTCCACCCGGGTGCAGAGCTTGCCGGTCCATTGCCTGACAACCTCCAGGTACTGGTCCTGGCTGAAGGGGTGAAAACCGACCCACAACCCGAAACGGCCCGACAGGGAGATCTTCTCCTCCACCGCTTCGCCATGGTGGATCTCGTTATTGAACAGCATGGCGCCACGATTGTCGGTCTCGTACTCGGGCAGCAAATGGCGACGGTTGGAGGTGACGTAGATCAGGGCGTTATCCGGGGGCGCATAGACCGAACCGTCCAGGGCACTCTTGAGCATCTTGTAACTGGAGTCACCCACCTCGAAGGAGACGTCGTCGGAAAAGACGATAAAACGGTAGGGCTCGCCCTTGATACTGTCCGCAATGTCCGGCAGGTGCACCAGGTCATCCTTGTCCACCTGGATCACCCGCAACCCCTGCGCCGCATAGTTGTTGAGGAGAGCCCGCACCAGCGACGACTTGCCCGTTCCACGCGTCCCCCACAGCAGGCAGTTGTTGGCCGGCAGACCGGCCAGGAACTGGCGGGTGTTCTCCTCCACTACCCGTTTCTGCTCGTCGATACCCAACAGGTCGTCCAGGCTGATCTGCTCCACCGCATTCAACGGCTCCAGGTAACCGGAAAACGAATGCCTATGCCAGTTGGCCGCGGTGGCGACACCCCAGTCGATGACCGGGATCGGCTTGGGCAGGAGCTGTTCCAGCGAGGTCAGCACCCGTTTGAGTTGTGTGGTCAATTCGGGGTCAAGCATGTGATTCGCACTCCATTTAACGCATTCATTTTTGCCACTAACAACCAGACACGTCTTTCTCTGTGAATCTCTGTGCCTCTGTGTCTCTGTGGCAGATTGTGATTTTGTCAGCACTTCCGCCTGACCAACTCCTCGTGGTAAAACTTCTGGTACAGGACCTCCCAGTCACGGCTCCCCTGGGCCCTGTTCCTGAGTTTGTCGCGCACCACGGAGTCGATCTCTTCCGCCACGCTGAAAAACGCCGTCAACGATTGCTTGATACGAGCCAGCGCGCGGCTTTCGTCGGTGATATCGGCCAGATCGTCGCGCCAGAGGTGTTCCATGATCTCATGCGCCATGTTGGATATGCGGTCTTCGGAGAGGGACATAGCTTATACACCCTGATTCATCAATTTTTGCCACAGAGACACAGAGACTCAGAGAAAGGCTTTGAGGACTTCTAGGTGGTGACTCTTGCAAAAGCACAATCCGTATGACCTGCTTTCCCAAAAACTCTCTGTGGTTCCTCTGTGTCTCTGTGTCTCCGTGGCAGATTGTGAAGGTTTCGAATCACAGAACGATCTTCCGTTCCCTGGCCAGTTTTTCCTTGATCATCCGCAGCATCTTGCGGCGGTCGATATCGGCGGCTCCCCGCCCCATGGCGGCTACCGTCTCGTCCAGCAACCGCTCCGCATCACGCTCCAGCGACTGCTCCCGGACAAAGTCGCCGGCGATTACCCGGGCAATGCCCTCCACGGCCGCGCCCCGCTCGCTGCGCGGCGTGACAAGGCCGTCAGCGAGCAGATCTCCGTAGACCTTCTCGGCAAGCCGTTTTATCTGTTCTTCCTTCAATCGCATAGTAGAGGTACCCGCGCAGAAAAAAGGCCCGCCGTGCGGCAGGCCCGTATTGGTTACGAAGCCGTTACTTGAATATCTGTCCGCCCATGCTTCCGGCCTGGGCCAAAACCGATATCAACACCACGGCGGCACATATCGCCAATATCGCAACTACACGCTTCATAGCGCATCTCCTTGGATGGTTTAATGGTGGACACATTGTACCCATTCCGTCTAAAATTGCAATTCAATATGTTCACCCGACTCTATCTCCATATCCCCTTCTGCCGGGCTAAATGCCCCTACTGCGCCTTTGTCTCGCAGGAGTCAACCAGCGAACCGGACGGTTACGTTGATCTGCTGCTGGGGGAGATGCGCTGTGCTGCGGGAGAAATGGCCGGAGTGCGATCGCTGGAATCGATCTACTTCGGAGGCGGCACCCCGTCACTGTTGAATCCGGACCATGTGGCACGGTTGATTGCACGGGCAGCGGAGACCTTCGGACTGGCGATGACAGCCGAGATCACCCTGGAGGCCAATCCCGGCACCGTGGACCCGGAGCGCCTGACGGGATTCCGGGCCTCCGGCGTGAACCGCCTCTCCCTGGGTATCCAGTCCTTCAACGACCGCTTGCTGGCGACCCTGGGGCGTATCCACACGGCAAAGCAGGCGCGGGAGGCATTTTCCGCAGCGCGATCAGCCGGTTTCACCAACATCGGCCTTGACCTGATCCACGCCCTCCCGAGCCAGACGGCCGAGATGTGGCGCAACGACCTGGAACAAGCACTGGCCCTGGCCCCCGAGCATATCTCCGTCTACGGCCTGACCGTGGAGGAGGGGACCCCCTTTGCCGAGCGTTACCGGGACAACGACCCGCTGCTGCCCGATGAGGATCTGGCGGCCGACATGTTCGAGCTGGCCCATGACCTGCTCACGGGGCATGGTTACGAGCATTACGAGATTGCCAACTATGCCCGCCCCGGCCGTCGTTCCCGTCACAACAGCGGCTACTGGCACAGGGACGGCTACCTGGGGCTGGGGGCCGGGGCGCACTCGTTCCTGCGGGACACGGGATACGGGACCCGGTTCAGCAATGTGGCCGATCTGGACGAGTACACCGCCGCCATCGGCCGGGGAATCCTGCCGCGACGGGACATCCACCGTCTCAGCCGCGAAGACGCCATGGCCGAAGCAATGTTCCTGGGGCTGCGCTTGGCGGATGGTGTGGAGTTCAGCGCATTCGAACGGGAGTTCGGGGTTTCACCCACGGTCGTTTATGGCCAGGTGTTTGAGGAACTGGCGGCAATGGGGCTGGTGGAGGTGGATAACACAGGGGCCCGCCTGACCCGGCGTGGCATGTTGCTCTCCAACCAGGTGTTCAGCAGGTTTTTGCCCTGATACGTGTACTTTTTATTACTGTAACACCCCGTAGAGATTATCGTCAGCGAAAACAAATGGACACCGCCGCCTGTCAAGTACCAGGACGGCACATTTGTTCCACTCACTTATACATATATAAACCCGGTTCTAACCGGTGATTAACGAGTTAAGTCAGAAAAATAATTTAAGAAAAAAAGCCATGGCGGAGTGGCCGAAATAGAAACAGAGACTGCCCCAGACACCCCAGAGGAAACTATGCCAATCGAACTAGGAAGTTTTTCCTTCGGCTTTGTTGCCGGAGGTGCCGTAGTCGCAGGAATTTCTCATTTGCTCAACAAAAGCAGAGATACTGAGAATAGAAGTTTCCAGCTTCGCAACACTGCCGGTGAAGAGCTTAGAAACGTCCTGCTTTCCACCATCATTAAAATCGAAAGTGGGAAACATCAGAGTGAAGTTATCAGAGATGATTTCACTTCTCACCGTGAATCTATGCTCCATTTCTCCCACTGTCTCGAAGGCGGAGCAAAAAGACGACTTGAAGCAGACTGGGACGAATATCAACAATGGTATCAAGATGTTTGTTGCCGCAATTCTGCTGAAATAATGTGGCCGAAAGAGGGTGAAGAAGCATTCAAAAAGAAATGCGAAATCGACGCCACCGAGTTTATAAAAAAGTTGATTTCTCATACTTCTCCCAAATGAGATGACCTAACTCTCGGCGGCAGACGGTCGCTGACGCGCCGCTCTGCCTCATACACGTTATGCCATCAAACGAATTGAAAACAAAAATTGACATGCGTACCATTAATGGTACAATGGATTGCAAATGACCGATATTTCTTTTGTCCTTAACGTCGTATTCTATCGTTCCGAAGCCGGCAATGAACCGGTCCGGGAATGGCTGAAGGATTTGCACCGCGGTGACAAACGCCAAATCGGCGAAGATATCAAGACCGCCCAGTTTGGCTGGCCTTTGGGAATGCCGCTTATCAAAAAGATCGACAAGGACTTATGGGAAGTACGAACCAGGTTAACTGACGGCATTGCGCGGGTCTTCTTTACAGTTGACGGCGAGCACATGATTTTACTGCATGGATTTATAAAGAAATCACAGAAGACCCCGCAAAACGAACTCAAGACGGCATTAAGCCGCCTTGGCACCTACAAAAGAGGTTCAAAATGAAAAATGAATATTTAGGATCAAACTTCGACGATTTTCTTGAAGCGGAAGGTTTGCGTGCTGAGACAGAAGCAGCAGCAATCAAAAGGGTTATTGCATTCCAGATAGAGCAGGAAATGAAACAAGCGAATCTTTCAAAGACCGCAATGGCGGAGAAGATGCATACGAGTCGTACAGCCTTAGACAGACTTCTCGACCCCGCCAATGTTTCCGTCACCCTCCAAACCCTCGAAAGAGCGGCACTTGCCCTCGGAAAAAGCCTCAAAGTTGAACTGGCATAACCATTCGGCGGCAGACGGTCGGCGCGATAAGACCGCGCCGCTGCTGCGCCTCATTACCGTTGAGCGAGAAAATTATGAAAAAGGGAAGGCAAAAGGGTCAGGTCTACAAATGACATATTTGTGATTTGTAGACCTGACCCTTCAAGACCTTCTCTCCCGCCTGTAATAGCCCAGTGAGAACAGGCACAAACATACCAGAATTGCCGCCGTGTAGTGGCGGGATAACGGCAAAGGGGATCATGGTGGCGACGGTCATCCAACTGAATCCCTGGGCGCTCCTTTCCGGAGGGATGAAGGCTACGAACAGCGAAATCAGGGCTGAGGTGAGCAGGACGAAAACCGCGCCGTGAAGAAACCTGAGAACAATCAATGCCGGCACGGTTTCAACCCACAGGTACGAGCAGCATATGCCTATCAGAAGCGTCAGCGAAAGCAGGCTCAAGGAATAAGAATTTCGCGCATGGAGCCAGGGCAGGACGAAAAGGCGCAGCACAAACGCAGCCATAGGTTGCAGGCCGACCAGAAATCCCCGCCAGGCAACGGGAATTCCGATAACTCCCAGGTAATGATAAAAGCTGTAAAAAACGCTTATATTGCAGAACGCGACGGCGATTATAAGGCAGAGCAGAATAAATTCCAGTCGAAAGAGTCCCTGCTCCAGCGGGCTTTTTGGATTAACGGTTTGCAATTATGGTTTATCCTTGTAATACCTTCTTCAGCGCTCCGGCAAATGCCTCCATTACTTCCAGATGGGATATCGTTATCCGGATATGGTTGGGGTAGCGAAAACCGGTCATGGGCCGGATCATTATCCCCTCGCGCATCAGTTTTCGATAGGCAAGGGTATCGCTTCCCGGAAGCTTTGCGATGATGTAATTGCCCTCGTTTTTAATAACCGGAAGCTTCAATTTGGACAATTCTTCGCCCAGGAAATCTTTCCCCTCTCTCACTAATTTGCGGGTCTTTTCTATATGGCCGGTATCATCGCGCAGGGCGGCCAAAGCCGCTTCCTGAGCAATGGCATTGACTGAATAGACGACGCAAGTCCGGCGTATCATATCGACTAAATTCAAACTGGCGGCAAGATAGCCAATTCTGAGCGCCGCCAGCCCATACATCTTGGAGAAGGTGCGAAAGACCACAAGATTCGGATATTCCTTCAGCAAAGAAATACCGTCAGGAAAATCATCAGCCTCCACAAACTCATAATAGGCCTCATCGATAACTACGATCTGCCTGCCTCCCACCTCTTCGAGGAAATGAATAAGAGTTTCCTTTGACCAGTAGGTTCCGGTGGGGTTGTTCGGATTGCAGACAAAGATGATCTTTGTCCTTTCATTAATGCTTTCAAGCATTGCCCTGTCGTCAAATCCGTTGTTGCGAAGGGGGATGACCTTTGCTTCAATCCCCGAAAAAACGGCAACCCACTCATAGACGGCAAAGGTTTTATCCGCCGTAATTATGTTATCCCCCTGCTCGCAAAAGGCTTTGATTACAAAGGTTATTACCTCGTTTGCGCCGTTGCCAACCAGTATCTGGTCAGGTTCTATGCCGTGAAAGGAGGCAATCTCCTGTCGCAGGTAATATGAATCTCCGCTCGGATAGACAGCTCCCTTCACCGAGGGAAAGCGCTTGATTGTCTCCTGCGCGGCAGGGGGCGGGCCTAAAGGATTTTCGTTATTGTTCAGGCGAAGGAGTCGGGAGCATCCGTATAACTTTTGCAGCTCCGGATCGGGTTTGCTGGGAATATAGGGTTCGAACTCCCTGACGTAGGCGGGAACCAGATTATCGAGATTTGGCTGCATCATAATCATACTGGAAGGTTATAAGATCGGAAATTCCGGCAAAAGGTAAAACCATGCACGGCCTGAAATTATTGGCAATAAGAGCGGGGATCAATTCCAGGTGCCAGGAGAAGCCAAGATCAAGCGAGAAAAAGATATTGAGAAGGCCGTCATCTCTCAAGAAACGAACATGCCTTTCCACATTGGTAAAGAAATCCGCGCCGGGCATCAGGGGAAACAAGTTAACCTCCGACTTCTCGCGTTGGATTTCCGCCTGAAAAAGAGAATTACCCAGTCGGGACTCGCCCATATTCTTGATAGTTCTAATAGTACGTGCCAAGAACAAACGGTCATATTCGCTACGCAGATAATCGTCGAGATCCGGATGAGACCAGACCTCGCAGCCGGGATCTTCGTGCAGGTGCCTGTAAAATGGGGTTTTGACAAGCGGCTCTTTGCCTTCGGCATAATAATTAAACGAACCCAAAGTTTCAAAGCCGCTTTGGAGAGTTTCCGGTAATCCTGAAACAACCAGCAACCCCAGCGCCTTTGTTCTGGCAATTTTTCCTATACAGGCATTGAGCAACAGGTTCCCCTGTTCTGCTTGCTTTTCCTGATGAAAAAGATAGGGGCCGAAGCACTGGACAATTTTTTCAGTTCTATTGAAATAAATTATTCCGCCGATTACTTCCTTCTTTTTGTTTATAGCGACCAGCGATTGATATTCGCCTCCGGCTACCATATCCAGTATCTTGCCGGGGTATTTCAAAAATGGCGGACTATGGGGGTCATCGCAGTATTGCGCGGCCATACCGGCAAATAGCTTTAATCGTTCTGCATCCGGGGTTTCTATCGATATGTCTTCTAAATTTTTGGCAGGCAGAAATGTCTCGGAAATCTTCGGGTAGACTTTTTCTTTGAAGACTTCCAGAGATACCCTGTTGTTCTTTTCGATAACTACATTGAGGCGCTCGACTGATTTCGATGCAATCATCAGCCCCATTTCTTCCAAATCGCTTTGCCGTTCATGGCTTATCGTAGAGGCGATATTGAGCCCGCGCAGGTTCATTTCGGCGGCGGAAAATCTGAACCGTACTTTTGCATAGTACAGGCCGTTCACACACTGGATTTCCATATCCTTGCCACCGCAGACAAAGTTGCAAAGATAAACAAATATCTCCTCTGTCGCCAAAACCAACTTCAGACATTCATTTTTTCCCAATCCGAAAACATTTGCCGACGATTCGACAAATTGGGTAACAACAGGCAGTAAAGAAGGCTGGGCATTTAAGGATAAAGTTAGCATTGAGTTTTTCTTGTCCATGGCAAAAGTGGCTTTAAGCTTTCAAATGCTGATAATATAAAATGATTTTTGTTGCAATGTATTTATTATGCTTTTAATGGTGAAAAGAAAAACAACCTGTGTTGCATCAGGTGCCGGGACGTAGCTTGTAGCATTTCTGAATGGGTTCAGTTATGGAAAGCATCCTCGAAAGCGTCTGCCGCCAACTTTTCTATTTCGGTTTCCGTGAACCGGAACTGCTCCGCCAGCACAAGGAACTCTTCGGTTAGCGTGGTATTGAAAAAAGCCGGGTCGTCGGTGTTTATGATAATGGGAATCCCCTGTTCGAAGAATTCTCTTACAGGATGGTCCTCCGGCGCCGTTACTGCATTCAGCTTGAAGTTGCTGGTCAAAGAAATTTCCAGAGGAATATTCTCTTGCGCCAATCGCCGGATCAGTTGAGGGTTTTTTATGGCGTTGATGCCGTGGCCGATCCTTTCTGCGCCGAGAAGATCAACAGCTTCCCGGATCTGCTCCGGAGGCCCGAATTCTCCTGCATGGGCAACCCGGCGCAGCCCCATCGCCTTGGCTCTGCGGAATATCTCAATAAACTGACCGATGTCTCCCGGTTTTTCCGTGCCGGCCAGATCTATGCCTATAATCCTTTCCGTCCGAAACCTTTCCACCAACTCCAGTGTCTTTTTTCCCCCTTGCTCCCCGGTAATGCGCGGAATGGAACAGATAAGGCGTGCCTTCACCCCGGCTATCCTCTCACCTTCGGTAAGTCCTGATTCAATGCCTCCGAAAAGCGCCTCGGGCGCGATGCCGCCGCTAATAAAAGGAAGCGGCATGCAGAACACCTCCGAATACCGGATATTGTCTGCCGCCTGATTCAACACAAAGTCTCTGGCGATCTCGTAAAAATCCTCTTCATCCTTGAGCAGTTGAAAGAGCCGGAAGAATACGGAATTGAAAGATTGAAAATCAGCAAAGTTATAAAAATCCGCGGCAAATGGCTCCTGTCCCTTTCTTTGCCCTATCCGGTTCAGGGTATCCATTTTGATACTGCCTTCAAGATGAACATGCAGTTCCGCCTTTGGCAGCTTCCTGATTTTTTCGGCCAGTTGAGAATTTAAATCCTGGCTCTGGATATCGGTTATTTCCATTTCTGAATTATCCATTGGATCGAATTTTTAAAAAAGCAATTATGACAGAATGATAATCAATTTTCCCATGAAAAGATATTCCTCTTGTAATGTTTGAAATACTAATAATATTGTTATAATGTTTGTCCTTCAACCACAAGAAAATAAAATATGTTTCTTACGCAGTGCTACTATTTCGGATTCAAATCAAGAACAGGAGGATTAACCGATGCAAGAGTTTCTTGAGCGTACATTTCCGATATTTGGTGAAGAAGGGCTGGCGGCGCTTTCTAACCAGCTTGTTGCCATTGCCGGACTTGGCGGAGTCGGCGGGGGAACATTCTTAAATCTCGTCCGGTGTGGGGTAAAAAGGTTCAGACTGGCGGAAAACGGCATATTCGATCCACCTGACATGAATCGTCAGGCCGCAGCCTTCGCTTCAACCATGGGAATACCCAAAATCAAGGTATATGAAAAACTTGCCCTGGAGATTAATCCGGAAGTCAAACTTGAACTTTTTCCCGAAGGAATGACCGCAGGCAATACAGAGCGGTATCTTGAAGGCAGCGATGTCCATATAGGTGTAATAGATGTTGAAAAAGGTGCGGATGTAAAGGCTATGACCCCTGAACTCCTCAAAAAATACAATGTTCCCATGTTTACCGCCGGAGTATTCGGATTCGGAGCCGCTTTGATTGCGCATCACCCCCAAGGAATGATGCCTGATGAATTCTGGGGATTGATGGCTAAAAGGTCAAAAAGTGATTTTTTGGTCCCAGCCTTTCTCACTGACAGGTTCAATAAAACCATAATGAAGCGTATAAGCAGCTTCCACAATACAAAGGGCAAGGTAGCCACAACATGCATCGGCGGCGCACTGTCGGGAGCGCTTCTCGCATCTGAGGTGCTGGCTTATCTTTTGCGCGATACATCCATTGTGGACCGTGAAATCGTTTTTGCCCCCAGATTCGTTACTGTCGATCTTTTGAAGCTTTCCATGGAAGTAGTCGATGTAACAGAATAAGGACGACACCGTAGAAAGTCTTTCTTGCCGTCATTCTGAGCAGGCATGAATCACAAGCAGGTGAACAGGCGTACCTGGACTTTTTTACTAAACCGGAAGGAAGATTGAGATGAGCAAAGACTTTGAACTGGGCATTTTTCGTCCTGAGGATGCAGAAGGATTGGTAAAACTGTTTCGTGCCGTATATGGCGAGCACTACCCGATAAAACTCTTTTATGATCCTCAAGAAATAATAAAAGCCAATTCCGATGGGCGATATTACTCCATCATTGCCCGTTCCAACTCAGGCCAGGTGCTGGGTACAATGAATCTTTACCGTTCCGCTCCATATTCCTCTCTTTACGAAATCGGCGCCCTTCTTGTTTTGCAGGAATATAGAAATCTGGGAATAACTAAGGAGATGACGAACTATGTATACGAAGAGTTTGTCCCTCAACAGCCGGATATCGAAGAGGTATTCGCGGAAGTTGTGTGCAATCACCCAATTTCCCAGAAAGCCTTCCTGAAGCATAATTCCATTGAATCAGCCATTGAAATAGCGCTTATGCCTGCCGAGGCCTATGCTCAGGAAAAAAGCGCTCCCGGCCGGGTAGCTGTTCTTTCTTTTTTCCGTTGTTACAAACCAAAACCGCACAAGATTTTTTTGCCGGATTCGTATGATGACATTCTGAGGGAAATCTACTGGCGTCTTGACGACACACGGGAAATTGTCCTATCCGAAACGAAAATACCAGCAGGGTCGATATCACAAGTCAAGATGGATCTTTTCGAATTTGCCCAGGTCGCCAGAATTACAATCCAGGAAATCGGTTCCGATTTTAAAGACTGTCTCAAGAAAACAGAAGATGAAGCTATCGACAAGAAAACCATGGTACTGCAGGTTTGGCTCGATCTTACCACCCCCTGGGTCGGCGAGGCGGTGAAAGAGCTGAGAAACAGGGGTTATTTTTTCGGTGGTGCGCTGCCGCGCTGGTTCGACGGAGACGGTTTGCTGATGCAAAAACTGATGTGCCCCCCTTATTTCGATTCCATTCAGCTTCACTCCGATTTTTCCAGGCACCTGCTGGAAGTTGTAAAGGAAGATTGGCAAAAAATTAATTTTCGTCACATCACAGACTGAACGCTTTATAGTTTTAGGGGGAAAAAGGGGACAGGCTACTTTTTGCGATTATCAGAAGTATTCGCCGGAGAGGAAGAAGGGGGATCAGTAGCAGACGTCATGGCTTCCGATCTCAATGAATAATATTTCATCGTCATCAAGCAATCTGAACACTATTCTGTGCGAATAGGAAATTGAAAAGGCGTAGTACTGTTTGAGACCGAGTGATCGAGAGTTGCTGCGAATGCAGCGGTAAGTGTGCTAGCAAAATTCTAAGGACGCCTAACACGCGGCGGCACACGGTCTTCGCTACGCTCCGCCGGTGCGCCTCCATCCCGTTGGCCGACAATGCAAGACCAGTGCTGCTTCAAAGAAAGTTTGCCACCTCAATCGGATTTCCGTCCGGATCGCGCCACGAGGAGATGAGATGAACCTGAGCCATACGCCTTCAGCGACTGATCAAACCTGTCCGGCCTCCCGTGCATGCACCGCCTTCCGGCAGCGATCTTTGATTGTGCTGTTCATCCTCTTTTCCCTCTGCCTTGCCTTCCCCGCCTTTGCCGCAGACCGGTCGAGCCTGTACCTGTACGAGGACACGAAGCGATTGGTACGGCTCGTGGAAGACGCGGCCACACTCATGGAGCGAAACGGCACCGCGGCCTTCACGGAGTTTGGCAGGAAGGACTCTCACTGGTTTAACCAAAAATACTATTTGTTCGTCTATGACCTGGGCGGCGTCAACGTCTTTCATGCAGCCAGCCCGGAACTGACCGGGAAAAACCTCATGGGATTCCAGGACATGAACGGCAAACCGATCCTCAGATACATCACCGACATCGGCAAAAAGCCGCAACGGGACGCCAGCGGTTGGGTATTCTACCTCTGGCAGGAAAAGAACGACTTCCTGCCGAAATGGAAGAGCGCCTATATCCGCAAGGTGGTGGCGCCTGACAACAGGATCTACCTGCTCGGGTGCGGGGTCTACAACTTCAAGATCGAACGGGTGATCATCCAGGAAAACATCAGGCAAGCGGCGGAACTGCTGGTGACAGAAGGGAAGGAAGCCGCGTTCCGGACATTCCGCGACCCCGCATCCCGCTTCAACTTCCTTGAAACCTATGTCTACGTGACGGACGAGAAAGGGCGCGCACTGGTCGATCCCGCCTTTCCGAAGATGCAGGGGCGCGACCTTTCCAACTTCAAGGACGCTATTGGCCGCCCGGTCATGACGGAAATCATCTCCAAACTCCAGACGCACGACGAGGCATGGGTGCAGTACCTCTGGCCCAGGCCGGGAGCGGCCAGGCTGTCGAGAAAGCTGGCATATGTCAGAAAGGTCAGGATCGGCGGGGAGACCCTGTTTGTCGGGTCCGACTTCTTCCTTGCAACACCGATCTGGATGAGGCACTAGGGAGCCATGGCAAAGAAACCGGAACATCTCATTTATGGTGTGGACGACTCGCCGCCGCTGCCGATCATGTTTCTCCTCGGCATACAGCACATCTTTCTCATGTCAAGTTCCATTGCGTTGCCCATCGTACTGGTATCCGAGATCGGCGGAAGCTTTGACCAGGTACGGTCGGTGGTCGCGCTTACCATGATCTCCTGCGGGGTTGGAACGATCCTGCAGTCCGTGCGTTTCGGCTGGGTAGGTTCCGGCTACCTCTGCCCGAACCTCTGCGGGCCGAATTTTTTCTCCTCGTCCATGGCGGCCGCCTGGCTCGGGGGATTGCCGCTGATGCGCGGCATGACCATTGTTGCCGGTCTCATCGAGCTCGTCTTTGCCCGGGCGCTGCACCGGGTCAAGTTTCTGTTCCCCCCTGAAATAACGGGGCTGGTGGTCCTCATGGTGGCGGAATCGCTCATTCCGCTGGCGGTTTCCAAATCTCTCGGCATCAGCTATGAAGGGGAACCGATTCAGGGGATGTGCCTGCTGGTGGCGCTTCTGACCCTGCTTGTCATGGTGGGTGTCAACATCTGGGGGAAGGGAAAACTCAAACTCTACAGCGTCCTGGCCGGGATGATCACCGGCTATCTCCTCTCGCTGGCGACCGGCCTGCTGACACCGGCGCATCTCCAGACCATCGCCTCCTCGCCATGGGTTGCGCTTCCGTATTATGACGGTTTTCTGGATATCACGTTCAGATGGTCCCTTGTCCCGACGTTTGCCATTGTCTCGATCACCGGGGCGCTCAAGTCGTTCGGCAACCTGATCATGTGCGAAAAGGTGAATGATGCCGAATGGACAGCACCGGACACCCGGCGGATCGGCAACGGGCTCGTGGCGGATGCGCTCTGTGTTGTGACTTCCGGACTGCTCGGGGGGGTGGCTTCGGACACCTCGGCAAGCAATGTGGCCTTCAGCAGCGCCTCGGGCGCCACGAGCCGGGTTATCGGCTACATGGCAGGCGGCCTGTTCATCATACTCGGCTTCTTCCCCAGGATAACCGGGTTCCTGTCGGTCATGCCGATGCCGGTGATGGGGGCGATCCTCATCTTCGTCACCTGTTTCATGATTGCGTCGGGCATCCAGATTATCGTGGGTGCAGGCATGGACAACCGCCGGACCTTCGTGATCGGGATAGCCATCATCTTCGGGCTGAGCCGCGATCTCCTTCCCGGCCTGTATGTGGGAATACCCCACGACATCAGGCCGCTCTTCGAGTCCTCCCTGACCCTCACCACGGTGCTGGCGGTGGTCCTCAACCAGGCGCTGCGCCTTGGTAAAAAGGAGAGCACTGTCCGGGCATGATCCGTCCGGATGGTTCAACAACGCACCCGTTCTCTTCAACCGGGTTTTCAGCCGTTGTTTTGCCCTGTCAGTTCTCTAACCAATCCCCACAACGTCGCCCTGACGTCTCATTAACAATAATTTTTTTAAACATGGAATACGGCAAAAAAGGTCCTGTTTAACCTTATTGCGTGATTTTTACCATGTCGTTTGCTCAGAAACCTGGTCTAATGAAAGAAATAACTAATTGAAATAGGTTCACAGTAGTACTACTGTTAAGACTATCCGTCACGAGATACCGCCTGGAAACAAGGAAAGAGGAAACCTTTCGCTAGCGCGGTTTTACCGTTTACATGCCGCTTGTATAACCGCATAACAAGCGCGACAACGGACGTTAAACTTGCCGGGCTCATCCCGTTGAGCAACATGAGTACAAAAATACCCTTTAAGGAGGACGATGATGAGAATTCCATCTGTAATCGCTGCTGTTTGCCTGGTTGCCGTAACAACACCGGGGCTTGGCCTTGCCGCCGGGCTCAACGCCGAAATGACAAAATATCTGCAGGGGCTGGAAGGCCAGGCAAAGAAGCAGGATGGTGGGTTTAAGGGATTTGACGCGGAGAGAGGCAAGAAAATCTTCTTTGAAACGCGACCCAACGACAAGACCGGCACCATATCCTGCGCCACCTGCCACACCACTGACCTGAAAAAGAGCGGTAAGACCCTCGTGGGAAAGGCCATAGAGCCGCTCGCCCCTTCAGCCAACAAAAAACGGCTTACCGATGTCAAAGAGACTGAAAAGTGGCTGGCAAGAAACTTCAAGCAGGTATACGGCAGAGAAGGGACGGCAAGGGAAAAGGGTGACGTCCTGACGTTCATCGGCAAGCAATAGTCCTGACTTACCAAGGAGAACCCAAAATGAAACGTACCGCAATGATTAGCCTGGCTCTACTGTTCTGCTCTTCATTTGCCCTGGCAGATGAAGGTCGAAGTGAACATGGCGGGAAGAGTTCCGCAAAAATACTCGGGCAGGTAACCAACGCCGCCTATCTCAAGGAGTGCGGCGCCTGCCATTTCGCCTTCCAGCCGCAGTTCCTCCCAAAGAGATCATGGGAAAAGCTCATGGGCTCGCTGGACAATCATTTCGGCGACAGCGCCACCCTTGATGAAGCGACCAGATCCGGAATTCTGGACTATCTCGTCAAAAACAGTGCCGAAACAAGCTCATCAAAGATGTCCGGAAAGCTTCTTGCCTCCATCGGCAAAACCGAAGCCCCGCTCAGGATAACCGACACACCCTACTTCAAGAGAAAGCACCGCGAGGTGCGGGCTGATGTTTTCAAAAGAAAGTCCATCGGCACACCCGCAAACTGCGTCAGTTGCCACGTAACGGCGGAGAAAGGGGACTTTGACGAGCACAAGGTGAAGATCCCAAAAAACTGACCTGACAATACTGGAATAGCTGCACAACCAACGAGAACCACCGCAAAAGGCCCTTGTCATGAAACGAATCAACGTTTGGGATATCCAGACCCGCATTTTCCACTGGTCCCTGGTGCTATTCATGCTCTGCACCGTTGTCACCGCCGATATTCTGAGTTTTTTCGGCATCGACATGGTCAACAAGGACACCTGGCTCACCTTTCACATCAGCACCGGTGTCGCGGTGGGGATACTCCTGCTCTTCAGGATATTCTGGGGGTTCATTGGTCCGTATTATTCGCGCTTCAGCTCCCTGCACCTCTCGTTGGCGGAGCTTTCCGGCTATTTCAAAGCGGTTGTCAAGAATGAAAGGACGAACTACACCGGCCATAATCCAGCAGCCTCCTGGAGCGCCCTCGGCATAATCGCACTCGGTCTGCTGGCGGTGCTGACAGGTGCAGTCGTATTTGGTCTCGACGAAGGGAGAGGGATACTCAGGTCCCTGTACCTTGGCTATTATCCGTATGCCGACCTGTCGAAACTGCTGCACCACGCTCTCGCCTATTTCCTGCTTGCAATCATTTTCGGCCATGTATGCGGCGTGTTGAACGAAACGATACGACACGGGACCGGCATCATCCCGGCCATGTTCACCGGGAAGAAATTCTCCGAAGATGACGAAAGACACATCAACGCCGCTACCCCGCTGCGATTGGTCTCTTACCTCTGGGTACTGTCACCGCTCGGGGCTATTTTCTACCTGTCCGGCTCCATGGAAACAAAGCGACCGGTAAAACTGTCCACCCCCGCCATCTACATGAAAGAGTGCGGCTCCTGCCATATGGCATTCCCCCCCAATACCCTCCCGGCTGAAAGCTGGAAAGGCATGATGGCCAACCTCAAAGACCACTTTGGCGATGACGCAACCATCGATGACGCGGCAACAAAAGAGATCGAGGAGTTTCTTGTCAGAAACGCCGCGGAAACGTCCCCGGAAGAAGCAGCGCGCAAATTCATCAGATCGATCGGCACAAAACCCCCACCAGCGCGGATCAGCGATATTCCCTACTGGAAAGAGAAGCATAAACCGATCGCTCAGGCGATTTACCAACGAAGCTCCATAAAATCCAGGATCAACTGCGTTGCCTGTCATAAACTGGCCGAATATGGCTCATTCGAGGACAATGACATCCGGATACCGAGATAGATGGGGAGGCTGCGCCGCGTCCCGCCCGACCCTTTCTGTCCTGGATTTCCCCTTGCCAACTCGGGCAAAGCACCTATACTGTGAGATTATGATCCCGGAACAACTCAGACAAGAACTCAAGCAACGGGTCGCCGACGCCGTCACCCGCCGCGAGGCAGCGGTGGATGTGATGAAGGAGTTGCAACGCCACTACGGCTGGCTCAGCGACGAGGGGGTGGTGGAAGCGGCGGAACTGCTCGGTCTTTCCACCCTCCAGGTGGAGGAGTTGGCCACCTTTTACGAGATGATCTATCGCCGTCCCGTGGGAAGGGCGGTGGTCCATGTCTGCGACTCCGTCTCCTGCTGGGCCATGGGGGGAGAGACCCTGCTGTGGCACTTGGAACAACACCTCGGGATAGAAGCGGGCGGAACCACAAGTGACGGCGCCTTCACCCTGCTCCCCTGCTCCTGCCTGGGCAACTGCGGCAACGGCCCCACCCTGATGATCAACGAGACCATCCACCACCGGGTTACCCCGGAAACGGCCCGCACCATCCTGGCCCAGACCGCTGGCAAAGGCACACAATAGCTCCGAAACGATCCCTCGGAAGCAGTCCTCCCTGAATCCGTGACGCCTGAATGGCGTATCGAGCGTAATACCGGAGTCAATCGCCGCCCGTGAGGCCCCATGCCGGCTTTGTCGGGCAATCTACGCCCCGGCCGTAAATCCGGCCTACATCGCAAAGACTTAGGCATTCTAAGCGAGAGGAGCCGTGAAGGCGTCACGGATTCAGGGACCCCGCAAACACGAAGGGCGCATCCAGTGGATGCGCCCTTCGTGCATTCGTTCCTGCAAACGGGCAATCAAGCCAGCTTGAAATGCCCCACCAGTTGCCGCAGTTCATCACCCAGCCGGGAGAGACTGGACGATGCCTCTGCCGTATCCTGAGCCCCCTTGGAAGCACCCAGGATGATCTCCGAAATCTTGTGGATATTGCCGGTTATCTCGTTGGTGGTTGCCGTTTGTTCCTCCGCTGCCGTGGCGATCTGGCTGACCTGCATGGTCACTGCGCCGACCTGTTCCAGGATGGCCTGGAGTGATGTCTCCAACTGGGCCGCCTCGGCAGCGCCCCGTTCGGTCCCCTTGACCCCCTCCTCCATGGAGACGATCGCCGTTTTTGTCTCCTGCTGGATCGCCTTGATCATCTCGCTGATCTCCTTGGTGGCGCGCGTGGTTCGCTCGGCCAGGGCCCTCACCTCGTCGGCGACCACGGCGAAACCCCGGCCCTGCTCACCGGCACGGGCCGCCTCGATAGCCGCATTCAGCGCCAGCAGGTTGGTCTGATCGGCAATATCCTCGATGGTGCCCACGATGGCGCCGATCTGATCGGAGCGTTCTCCCAGGGATGCCACGATCCGGGCATTCTCCTTGCTCCGCTCACCTCGCTGGCGAATACCCTCCACGGTATGCTTAACCACCTCGAATCCCTGCTGGGTCGTTTCCGCGGCCCGGTTGGCGCTCTCGGCCGCCATATGGCAGTTGTTGGCGATATCCTGGCTTGTGGCCGCCATCTCCTCACTGGCCACTGCCACGGTCCCGGCCTGGGCCGCAACCTCCTCGGTGCTTACCGCCATCCGCCCGGCCGTATCGTTGAGCTGAACCGTTGCCGTGGCAAGGGTTGAGGTTGTGCCCACGACCCCGGAAACGGTTCGGGACAGTTTCTCGATAAACTCGTTCAACCATCGGGATGTCTGGGCCATTTCATCCGAGCCCTTGATCTCCAGCCGCTTGCTCAGATCCCCATCGCCAGCCGCAATATCGTGCAGGCGGCCAATCAGCTCGTTGAAGGCGCTCTGCAGGATGCGCCAGAAGGTCATCAACAGGATGTTGATCAAAAGCAGCGCGGCTACCAGGGTAGTAACCGTTATCATAAAGGTGCGCACCGAGAAGCCGTCCAGATCCGTGCGCTCCGTTTTCATATCCTTTTTGATCGCGCCCTGAGTCTCGATAATCAGGTCCTTGATCTCGCGCCACTTGGGCGTTTCCTTCTTGACCAGCAGTTCCACCGCCTCGGCCTGCTTCCCCTCCTTTGCCAGGCGGATGAGCTCTTCCTTGATCGCGGCCCCTTCCTGCCACAGGGCCGGCAACCGTTCCAGGCGTTTGGCATAATCCTTGACGCCCTGGGCAGTGGTGGTCGCCTCCTTGTGGAGCTTCAGAAAATCCTCGGAGGCCTTCTTGTAATTGGCCAGCGCCTTGTCATCCGACGGGTTGAGTATGACGTTGCGGACCGCCTGTTCGGTCTGGAGCCCCTGCGCCTGCATCTCGCTGACCGTAAAGCCGAGCGCCTGGTACTTGTCGGCGTATTGTTTGAAACGTTCCGTCGTACCGCTCATGCCCCAATAGGACACCCCCATCGCAATCAACAGGAGCATGGTCGCCAAGGCCGAAAAGAGGGAAAACTTCCAGAAAAGGTTAATGTTTCTAAAGAATGACATGCCACCCCCTTGAACACCTCTATTTAGTATCCAATCTATATGGAAACCCGCGTACGTTATAGCACAAAAATGTAATCACGGTAGTCTTAATTAAAGCTTTTGCCCAAAGCGGGGTATTTTTGACTTAACCGCTTTAAATACAAGGTGTTCAGACCTGTCAAACGGTGCCGGACGGCTGGTGCGAGGCCGGGGGATTGAGCCGTTCCAGAACCCTTTCAAGGTCGGAGCGTTTGAGCGGCTTGTCCAGATGATCATCCATGCCGGCTTCGAGACAAAGGGTAACATCCTTGTGCATGACATGGGCGGTCATGGCGACAATCGGGATGCGGCCGCCCCGTGCCTGCTCGTGCCGGCGAATGGCGCGGGTCGCCTCAATACCGTCCATCTCGGGCATCTGGACGTCCATCATTACCAGGTCGAAGCTTCCGTCACGCCACGCCTCCACCGCCTCCCTGCCATTTGTCACCACCGTTGCGTCATGCCCCAGTTTCTCCAGGAAGCGCGTGATGATCACCTGGTTGAGCTCGATATCCTCGGCCACCAGAACGGAAAGAGCCCGGCTCTCGGTCGTGCGCGCTGCCGCTTCGCGGCACTCGCCCTTGTTTTGCCGTAAAGACACCGGGGGTTCGGCCATCGCGAAACACACCGAAAAAGAGAACTCGCTCCCCCGCCCCGGCTCGCTTTCCACCGAGACGCATCCCCCCATCGTGTCCACCAATTGGCTGACAATCGCCAGCCCCAGACCCGTACCCCCGAATTTCCGCGTGGTCGAATCGTCTGCCTGGGCAAAGGGGGCAAAGATATGTTCCTGCGCCTCCCGCGGTATCCCGATTCCGGTGTCACGGACACCCAGTGTCAGTATCACGCTTTCGCCGTTACGGTCCGCTTCATTCACCGTGACCGTTACCCCCCCTTGAAGGGTAAATTTGATGGCATTACCGGCCAGATTGGTAATGATTTGGCGCAGGCGGAGCGGATCTCCCAGAAGGCGGTCAGGCACGTCCGGCGAAACGGCAACCTCGAACGAAAGCCCCTTCTGGGCTGCCCGGAAAGCCAGCGGCTGGGTTGATGAGGCAAGCGTATCCCGCAGGGAGAACGGTATCTGCTCCAGCGTCAGATGACCCGCCTCGATCTTGGAAAAATCCAGCAGGTCGCTGATCAGATCGGTCAGGTGCTCGGCCGATGACCTCACCCCTTCCAGGTATTCCTTCTGTTCCAGGGAACCGGCGCTTTCCATGGCCAGCTCGGTCATGCCGATCACGGCGTTCATGGGGGTGCGGATCTCGTGGCTCATGCGCGCCAGAAAGCTTCCCTTGGCGCTGTTGGCCCGTTCCGCCTCCTCCTTGGCATCCTTCAGTTCCATAACCATGGTCTCGATGGCATGCAGAAGCTGGTGCGGCTCGTCGGGGGTCTCCGCCTCCGTGGATTCGGACAGATGCGGCCGAGTGATCTGGCTGGTGATCCGGAGCGCCTGTTTCAGGGGGAGATTGATCCGCCGGGCTGCGTACAGGGAAAAGGCGATGATGGCGACAAACATCGCGCTGGAGAGCGCCAGCACCTGATGCCTGAGAGAGACGACCTTCTGCTTGATGTCGTCGTAGTATACACCGCTGCCGACCACCCATCCCCATGGCGCAAACAGCTTGATGAACGAGACCTTTGGCTGCGACTCGGCGTGCCCCGGCTTGGGCCAAAGGTATTCCAGGAATCCCTCTCCGCCGGATTTTACCACCCGGTTCATCTCCACGAAGATCCGTTTCCCGGACGGATCCTTGAAATCCGCCAGACTCTTCTGTTCCAAATTGGGGGCATAGGGGTGGACCACCATGATCAGATTGAGGTCGTGGACCCAGATATAGTCGTTGCGGTGCGCCATGATCCTGATAGCCTCAATGGCCCTTTCCCGGGCTTCGGCAGCGGGCAGCTCGTGCCGGAGAGCCAGGGAATGATAGTGGCTCAGCACCGAAGTGGCCATTTCAACCAGGCTGGCGGTGCCCTTTTTGTGTTCTTCCAGGAGGCTTTGTTCGTAAAGCGGTATGATGTAGAAGATGATCGCCAGGGAGGAGACGAGCAGAACGGCAAGGTTCACCCCCACGATCTTGGAGAGCGTGTTCCAGTTCCGCAACCTGAGAAATCTGCTCACCATGAAAAAGGGCCTCCTCATGTTCTCCCGCATGAATTGAGTATCGGGAGCCTGATGGCTTTGCTGGGGAATCGTGGTAGTATTAAAAAAACAAATCCAGCGATGTAACGAAACAGATAGTGGATACACTGCGGTACTGTCAACAAATAAGTCGTTACCAGCCGCGTTTCCGTAGCCGGGTACCGGTTGATAGTAAGCCGCGCCGCCTGCCTATTTTCTTGAAATGCACGCTAAACCACGGTAACGTAACCATCCACCATGAAACAAATCCTGCTCAGATACGAACACGACGGGCACTGCCTGACCTTCGACGAATACCGTGGCGAGGATGGTTTCAAGTCCCTGGCCCGGGCGCTGGGAGAGATGTCGCCCAATGACGTCCAGCAGGCGGTGATCGACTCCGGTCTGCGCGGCAGGGGCGGGGCCGGCTTCCCCACGGGTCGCAAATGGTCCTTTGTCCCCCGCGACCTGCCCGGACCGCGCTACCTGATCTGCAACGCCGACGAGATGGAGCCGGGCACCTACAAGGATCGCGTCCTGCTGGAGCAAAACCCCTGGCTGCTGATCGAGGGGATGGCGCTCACCTGCTACGCCCTGGGCGTCAACCACGCATTTATCTTTATACGTAGGGGCTATGAGCAGGCCGCCGCAAACCTGCGCCAGGGGATATCCGAGGCCCGGCGGGCAGGTTTTCTGGGAAAGGACATCCTGGGGAGCGACTTCAGCCTGGAACTGGACGTGCACCAGTCAGCCGGACGCTACATCTGCGGCGAGGAGACGGCCCTGATCAACGCTCTGGAGGGAATCCGCGCCAACCCGCGGGCCAAGCCCCCCTTCCCGGCCGTCAAGGGGTTGTGGGGACAGCCGACGGTGGTCAACAACGTGGAGACCCTGGCCAACATCCCGGCCATCATCGCCCAGGGACCGGCCTGGTGGAAGGGGTTGGCCGCCACGCCCGAAGCGGCCGGCACCAAGCTGTTCTGCATCAGCGGCCATGTCAGGAACACGGAATGCTTCGAACTGCCCCTGGGCATCACCCTGGGCGAGATCATCGACGGCCCCTGCGGAGGCATGCGGCCGGGAAGCAGCTTCAAGGCCTGCATTCCCGGCGGGGCATCAACCCCCTTTCTCACCCATGAGCATTGGGGCGTTGCCATGGACTTCGACCCGGTGGTCAAGGCCGGTTCGCGCCTGGGCACCGGCGGGATCATCGTCTTTGACCAGAACACCTGCATGGTGGCAGCCACCCTCAACCTGATCCGCTTCTTTGCCCGGGAATCCTGCGGCTGGTGCACCCCCTGCCGCGAAGGGCTCCCCTTTGTGCGGCATATTCTGGAACGGATCGAGAACGGACAGGGCGCGATGGACGACATGCCCATTCTGCGGGACCATGTGCGGCAATTGAACTACGCCTTCTGCGCCCTGGCCCCCGGCGCCATGGGACCGGTGGAGGGGCTGCTCAGGCTGTTCGAGGACGAGGTCCGGGATCATATCGTCAAGGGCAAGTGTCCTTTTAATTCATAATTGATTTTTGCCACAGAGCCACAGAGGCACAGAGTATGAACCAGAATACTGAGTTAACCGAGAAAATCATTGGATGCGCCATTGAGGTTCACCGGAATCTGGGGCCGGGACTTCTTGAGTCAATTTATGAAAGGGCTTTGTGTCATGAACTCAATGAACGGGGAATGCACTATGAATGTCAGAAAATTGTCCCCATTGACTACAAAGGCACCAACCTTGGAGATTTCAGGCTTGACCTCTTAATTGATGATAAAATCATAGTTGAACTAAAAGCGGTCGAAAGAGACGATCCCGTATTCAAGGCTCAGTTGTTAAGCTATTTAAAGCTGACCGGAAAACAATTGGGACTACTTATCAACTTTAACGTACCGCTCCTTAAAGACGGCATAACTCGGGTTATCCTCTGAGCCTCTGTGGCTCTGTGGCAAAAATGAAATGATTAAACTGATCATCGACAACATACCGGTTGAGGTCCCCCAGGGGACCACCGTGCTGGAAGCTGCCCAGTCGGTGGATATCCCCATCCCCCACTTCTGCTGGCACCCTGCCTTGGGCAAGGCCGGAGCCTGCCGGGTCTGCGCCGTGAAGATGCTGGAGGGGCCGATCAGGGGAATCCAGATGTCCTGCATGCTGCCGGCCCAGGACGGCATGGTGGTATCCACCACCGACCCCGAGGCCGTTGCCATGCGCAAAGGGGTGATCGAGTGGCTGATGATCAACCATCCCCACGACTGCCCGGTGTGCGACGAGGGGGGCGAATGCCAGTTGCAGGACTTCACCATCGCCGGGGGGCATGGGCTACGCCGCTACAATGGGAAGAAGCGCACCTACACCAACCAGTACCTGGGTGAGTTTATCGAGCACGAGATGAACCGCTGCATCCAGTGCTACCGCTGTGCCCGCTTCTACCAGGAGTACGCCGGCGGAACGGATTTCGGCGTCATGGGCCGGGGCAATGCGATCTACTTCGGCCGCCAGACCGATGGGCCGCTGGAGTCCCCCTTTTCCGGCAACCTGGTGGACATCTGCCCCACGGGGGTCTTCACCGATAAGACCGCCCGTTTCCGCGCCCGCTACTGGGACTATGACATGGCTCCCTCGATCTGCCCCCACTGTTCCCTGGGGTGTGCCACCACCCCGGCGGCCCGCTACCGTGAACTGCTCAAGGTGATTGCCCGCAGGAACGATCATGTCAACGGCTGGTTCATCTGCGATCAAGGCCGGTTCACCAATGCCGCCATCAACGACCCGGAACGGCCGCGACAGGCGCGGGTTGACGGCGCACCGGTCAGCCTTGACGAGGCCATGGATGCACTGGTGTTGCGGATCGGCGAGTTCATGGAACTGCACGGCCCTGAAAGCCTGGCCATTGTCGGCTCTTCCCGCATGTCCCTGGAGGGAAACATCATGGCGGCCCGGCTTTGGCAGCTTCTGGATGCCGGTTCCTTGAGCTACTTCCACGACACGGCCCACGCCGAACACCCCCTTAAGGCGGTCGCGCTGCTGACGCCGGACAATGCCGCATCAATGGCGGATGTACGCACGGCGGACCTGATTGTTGTTGCGGGATGTGATGTGCGGGAAGAGGCCCCCATGATGGCCCTGGCCATACGGCAGGCTTGGCGCAACGGGGCCAGGGTGTTTGTGGTGGGGAGCGAATGCGCCATCGATACGGATCGGCTGGAGTTGTACGAGTCGCAGGCCGTCACCTCCCCGGCGGACATTCCGTTGACGGAAGCCAGGCGCCCGGTGGCGATCTGTGGTGTGCGCAACAAGATGACGGACATCACTGACTGGGCCGCACAAAGCGGGGCGCGGTTCGCCTTTATCCTGGACAGCCCCAACGCATTTGGTTGCGCCCTGCTGGCGCGGGAGTACGGCGCCGTACCGTTCTCCCAGGCGCTTGCCGACAGCAGGATACAAGGCGTGATCTCGTTCGAGGCCGACCTGCCGCCGGAGATGACGGCGGGCATTACGGTGCTGGCCGCCGCGGATTGGAAACCGACCGCGCTGATGCAGCGAGCCGGGATCACCCTCCCCTGCACCGCCTGGGTGGAGCAGGACGGCACCTTCATCAACAACGAGGGGCGCGCCCAGCGCTTCAAGCAGGTCATGCAACCGGGCCTCCCCATCAAGGGACTCGACCCGGCAGGGCACCCGCCCAGGGTGCACCGCACCACCCCTCCCGGCGGCGATATCCTTCCGTCATGGCGGATTGCGGCGAACCTGTTGGAGCTGCTCAGCGGTGAACGGACCGAAGAACCGCTTTCCGGGGCGTGGGAGCGCCTGCGAGGTATTGACCCGGAGGGGGAAGGCGTGGTAGTCACGTAGAACAAAATCACGCACATTCCAACCATCACGAACACCCGGCGCGGCATCATGGCTCATGAACCAACAAAAGAATTCGTCGAATTCGACCTTTCCATCCATATCTTTACCGTTTCGGCAACGCTTGTGGGTGTTTGCCTGACCGTAATCGGGATCATGCGACACCTTGGCGGCGTGCGTACGCAACGTGTCGGACAGGAACTGCTGGCGCTGGATGCGTTCCTGTTTCTTATCTGCTGTATCCTTTCGTACCTTAGTCTCAAGACCCGTCTGGGGAAACATAAACGTTTTTGGACAAATACCGCCGACAACCTGTTCATGGGCGCCATTTGCCTGATGGCGGCAATCTGTGGCCTTATCGTGTATGAAATTGTTTAGTATGTTTTTCGTTATCACATAACCTGCGAGGTACAATGAAAACCGCAATTCTACTCATGGCCCACGGCAGCCGCATTCCCGAAGCCAATAACGCCGCCCGCCAGGTGGCAACCATGGTGCAGGAGATGACCGGCTTCGAGATCGTGGAGGTTTCGTTCCGTGAACTGCACGAACCGAATATCCAGTCGGGGATCGACGCCTGCGTGGCCCGTGGTGCCGGGCGCATCCTGCTCATGCCCTATTTCCTCTTCATGGGGGCCCATGTACAGCACGACCTTCCGGAGGAGATCGAGGAGGCGCATAAACGTCACCCCGGCCTGATCATGGAGATGGGAAGCCATCTGGGCGTGCACCGCAAGCTGGCCGAGGTGGAGACGGAACGGGTCAACGAGGCGCTGGACCGGCTGGGGTGGCGCTGATGGATTCCCTGACCATGAAACCCGAAGAGATCGAGGCGGAATCTTTCCGCATCATCGACAGCGAGGCGGGCGAGCACGACTGGCCGGAGGCGGAATGGCAGGTGGTGCGCCGGGCGATCCACACCAGCGCTGATTTCGAGTACGTTCGGACCATGGTATTTTCGGAAGGCGCCGTGGAACAGGCAATCACGGCCATCAAAAACGGGGCCGGCATCGTTACCGATACGAATATGGCCCTCTCCGGCATCAGCAAGGCCCGGCTGGTCCGGTTCGGCTGCGAAGTCAGTTGCCATGTGGCCGATTCCGACGTGGGCGCCCTGGCCCAGCGCGAAGATATCACCCGCTCCGTGACAGCCATGCGCAAGGCCGTTGCCAACACGAATAACCGCATCTTTGTGATCGGCAACGCCCCGACCGCCCTGTTCGAACTGCTGCGTCTGATTCAGGACGGCCAGGTCAAGCCGGACCTGATCATCGGCCTGCCGGTCGGCTTCGTGGGTGCCGAGGAAAGCAAGAATGCCCTGGCAGCCATGAGTTCCCCGGTCCCGTTCATCACCAACAGAGGCCGCAAAGGCGGCTCCAACGTGGCCGCCGCGGTAGTGAATGCCCTGGCGATCCTGGCTGCGCAGGAGTAACGCGACCCGCCCATGGCCAATATCATCCTCCTGGCAATCTGTCTCGCAGCCGGTATCGGGCTCAGGAAAACCGGTCGTTTTCCCGCAGCCACCCCGGCTGCCCTGAACGGCTTCGTCATCCATATTTCCCTTCCTGCCCTGGCCATCCTGCATATCCACAATCTCGGGATAGATCCGTCACTGGCGCTCACAGCAGCCATGGCCTGGCTGCTGTTCGGCTGCGCCTGGGCGCTGTTCGCCATTGCCGGCACAGCCCTGAAGATGGACCGGCGCAGGATCGGGGCGCTGGTGCTGGTCGCCGGACTGGGCAACACCTCCTTTGTCGGGCTGCCCATGATCGAGGCATACTACGGCAAGGAACATCTGGGGGTCGGCATCATTGCCGACCAGTTGGGGACGTTCATGACGCTCTCCACCCTGGGAATCCTGGCAGCCACGATCTACTCCTCCGGCAGCGTTACCCCCAGCCAGATGGCGCGCAAGATTGCCCTGTTTCCCCCCTTTCAGGCGCTGGTTCTGGCGCTGCTGCTCAAGCCGGTTCCGTTTCCGGCCTGGACCGTCGCGATCCTGCAGAAGCTGGGCGACACCCTGACCCCGCTGGCCCTGGTCTCGGTCGGCTTCCAGCTCCACTTCGGCGGGCTGAAGGAGGTGCTGAAACCGCTCTCCGCAGGACTGGCCTACAAACTTCTCCTGGGACCGGCGCTGATCTACCTGCTGTACGTCACCATCCTGGGGTCCACCGGAACCGTAACCCAGATCACCGTTTTCGAGGCGGCCATGGCGCCCATGATCACCGCCGGCATCATCGCCGTGGACCATGACCTGGAGCCGCCGCTGGTTGCCATGCTGGTGGGGATCGGCATACCGCTCTCGTTCGTGACGCTCTATTTCTGGCACCTGTTCCTGGCGGGGGCGGCATGACAAGACAGCTCAGGTCAGGCTATACCACGGGCGCCTGCGCCGCGGCCGCCGCCAAGGGAGCCGCGCTGATGCTGGTGCGACAGGAACTGGTGAGCGAGGTAACCATCGACCTCCCGGCCGGCGTACCAGCCACCTTTGAACTTCGCGGGCAAGAGTTCGACCCGGAATCAGCGGTATGTTACGTGATCAAGGATGCGGGCGATGACCCGGACGTGACCAACGGGGCAGAGGTACATGCCAGGGTAGCCCTCACCCCAGCCCTCTCCCAAGGGGAGAGGGAGCAAAAAATCACCATCACCGGCGGCATCGGCATCGGCAAGGTCACCAAGCCGGGCCTGGCCGTTCCACCCGGCGAATGGGCCATCAACCCGGTGCCGCGCCGGATGATCACCGAAGCGGTTCATTCCGTTTTTTCAACATTCAACATTCAATATTCAACATTCAACTTGAGTGTCGTCATCTCCATCCCCGATGGCGAGCAACGTGCCCAAAAGACCCTCAATGCCCGGCTCGGCATCATGGGCGGCCTTTCCATCCTCGGCACCAGCGGCATTGTCCGCCCCATATCGGCCAAGGCCTGGACCGACACCCTCGACGCTACCCTGGATGTGGCCCGCGCCTGCGGCTGCGAAACCGTGGTGCTCTCCACCGGAAGGACCAGTGAGATGGCGGCTCAATGCTATTTGAATCCCCCCCCTCCCTTGATGGGAGGGGGCGAGGGGGAGGGTGAAATTGCCACGAGAGATGAATATGGCAGCGTCCCCCCCACCCTAACCCTCCCCCACAGGGGGGGAGGGGATATGTCTCTTCCGGAGGAGGCCTTCATCATGATGGGGGATCACGTGGCCTATGCCCTGGATAGCTGCCGGCGGCACGGCTTCGAACATCCGCTGATCGCCTGCCAGTTTGCCAAGCTGCTCAAGATCGCCTGCGGCTACGAAAACACCCACGCGGCCGCATCGGAACTGGACCTGGCCACCCTGCGGCACTGGGCCGAGGCGGATGGCATCCCCGCGCACCTCATCGACCTCATGGCCCAGGCCAACACGGCCCGGGAGATCATCATCGCCAGCGGATTCGACCAGCGCCTGCTGGAACTGGTCTGTTGCCGGGCGCACGCCGTTGCGAGCCGATTCGCCCCATCCCTGCACGCCCGGTTCCTGGTGGCCGATTACACGGGAAATATCGTTTTTAACAGCCGCTGACCGCCGCCAGCACACACTTTTTTCTCCCTTGCTATAAATTTTATGCTAGTATTTCGGTTTCTTCAGTAAGTTACATTGACTAACGCACGATCCTGTTTACCAGGGTTACGCTCTACAAAGGGGGTTGCCATGCCACAATTCTTTGAAGGACAACTTGAGGCCAAGGGGCTCAGGTTCGGCATTATCGTCAGCCGTTTTAACAGCTTCATCAGCGAGCGGCTGCTGGAAGGCGCGGTTGACGCACTGGTCCGCCATGGTGCCGACGACAAGGCCATCCATGTTGCCAGGGTGCCGGGCGCGTTCGAGATCCCCCTGGCCGCCAAGAAGCTGGCCGAGACCTGCCGATATGACGCCATCATCTGCCTGGGCGCCGTCATTCGCGGTTCCACGCCGCATTTCGACTATGTGGCGTCCGAGGTATCCAAGGGTGTGGCCTCGGTGTCGCTGGAAAGCGGCGTACCGGTCGCCTTCGGAGTCTTGACTACCGATACCATCGAGCAGGCCGTGGAACGTGCCGGCACCAAGGCGGGCAACAAGGGTTTCGAGGCAGCCGTTACCGCCATTGAAACCGTTAATCTGCTGAAGGCGATCAAATAATGGGATTACGACGGGAAGCGCGCGAACTGGCGCTGCAGATGCTCTATGCCCTGGACGCAAATCCGACCACCGGGCTGCGTGAAACCCTGCAGACCTTTCGCGAGGAACAGAATGAGGTTGTGGGCCGTGTCAGGGAGTTTGCCGAAGGACTGGTGCAAGGCGTGCTTGACCAGCGAGACACCATCGACCAGGCTATCAAGGCCCGTTCAAAGAACTGGTCGCTCACCAGGATGCCGCGCGTGGACCTGAATGTCATGCGCCTGGCCGCCTATGAACTTATGTTCCGGCCCGACATCCCCAAAAAGGTCAGCATCAACGAGGCAATCGAGATCGCCCGCAAATTCGGTGACAAGGAGTCCCCGGCCTTTGTAAACGGCATCCTGGACGAGATCGAGGCATGTCCTAAGACGGAAGAGACAAGCGAAGAACAAATCTAACTATATTCAATCTGCCACAGAGACACAGAGACTCAGAGGAAAAGCAGGAGAAAACCAAAAACACTTACGGGTAAAAAACAAAAAGCAAGAACATTAACCTGACGCCTTTTATTCTTTCCCTCTTTCTTGGTTTTCTCTGTGTCTCCGTGTCTCTGTGGCAGAAGTTAAAAAGGTTATCGCAATGAACGACATAAAGGTAGGACTGATCGGATTCGGCAATATCGGCGCCGGGGTGGTAAAACTGCTCCAGCAGAACGCGGACGTCATCCGCCACAAGGTAGGGACTGGCATCATCCTGAAACGGATCGCCGACCTGGACATAACCACGGATCGCGGAGTGCAGGTTGATCCCGGCGTTCTCACCACCGATGTCAACGCCATCTTCGACGACCCGGAAATCTCGGTGGTGATAGAACTGGTCGGCGGCTACGAACCGGCCAAGACCTTTGTCATGAAGGCAATCGCCAAGGGCAAACACATCGTTACCGCCAACAAGGCGCTCCTGGCCCTGCATGGTGAAGAGATCTACGCCGCGGCAGCCAAAAGCAACGTCGAGGTGCAGTTCGAGGCCTCCGTTGGAGGCGGCATCCCGGTGTTGACCGCCATCAAGGGGAACATGGCCGCCAACCGGTTTGGCTCCGTCATCGGCATCATGAACGGCACCTGCAACTACATCCTGACCCGCATGACCCAGGAAGGGGCCGATTTTGCCGACGTGCTGAAAACGGCCCAGGAACTGGGCTATGCCGAGCCCGACCCGACCTTTGACATCGAAGGGGTCGATACGGCCCACAAACTTGCCATCCTGGTATCGCTCTGCTTCGGCACCCGCATCGACTTCAAGGATATCTACACCGAGGGCATCTCCGCCATCTCCGGCCTGGATGTCAAATTTGCCAGCGATTTCGGCTATCGCATCAAGCTGTTGGCCATCGGCAAATTGACCGACAACGGCGTCGAGGTCCGGGTCCACCCCACCATGATCCCCTTGCACAACCCGCTGGCCGAGGTCAACGGCGTATTCAACGCCATCCGCCTGACCGGCGACTTTGTCGGCCCGGTGATGTTCTATGGCCGCGGCGCCGGCCAGAACCCGACCGCCAGCGCCATCGTGGGCGACCTGATCGGGCTCTCCCGCAGCATAATGGCCGGAGCCGGGCGCAGGATCGCGCCATTGGGATTCCTGGACGACAAGGTCTGCTCCATCCCGGTCAAGCCGATGGCCGAGATCGTCAGCAAGTACATGTTGCGCTTCAGCGCCCTGGACAAACCGGGCGTGCTGGCTGCCATTGCCGGCGCCCTGGGCAAATACGGCATCAGCATCGAATCCATGGTGCAGACCGCCCATCAGGCCGACGACGCAGCGCCGGTACCGATCGTCATCATGACCCACGAGGCCCGTGAAGGCGCCGTACAGTCCGCCCTGGCCGAGATCGACCGTTTCGACATCATCTGTGAGAAGACGAGCTTTATCAGGATCGAGGACAACCTGGAATAAATTCAGCGTCTTTGCTTTTCCTGAGTAGTTCTAATCTGCCGCCAGGCAAATACTGCAACGCAGAATAAGTAACTCCTCCCCCCAGCGGGGGGAGGCTGGGAGGGGGGAGCAGTAGGCCTGACAACCATTTCCCCCTCCCTGACCCTCCCCCGCTGGGGGAGGGAACCTAGTTTAAGATGATTAGCGGAAGATTCGAACTAATCAGATTGTTTTTTAACTTCCATTTGGGAGCAACCGCCATGAACACCAAGATTCTCCTCAGCGAAGAGCAGATCCCCCGCCAGTGGTACAACATCATCCCGGACATGCCCGGCCCGCTGGCGCCGGTTATCAATCCCCAGACCCTCAAGCCGGTCACGCCGGACGATATGCTGGCCATCTTCCCCATGGCCCTGATCGAGCAGGAGATGTCGCCCCAGCGCTGGATCGACATCCCTGACGAGGTGCGCGAGATCTACAAGCTCTGGCGGCCGTCGCCGCTGTACCGCGCCCATCGGCTGGAAAAGGCGCTCGGTACGCCGGCAAAGATCTACTACAAGTTCGAGGGGGTCTCCCCGGCCGGCTCCCACAAGCCCAATTCGGCCATTCCCCAGGCGTGGTACAACAAGCAGGCCGGCATCCGCCGCCTGGCCACCGAGACCGGCGCCGGCCAGTGGGGCAGCTCCCTGGCCCTGGCCTGTTCCCTGTTCGGGCTGGAGTGCACGGTCTACATGGTCAAGGTATCCTGCACCCAGAAACCGTACCGCAAGAGCATGATGCAGTTGTGGGGCGCCAACGTGATCCCGTCGCCGTCCGAATTCACCAATTCGGGGCGCGCGATCCTGGCCCACGACCCGGATTGTCCCGGCTCGCTGGGTATTGCCATCTCCGAAGCGGTGGAGGATGCCGCCACCCATAGCGACACCAACTATGCCCTGGGAAGCGTGCTCAACCATGTATGCCTGCACCAGACCGTGATCGGCCAGGAGGCGCGCGAGCAGATGAAAATCGCCGGTGACTACCCGGACGTGGTCATCGCCTGCTGCGGCGGCGGTTCCAACTTCGCCGGGCTGTCCTTCCCCTTTATCGCCGACCGGGCGGCCGGCAAGAACGTGCGCTGCCTGGCAGTTGAACCGGCATCCTGCCCCACCCTCACCAAGGGGGTGTATGCCTTTGATTACGGCGACACGGCCAAGATGGCGCCCATATCCATGATGTACACCCTGGGGCACGACTTCATGCCGCCCGGCATCCATGCCGGAGGCCTCCGCTACCACGGCGAGTCACCCCTGGTGTCGCAGCTCTTTCACGCCGGCCAGATCGAGGCCAAGGCGTACAAGCAGAACTCCTGCTTCGAGGGCGCCGTGCTCTTTGCCCGGAGCGAGGGGATCGTCCCGGCCCCCGAGTCCTCCCACGCCGTGCGGGCCGCCATCGACGAGGCGGTGCTCGCCAAGGAGGAGGGTAAGGAGCGCACCATCCTGTTCGGCCTCTCCGGCCACGGCCAACTGGACATGGCAGCCTACGACGCCTACCTCTCGGGCGGGCTGGAAGACTATGAGTACCCAAGCGAGATGGTTCGGCAGGCGCTGGAACGTCTCCCGAAGATCGATCTGTGATGGCAACCGCGACCGGATTGACAACCCCATCGAACGTGGCATTGCCTCACCCCTGTGAGGTTCCCATGATAAAGGTCAAGATCTGCGGCATAACCAGCCTGGAAGACGCCCTGGTCGCCATAGACGCCGGGGCCGACGCACTGGGCTTCGTATTCTCCCCCAAGTCGCCGCGCCACGTCTTCCCCGAGCAGGCCGCGGCCATTATCCGCCACCTCCCCCCCTTCGTGCAGACCGTCGGCCTGTTTGTCAACGATACCGTGGAGACGGTCAACAGCACGGCCGACCTTTGCGGCCTGGATATCATCCAACTGCACGGCGACGAGTCGCCCGGTTTCTGCGACAGCGTCAACCGCCGCGTCATCAAGGCCTTCCGCGTGAAGGACATTGCCAGCCTTGCCCCCATCAAGGATTACCGCGTATCCGCCTGCCTGTTGGACGCCTGGTCACCGGTGGCCCACGGCGGCACCGGACAGAGCTTCAATTGGGAGTTTGCCGCTTGCGCGGCCCATTCCGGGCGCATCATCCTGGCCGGAGGCCTGAACCCGGACAACGTGGCCGAGGCGATCCGGCAGGTTCGCCCCTACGGAGTGGACGTTTCCAGCGGCGTGGAATCCGCACCGGGAAAAAAGGATGCCTTGCTGGTACAGGCGTTTGTGGCTGCTGCCAAACTTTCACAGAAATAACGAGACTGCTGTACATGAGATTGAGCCGCTTCATTGACGAACCAAAACGACTCCTGCCGCTCATACCGCTGGTTCTGTCGCTCTACATCTTCTTTTCCCATCTTTCGCGGCCCGGCGTTACTGCCGACGGCCAGACCTATCTCCAGATTGCGCGCAATCTGCACTTCGGCATCGGACTGGGATGGCAGGCCCTGTGGGTTCCCCCGTTGCACTCCACGCTGGTTGCCCTTTGCGGGTGGTTGCCCGGCGTTCCCGACCTGCTCCTGGCTTCCGCCATGGTCGGGGCGATCATGGGTGTCGTGTTGGTTATGGGCGTATGGCTGCTGGCCTCTGAGATTTTCGGCCGTACCGTGGCATTGGGTGCGGCAACCGTTGCGGCCCTGTTTCCCCACTTTTTGTGGCTCGTAAAGGCCCCGGAAGCGGAGATCAGCTATGCGGCCCTTCTGGTCATCACCCTCTGGCTCTTCTGCGTGGCAGTGCGCAGAAACTCCCTGGTCCTTTCCGCCCTGACCGGTGCGGCCTTTTCCCTGACCTACATGGCCCGGTCCGAGGGGTTTCTGGTAATGATCATCGTCATTGCCGCCGTGCTCGCCGGTGAAGGGCGGCGCCTGCCGCACGGGCGGTTGCCTCGCCTGATTGCCGCCCTGCTGGTCGCATTTTTTATCGTATCCTCTCCGTATCTGCTCTTCCTGAAGAGGCATTACGGCGCCTGGGTAATCAGCCCCAAGTCCACCTATGTGCTGATCTGGATGAAGAGCAGGATCTACCACGACAATGATCGGGGCGAAATCGGGAATGAAGAGCTGTGGGGGCTTACCGACAGCGGAAAGCTGAAATGGCAGGTACCGTCAGGCTTCGGAGATGTGGCCTCGTACCTCATGTCCCATCCCGCGAAAAGTGCCCGGGTGTACCTCCACAACCTGCTCGGGGAAGTGCCGGGCAGGATTCCCAACAACAGCGGCATGGAGAGATATCCCCAGGTATTCCCGGTGATCCTTGCCCTGGCAGCCCTGTTTGCCCCTTTCCGGAAATGGGGCGAACAATCGGCAAGCAGAAAGGCGGTGCTGCTCGCACCGCTGCTGATCCTTCTGATACTGCCGGTTTTCACCGAGGGGTGGTGGAAGTACCTGGTGCCCTATGCCACCCTGGTAATCATCCTCGGCTGCGCCGGTATCGTCTACGCGGCTGAATCGCTTCTCAAGCGGTTTCCCGCAGCAACCGGCCGTAACGCCTCGCTTGCCGTACTGCTGCTCCTGGCGATCTTCTTCCGTATCAAGGCGTATCCCGTTGAGCTGTTCTCTTCGGCCCAAACCTTTGCGACGCAGCCATCGGAAAGCATCAAGGCGCGCCTTTCCTATGCCGAGGAAGCGGACAAGGCGGGACGCTGGATAGCCGACAAGCTGGGGCCGGGCCACAACTACATGGTCAACTGGTCAAAGCTCATCTATCCCCTGAACGGGCTCTGGACAGCCACGCCGGTGGCCGAGTATCCCCGGCTGCACGCATTTGCCCTGAGCCAGAGGGCCGAATTCCTCCTCTTGGAGATGGACGGCTCGGTCTCTCCGGAGCAGATAGAGAAGACCCCGCCCGGCCTGAAGTTTGTGACCATGTACCGCTCCGACAAGAGCGGCTATACGGTTGCCGTATACCGGTTCGTCCCCCTGTAAGCGGGCGAACGGCACCTTTGTTGAAAAGCAGCGCGTCCCGCATGGAAAACATGCGTGGCACGATCTATCCCCGAAAAGAGAACAGCTATGCATTATCCGGACAAACAAGGACATTTCGGAGCATTCGGCGGGCGCTACGTCCCCGAGACACTCATGCCGGCCCTGCTGGAGCTGGAAAAGGCCTACAACCACTACCGTCACGACAAGGAATTCCGGGAGGAGTTCGAGTACTACCTGCGACAGTATGTGGGCCGCCCCAACCCGCTCTACTTTGCCGAAAAACTGACCAAAAAGCTGGGCGGGGCCAGGATCTACCTCAAGCGTGAGGACCTGAACCACACCGGCGCCCACAAGGTCAACAACACCATCGGCCAGGGGCTTCTGGCAAAGCGCATGGGCAAGAAGCGGGTCATCGCCGAGACCGGCGCGGGCATGCACGGCGTGGCAACCGCCACCATCGCGGCCCTGTTCGGCATGCGGTGCGAGGTCTTCATGGGCGAGGAGGACACCCACCGCCAGTCCCAGAACGTCTTCCGCATGAAACTCCTGGGCGCCACGGTCACGCCGGTCACCGCCGGCACCGCCACCCTCAAGGACGCCATGAACGAGGCGCTGCGCAACTGGGTCACCACCATCAGCGACACCTTTTACGTGATCGGCACTGTGGCCGGCCCCCATCCCTACCCCATGATGGTGCGCGATTTCCAGTCGGTGATCGGCACCGAGGTGAAGAAGCAGCACCAGAAGGCCGAAGGCAGGCAGCCGGATGTGCTGTTGGCCTGCGTCGGAGGCGGCAGCAACGCCCTGGGGCTGTTTTATCCGTTCATGAAGCACCGGAAGGTCCGCCTGATCGGCGTCGAGGCCGCCGGGTACGGCATCGAGACCGGCAAGCATGCCGCGCCGCTCTGCGCCGGTTCCCCCGGCATCCTGCACGGCAACCGCACCTACCTGCTCCAGGACGAGCACGGCCAGATCACCCCGGCCCACTCCATCTCGGCAGGGTTGGACTACCCCGGCGTGGGACCGGAGCACTCCTGGATGAAGGACACCGGCCGGGCCGAGTACGTCTCCATCACCGATGCCGAGGCGCTGGAGGGTTTCCGCACCCTGGCCCAGGAGGAGGGTATCATCCCGGCCCTTGAGTCATCCCACGCCATCGCCCATGTCATGAAGCTCGCCCCGACCATGAACAAGGACAAGAGCATCGTGGTCTGCCTCTCGGGCCGCGGCGACAAGGATATGCACACCGTGGCCGAGGCCATGGGGATGAAGTTCTAGCAGGCAGCGCACGCCGTCGTTATATTGCTGGTATCTAATGAAGGTTTTTCGGAAAAATCTTTGTATGATTGAATAGTTACCTTTGACATTCGATTGCGCATCTGGTACATCCGAGGCATGTGTTTTTTGTAATGTGCCGTCTCTTCGGAGGGATGATATGCGTGATCAGATGACAATGGATGTACGATGTGAAGGCCCCGCGTTCCTGCAACGGAATCTGGGGCCTTTTTGTGTTGTGAGGGCGGTTCAGTGGAGGTCTAGCGGGCTTTTCGGTGCGGTTTCGCTATGATGTGGAAACAGGTCAACGGATTAAAACGGTTGAATTGGTTGTTGAACGGAAAAATTTGACTCCGACATCCCCGGAATTTACTCAAGATACCATTGTTCCTTTGCGCATTGCCGCATCGAATATGCCGATCCGGTCAAAAGCAAAATCCGCTGGAGCACGATGGAATCCAGAGAAACAACTTTGGTACGTGAACTACGGTCGGGTTGTTGGCACTGAACTGGAAAAATATATAGATGTAGATGGTTTCGCTAAGCAGTCATGAACCCCAAAACATCTATATGTATATGGATCGCCCCTATATACATGTTGAATCTCCATCTACATGTATATAGGTCGATATAGATGTAGATAGAAACCCTGACCGCTCAATAACGAGTTGGAGAGAAGTAGAGAATGACGATACTAAATCGGCTGAAATACGCGTTTGCTATGAATGTGATATTCGTGGGAGTTGGCGTAGTTATCGCCATGATTTTTAGCTTGGATATCGGAGAGGTACTATTTTCTGGAAAGGTATTTTATCCTCTGTTGGTAGTAAGTTTTTTGGTTGCACCACTGCTTGAAAGGCATTTGAAGTTCAAATGAAAATTGAAACAAATCAGGGAGCACCCAAAAGGCAGCTCCCTTGCATGGAATCAGATAGAGTCACGAATGCTGAGGCACCAGTTTTATCTCAAGCTTACAATTAACAGCGGCAGCATACTTGCGGAGCATTTCCAGAGACGGTGAATGTCGGTGAGACCCGAGTGATGCTTCTACTCTCGCCAACGAGGGTTGAGAAACACCCATTTTAGCTGCAACTTGCTCTTGGGTCATCCCAGCCTGACGACGCGCCAAAAGCAGGGCATCCAGAGCGGCAAATTCATCATCCAAGGCTTCCCATGCTTTCTTAAAATCGGGGTCTTGAAGCTCATTCTCCAATTTTTTCTTGGGGTGGTACGAAACCGGCTTATAACTCATGACTAATTACCTCCTTCTGCCGAGTGAGCGCTATATCGAGTTCCCGTTTTGGTGTCTTGTCCGTCTTTTTGATGAAACTGTGAAGAATAACAATCTTTCGTCCGACCATGGTGCAGAAAAACGCTCTTCCAATTCCTTCTTCTGCTTTGGCACGGATCTCAAAAAGGCCATTACCAAGTGCACGTGTATGAGGCATTCCCAAGTTGGGACCGTATTATTCCATGCGCACAGACAATGCTCGAAATCGAGCACGCAAGCCGACAGGCCAAGCATCAAGCTCAGCTTCGACAGTTTCATTGTAATATGAAAGTCGGAAAACCATGATCCAAATATACCACGCATGTTATAAAAGTAAAGGTTTTTAAAAGCGCGGCACCAACCATCGGCAAGACCCGCCGAGGCGGGGTCAGCCTCAGCCCCGTTATGTCGAGATAAAACCCAAAGAAGTGCCGGAGTAATTGTGATGCCTGATTTTATTGAGGAACATGCAGTTCAAATCGATCATGGTGGCTTCAAAGATGCTGTAGATCAACTTGAGCGTCTTATCGAGGCGGAAGCAACTGAAAACGAACTACAAAAGCACCTTGAGAACCATCCATACATCCTGAGCCAACAGTTTGCACATTGTCATCATGTCTTTACAAAAGTGGCCTTAGGGAACCAATATGAAACTGATTTTATGTGTTTAGATATTCCGTCATCAGGCAAGGAGTGGCTAGGCATTGAGCTAGAATGTCCATCGAAAAAAGTAATCACAAAGCAAGGAAGAAAGACTGCTGATCTAGAGCATGCTATCCAGCAAATACGCGACTGGCGAGCATGGATCACTGACAACTTAAGTTACGCTCGTCGAAGCAGAGAACAAAATGGCCTTGGGTTGATCGATATTACCCCTCGGTTCTTTGGTCACGTTATAATTGGTCGTCGAAAGAACTATAACAACAAATTTGACGAATTGCGCCGCCAGCTTATGCGGGACGAGCTAATAACTATCCACTCATGGGATGGCATTGTTGAGTACGCTAGAAAAAGGGCCAACGTTTTCTCTGCATTTTCAGACTCATTCAAGATCATACAAAAACAACAAGAGCTAATAACAAAATCGGAAGAGATTCATCGGTTAAAGGAACTGATTACGGAACTCGATCATGCGGAAGAGCTTATCTCTGCAAACAACAAGACGATCTCTATTCTTGAAGAGCAATACTATGAAGGTCTAGTAACATTTGGCTCCACTCTGCCAGAAAGTTTAGTAGATAAAATAAACACGTTATTAAAAACCAACTCACCTGTACCAGCCATCATAACTCTGCTCGAAGAGGATATTCCGAACGAACTCCCCCAGAGCCTTCTGGCAGACTATATTTCCAAAATCATGACAAAGTCATAAAACAAGCACATAACAACGGCGCAGACACTGACGCGGCAAAACACCGCCGCGCAGGTCACGCCGCGAACCGTTGGACAACAAATAAAGGAAACAAAATGAAGACATGGCTTCCTGTCGTTCTACTTATCCTGATGTGTTCAATTAGTGAGGCCACAGAACCTATAGCTGTGAGCACACCGGGAAAGATGGGAACAATTATCTTTCCCGACAAATCATCCTTTTCTACGACTCTTTATGGCCTCCGTTACGTTGGACAACTGAAGGCAAAGAACAAGCTTCCATTCCTTGTTTTAGCTGGTCGTGGTTGCGACGAATGTGATGCTAATACATCAATTTACATTCATTCCCCAAGCGATGGCCCGATGAAAAGCGAAGACAGCCAGACTCGGTACTCATATCCCGGCCAATACAAAGACAATGAAACAGATAAATTAGTTGAAAAAAACCGATGTTTCATTGGTAAGTGCATACCGGGACAGCGAGAAGGTGTCGCGTGGTACATGCAATGGATAGACGAAAAAGGTAAATGGCAATCTGGATTCTATATAGCTGAAATCGCTTCAGATGTGGTGAAGGCAAAATATCTCACACAACCAGAGGCAAAACTGAAAGAGACTTTATCACTTGTTAAGCAGGGCATATGTAGAGAGATTAAGGGCGTTACCGGATACACTGAGCCGTAGAAAGCCCAACACTCGGGTACTGCTGTTTCCGCTTTGCTACACAGCAGACCCTCAAGCCGTTGAGCAAATATTAAAAAACCGGAGAAATCCTGTGAAATTACTTAGAATAATTTGGCCAACCATTACCGATGTTGAATCAGCAAACAAAGCTTCAAAATATTGCTATATGACCGTTTGGGGACTTTCAAATAATATCAGTATGTAACTTGGTTATTAGCTATGTTTGGATAAGGCTAATCTCACATAAAGAATTTTCAATAAATAATGTAATGATTGGGTTAATTAGTATTGTGGTGTTCATGCTTATTGGCTATTTCATAAAGAAAAACAGCAAACTGGCTGTAGTCATCCCCATGTTAATGATGATAATACTTGGAACAGGTCCTAATATAATAATTGGAATTGTTCAATTATCAGGGATTATTTTTATGAACAATCCATTCAAACCTGTAAATTATGGCTCTTGGTATGGAATCGCTTCAGCAATTATTTTGGCCGTAGTATATGTAAACGGCATTCGAGGCGTTTTTGCTCACCACAACTTTCTGAAGATAAGACAACTACAGGGACGTAGTTGATTAGTTGACTAACCGCAAGCTAATCAACAAATCAACTACGTCCCCCTAGCCCTCCCAGGAGTTTGACCAGTGAAAAGATTACTTCTCTGTACAAGCCTCATGTTGTTGGCAGCGTGTGCTGGGAACCCGGTTCCCACAACCTTGGAAGGGCACATTACCTATGCGCATCGTCCGATGAGTGACATAACAAAAAAGCACCCTGAATTCTGGTTCCGCGACGAGTTGAGCGGCAACGTTCTGCAAGGTATTGGTACGTCCTACGACTCACTCACCTCCGTATTCCGTTTCTGGAACCTCCCCGATTCGAACGTCGGAATTTCCGTTACGTACCATCTGGACGGTAAGAATAAGACACTACCCGGCAACTTTGACCTTTGGCTGGCTGTTGATCTCCGCGAACTCAGCGCCGGTTCCCGCAAGGATTTCGAACTTCCGATGGAGAAGATCATGCGGCTCAAGTACCCTACCGACAACGCAACGATTCTCCCCAATGATACCCAGGGATACCCTTCCTATGGATCACCCATTCCTTTCAGATGGGAGGCCCTGGAAGGAGCCACCGCATATCATGTGACGGTAAGTGAGTGCCGTGACCCGGGCCATGCAATATATATATCCGGCTGTGACCGCTGTACTATGGTTCTTTTCCTCCAGACGCTTTATCCATACGCGACGGCTTCGCTCCCTCCATCACAAGACCTTACGCACTACGAATTCAAACTCGTCGCAGCAGACGGGTCAAATCGCCCCCTCGGCAAGCTGATGACGACCTACGATAACGGCCACGGGTGGGACTACCGATTCCGTGTCCGTTGAAAGAAGGGACAGGGGACTTTCAAAAAATTGAGAGCCGATTCCCGGGGTCGGACCACGTTAACCGACTGAACCCTAATGACTAATGGTCGAAATTGGCCCTATTTTGGGCATTAGAACTAAGTTTTTGATGACAAAAAGGGGCTTCTAAGAATGGCGAGAGCAAAACCGACATTCGGGGGAAGGAATGGGTCGGCCCTTGAAAGTTAAGGATAATGGCTTTTCAATATTCCACCCCCTGTGATTCTTCCCCTAACAGTTACCATTGGAGGTAAGTATGAAGCTTGCGTCAAGAATATCAGCGTTTGTCTCCGTTCTCTGTGCCGCAACCTTGCTGCTGTCCGGTTGTGGCAGCAGCAGCTCATCCCCGTCGGTACTGGGCTCGGTTCAGGCTGTCCAGGATGTGCTGAAGAACTACACCATCTCGTGGGCGCCAGCAGCCCCAAATGCTGTTGTTCAGGTCACGGGAGGACCCTCTCCGAGCACGATTGACGCAGCGAATATTTTGGGGACAACGACGGGCGGGACAGTAGTCACGTTGTCAGGACTGGACACGACTCATCGCTGGTACTTTAACGTTGCACAGCAAGGCGGGCCAGGGCGGATTGTTGCCGCGCGTCATGTGTCATTAGCCGGACCGGCCAATTTCCGTGACCTTGGCGGTTATCCAACCGCTGACGGCCGCCAAACGAAATGGGGGGTGTTTTTCAGGTCTGACTCGCTCAATTCCTTGACACCCGCTGATACCGATTACCTTGCAAACTCCGGCATCAAGCTTGATGTTGATTTGCGTGATGACGCCGAGGTGGCCAGCGCGGCGGATATTCCGGCGTCAGACAACCGATTTGCGTACGTCCGGCAGCCAATTGAGGTCAACGGAATGTCCGTGCAAAGCATTCATGCCGCGGGCGTGGCTTTCGATGACGCTGCAATGGCTCTGGCATACGAGCAGTCTCTGGATAGCTATGCGGCATCTTATGCCGGTCTGTTCCGGGCGCTCGCGTCCCAGGGTGCCGGCGCGGTTTTCCATTGCACGCACGGCAAAGACCGGACAGGCATGGCTTCTGCCCTGCTGCTGATGACAGCGAATGTTCCGGATAGTGTTATCGTCGCAGACTACAGCTTGACCGACCAATACCTGGCTGTTCAGGAAGCGGCCACGGTGGCGGCTTTGCCGGCAAGTGAAGTAGCGTTATTGGGCGTGGCATTCTACACTCCCCCGGCTGTAATGCAGGCCGTATTGACATACATCCGGCAGAAATACGGATCTGCCGGAGCCTATCTGCAAAGCGGCGGCTTGGATCCGGCGACATTGGCGAAAGTAGTTTCGGACTTTGTTCAATAACCGGAAAAGCCCCCCATCGGACGGACTAAGCAGGGCCGGGGGAAGGGTGGTATTGGGACGAACCCAAGCAAAAAGGAGATAGGTATGGTGAAAATTACCCGCGGTATGTTTTTTCCGTTTTTGTTAACTATCTGCCTGATCTGCGGGTGCGGCAACGATACCGGCAACAAAAGCTTCCCGGTGGTTGTTTTCTCTGATGTTCATTTCAATCCTTTTTATGACCCATCGCTTTTCCAGCAGCTTGTCACCAAGGATGCCAGCGAGTGGGCGTCTGTTTTTCAGTCATCGAACACGACTACACCTTCAACGTGGGGAAGCGACACCAACTATCCTTTGCTTGTTCTTACCCTCTCAAGCATAAAGCAGAATCTGGGTGCGAGTCCGCTGATCGTTTTTACCGGCGATATTCTCGGGCATGGCATCCCGCAACAGTTTTATCCCCGTTATTATGCGAGCCTAGGGATATCGCCGGCTCCATCCACCCCGGACCCTGCAGCCGTTGCAGCGATGAAGGCCTTTACCGACAAGACGGTTTCCTTTTTCATGGATCAGGTAAGGTCGTCTGTCGGCAACATTCCCGTTGTGTTCGCGATTGGAAATATCGATTCATACGCAGGCTACGGACCGAATATCCTGGATAGCAGCCTGGCACCGGATAACAGTTTTCTGGTAAACACGGCAGAGCTTTTTTACACGAAATTTTTGAACGGCATCGCGGATCGCCAGGAGTTTGCCGCAACCTTCACCGCTGCGGGATATTATGCCGTGGAGCCGGCCGGCACGAACCTGATGGTGATCGGACTCAATACCATCATATTTTCCCCTCAACTCCAGAACGCGACTTCCGGGAGCACAGCGCAGGCGCAACTGGACTGGTTCGATTTGAAACTCGCTTCAGCCAAAGCCAAAGGCAAAAAGGTGTGGCTCCTGATGCATTCACCTCCCGGCGCGGATATCGGCACTACAACCGGTAAACTTGCGACTGTCCCTAATTCGAATATCTCGACAAGCGCCACGATGATGTGGATGCCGGGATATCAGGCAACTTTTCTGAATACGGTTTCTCACTATCCGGGGCTTATCACGCAGATACTGGCCGGGCATACGCATATGGACGAATACCGTATCCTGCCGACTTCTGAAGTTGTTGAAGTCACACCCGGCATAAGTCCATGGCTCGGCAACAACCCGGCCTTCAAGGTAGTTACATTTTCCAGCGATACCTGCAAAGCCATTGATTACAGTTCCCTGAACTATGACCTGGCCACCAATCCACTACAGTTCAACACCTACTATGTCTTTTCAGCAGCGTATTCCCTACAGGGTCTTTTGAACAATTCTTTGACACAGCTTAATCCAATGCTTGTCACTGATTATTCAAAACAGTCGATTTACAAAGGGAGCTATTTTTCGGGGCATAATTATACCGTTCAGTCTTCTCACATGAACTGGCCGATTACCGATACGAACTGGCCGGTTTTCTGGTGCGGCATTGGGAAAATGGAACAGCGGGAGTTTATCGATTGTGTGAACGCCTATTGATTACCCTGAATCAGTGACGCCTTTTCGGCTTCTGTCACTTGGAATATCTCAGCCCTGGCGTTTCAGGCTCTAGTCACAATGGTGGCGGAGTCAGGCTGGCCAACGCCATGCCCGTTGGCTGATCATTGACTCCCAAAGCGGGCAAGTCAAAAACATGACCAGCCAAAAGACCGTTGCCCGGATCACCCGTAAACGGAAAACTGCACGTGAAGGGCCTGTTTTTCTGCGGAAGTCACCGGTTGTGACCGTTGTAGAGCGGAAGCTTTTGGGGCATCCGAATACCCGGACGAAAGGGTTACGACATCTCCCGGCGAACCGGCCTGCTGACCCGACCTTCCGCCTGTCCTGCCGCTCGAAGGCCTGTTGTCCCTGTTCTCCCGCACGGTCTGCCGCACCTGTTCCTTGTATTCCGCCTCAAGTGGCGTCGGAGTGACCATACTTGCCGGCGACGTCATTTTTTGCCCCCCCTGGTGGAAGTCGCTTCCAATGAAGGTTCTTGGATGACCGTATCTTCCTCCATTGTTTTGTCAAATAGTTGACAAATCATCCTCCGCTCTTCCTGCGTAAGGCCTTCACGACTGTTATCCATTTCCAGTGCGACCTGCATGTACCGTATACCTCCAATGCTGATTCCAAGCGGTAGTATCGAACGCTATCGCCCAAGGGCAGTGCCGTATCGACACGTTTCTATTGATCAAGACTGCAAAGTGCCTGCCAACACCTTGCTGAACGGTGATCGGGATCACCGCATGACCGCCAAAAGACCGGACAGCGGGAGGCTGTGTGCCTGGAAACCTCCAATAATCGCATTGACGGCTGCTTATCCGGAGTGATATGGTCATCCCCCAATATGACAAGCTGTTAACCTTCCCCTCACACTACCATCCCTTGGCACCGGAGCGAATGTATGCAGACAAAAGATGAAGAAATCATCGGCTACTTCAACAAGATGCTTGTCGCCCATGTAGAAAAGGGTGTTACCGAGTTTCACCTCAATTCCGGTGAAAACCTCAAGGTAAAGATCAACGATGCCCTGGCAGAAAACAACAAGATCGTGATGACCGATCAATTGCTGGAAACCATCCTGAAAAAGATCATCGCAAACAATCAGAACAAGAGCTTTGAAAGCGTGGAGCGGCAAGATTTCCTGGCGGTCTCCGGCGGGAACCTGGATTACGATATCTACCTCGACTCTCCCGCCGGCCAGACCCTGCGAACCTTGAAATGCGCCCCGATCATCACGGATGCGGATCAGATACAACTCAAGATCGTGCTTGAGCCCGAAATAATCATCGGATATCCGGAACTGTTCGATGTCTCCAGGATCGGCACCGAGGAAGAACTTGAGGCATGGTTCGATAATTTCACCACAAAGGTTTTGGCAATGACCAACCCAAAACCGAAAGATGTCATTTTTCAGCCAAACAAGCGGAACCCCTTTCTTGCCGTTACCGGCGGCATGAGGCCCATTGCGGACGTTCTGCTCTCAACCGGGTTTACCAACCGTGTCGCCAGAATGCTCGTCCGGCTTTCGGCCAACCCCTCCGTCATGGCTATCTTGGCTAAGAATGACGACAGCTTTGACAACCTCGATCTCGACATCGCCTACAAGACAAAGGCGGGGAGACGGTTCAGGGTCAACATCGCCGACGTATTCGACGCGGAAGCCGATCATGGCTGCCTCATAACCATGAGGCTTCTTCCGGACAAGCCGTTCACCGTCGAGGAGCTGAAGATCCCCCAGGTCATCATCGATACGGTATTCAACCTGAAGATGGGGCTGGTGCTCATTTCCGGAACCACCGGCAGCGGCAAGTCAACAACCATGAGCGCCTTGATAGATTTCCTTCTCAAGGGCAAAAGCGTCAATCTTCTGACCGTGGAAAACCCCATTGAAACCGTGTTCCCGGCCCTGCAATATCCCAAATCAACGGTAAGCCAGAGGGAGGTGGGGAAACACTCGGTCAGCCAGACAAAGGCCATGGAAAGTGCGGTGCGCCAGACGCTGAACGTGGCAATGGTCGGAGAGATCAGAAATGACCGCGATGCCATGATGGCCATAGAACTGGCGCAAAGCGGACACCTGATATTTGCCACCCTGCATGCCGGCACCACCGGGGAATCCGTTGGCAGGATCGTTGAGATGTTTCCCGCTGAGCATTCGAAAAAGGTGCGGGACCTGCTCGCATCCCACTACAAGCTCGGCATTGCCCAAACCCTGGTCAAGGGGGTGCAGGGGCAGACCGAGCTTGCCCTGGAGATATTTATCACCAATGCGGACTTCAAGGCCCTTATTACGGAAACCCAGAAGGAAAACCGCCAGTGGAGCATGCGGGAGATCATCGAGATGTACGCGGCAACCGGCTGCATGTCCTATGATCAATGCCTGGTCAAACTGTTCAACGAAGGCAAGATCAACGAGGACATCATGATGTTCAACACCCCGGACCGGGACGCCCTCATTTACCGGCAGGGGAAACTGGGGGTACGTCTCAGCGCCAAGTGGGACCCGGTCGGAAGCACGCTCGACAAGGCGTTCGGCTCCTTCTTCGACAAGAGCGAGGAGGAAAAGGCAACCTCCTGAGTCCGTGACGCTGGAATGCCGCAGTGCCCGAAAGAGCCGGGGCTCGCACGCCGCCCAGCCGTAACAGGCCACGTTCTTCGCCGGCCCTCCGCCGGGCTGCCACGCATCTCCTCCCAGGCAAAGGCAGAGGCCTTTCGGGTTAACGGAGGCATGGAAGCGTTACAGACTCAGGAGTTAACTGAAATTATAACGTTTTCAATATCGCTAAAAGCCCGAGAATTCGGGCTTTTTTTATTTGACCCATTCAACCGTTTCGACTATACATATACCCCTGTTTTATTAATTGCGAGGGAGGTTACTCATGCATCTTGTCGACCAGATCAAGGAGAAGGCCAGAAAGAACCTGCAAACGGTGGTGCTGCCGGAAAGCTACGACGAACGGATGCTGTACGCCGCCGAGAAGGTCGTAAAGGAAGGGCTGGCAAAGATCGTCATCCTGGGGGACCCGGCCAAGATCAAGACCGAGGCGATGGAAAAGGGGGTCAACCTGGCCGGTGTGGAATTGCTCGATCCGAAGGCGTCGCCCAAGCTGGACCAGTACGTGGCCGACCTGGTGGAACTGCGCAAAAGCAAGGGGTTGACGCCTGACGAGGCCAGGAAACTCCTCACCGCCGACGACAACCTGTACTACGCCGGCATGATGGTGCGAAACGGCGACGCGGGGGGCGAGGTCGCTGGAGCCACCGGCACCACCGGCAACGTGCTCAAGGCAGCCTTCCAGACCGTGGGACCGGCCAAAGGGATCAAGACCGTCTCCTCCTTCTTTCTGATGGTCACCAAGACCCCGACCTTTGGCGAGAACGGCATCATCCTGTTTGCCGACTGCGCGGTCAACCCGAACCCGGACGCCCAGGCCCTGGCCGAGATCGCCGTGGCAACAGCCGGCAACTGTAAGGCATTCCTCGACGTGGATGCCCGCGTGGCCCTGCTCTCCTTCTCCACCAAGGGAAGCGCCAGCCATAGCGATTGCGACAAGGTGCTGAAGGCACTGGAGATCGCCAAACAGCTCAAGCCGGACATGCAGATCGACGGCGAATTGCAGGCCGACGCGGCCCTGCTCCCCAAGGTGGGCGAGAAAAAGGCGCCCGGCAGCACGGTTGCCGGCAAGGCAAACGTCCTTATCTTCCCCGACCTGGACGCGGGCAACATTGCCTACAAACTGGTTGAGCGGGTGGCCGGCGCCGAGGCTGTCGGCCCGATCATCCAGGGGCTGGCCAAACCGGTCAACGACCTGTCGCGTGGCTGTTCCGTGGACGACATCGTCAACGTGACGGCCATCACCGCGGTGCAGGCGGCACAGGGGTAAACTAACAACCGCTAAAATACGATGTGTTGCAAACAAAGGCGCGTCCCGGAAAGGGGCGCGCCTTTGTTTGTTTGACTTTCAGCCCGGCCCAGGTGAACGCCCCCACACGCCTCATCCAGTCTCTTTAAAAAGAACTTTTTAAGGATCAGGTAGTGTGGTATTGAGAGAATGTATTTTCAAGGCCCCGTTACTTGACAGCAAATAAGCGTGAATAATGAAGTTCAACCAGCGCCAAGACCGGCCTAAAAGCGAGCCGGTCAGGCTTTGGGCGTTGTCGCGAAGCATGAAATCGAGCACTTGCATCGGTCGCTTTATTGGTCTATATTTTGACCATAAAGAGATTCATATCAAGGAGGTAAAACAATGAGAGCTATTTCAATCAGTAATGACATTGTTCCAATTGCAGAATTTAAAACCAACATTTCCAAGTGGTTCAAAACACTTCAGACATCCAGGCATCCACTTATCATTACCCAAAACAGCAAACCAGCCGGTGTATTGTTGTCCGCTTCGGATTATGATGAATTGGTTTACCGAAAATCTTTTCTTGATTCTGTTGAGAAGGGGATTGCTGACGTTGAAAACGGGCGAACCCAAACTACAGACGAACTGCGAAAAGCCCTGCGAGCCCGAAGAAGTGCGGGTAATCCATGAACGTAACATGGTCACAGGAAGCTGGAGAAAATCTGGTTGATATAGAGGAGTTTATTGCACGTGACAGTGTAGAGCGCGCTGTTCGGTTTGTTGATGCCCTGATTGACCAGACTGAAGCAATTTTGGCTGACAATCCGAGAAGCGGAAGGACTGTGCCAGAAATAGGTAACCCTGATATTCGAGAGCTTATTTACCGAGGATATCGCATTGTCTACCGATTGAATGGTGATCGAATCGACATACTTACCGTTTTTGAAGGGCACCGGCTATTGCGACTGAATGAATCAGGTGATTAGGAAATGATGAATTCAGACACTAAAGGGGAGAGGCTATTTCAGTAGCGAATTTGAGAAATAGCCTTTCTCCTTTTTCAAGACCGAGGGAAAGGCGCGTCCAGGGGATTGGGACGCGCCTTTTAAATTGGGCAAAATGAATCCTTGACCCTGGTCGGCCCTTTTACTACACTTCCGGCAATACTGCGGTTAGGGTGCAATCCATTTCATTCAGGAGGAAGCTTTATGAGAAAGTTCATGGCAGCGCTTGTTATGACGTGTTTGGCGGCATCCCCGGCCCTGTCGGCCGATCTGGTCCGGCTGGGCAACCTGAAATTCGCCCACTACGGCGCGATCTCCTACATGAAGGAGATCGCCCCCAAGTACAACCTCAAGATCGAAGAACGGGTATTTCCCAAGGGGATCGATATCATGCCGGCCATTATCGCCGGCGAGATCGACGTGGCCGCCAGCGCCGTTGACGGCGCCATCGCGGCACGTGCCTCCGGTATTCCGATCTATATCGTGGCCGGCTTTGCCAAGGGAGGGGCCCGCATCGTGGGGCGCTCGGACATGAAGTGGCGATCAATTGCCGACCTGAAGGGTAAAAAGGTGGGGGTAGCCCGGGGCGGTGCGCAGGAACTGGTGCTGCTGGCCGAACTGGGAAAACATAAACTCACCTTTTCCGACAAGCCGGGCAAGGATGTCCAACTGGTCTACATGGCCTATGCCGACCTGAACCAGGCGCTCCAGGCCCGCAACATTGACGCCATCAGCCAGTCCGAACCCCAGTCGTCGCAAGCCATCAGCAAGGGATTCGGGGTGGAGATCATCAAGCCGTACGACACCCCCTTGGGCGAGCCGATACGTACCCTGATAATGACCGAAACGATGTACCGGAACAAGAAGGATGTGGCCGAGCGCTTCATGAAATGCTTTGTGGATGCGACCAAGTATTTCATTGAGAACCCCAAGGTAGCCGAAAAGTACGTGCGCGAGAAGATGTTCAGGAACCAGCTCAGCAGCACGGACTATTACCAGGCCATCGACAACTCCCCTTTTACCTATAACGTGACCGTTCAGGAGGTGCAGGTCTCCACCGACATGATGGCCAAATACGGCATCGGCAAGATGGCCAAACCTCCGTTGGCAAAGGATTATGTGCGCACCGACCTGCTGGACAAGGCCAAAAAGGCCTTGAAGGCGAAATAGGAGGGCTGCGTGTCCACAACCCGGAGCTTCTCCATCTTGAAACGGCTCGCCTCGTCGGTCGCTGTGCCGCTGGCGCTGGTGGTTTCCTGGGAACTGCTGTCCCGCCTGGGCGTTTTCTCCCCCCAGGTCCTGCCGGCCCCATCCCTGGTGTTCCTGAAATGGGTTGCTTACGCATCTCCGACAGACCAGTACGACCCTGCCGCCATGAGCTATGTTGCCTGGTTCTTTTCGGGGGAGTTGCCCCACGATGCGGTCGCCACCATCTTCCGGGTGGTGGTCGGCTTTGCCATCGGGGCCGGGCTGGCGCTCCCTCTCGGCCTGCTGATGGGCAATTTCAACCGCATCTACCACTACTTAAACCCCCTGGTCCAGGTTCTACGCCCCATCCCGCCCATCGCCTACATCCCCCTGGCCATCCTCTGGTTCGGACTGGGTGACCCTCCGGCCTTCTTCTTGATCAGCCTGGGTGCCTTTTTCCCGGTGCTGATGAACACCATCGCCGGCGTGAGAAGCGTCGATTCCGTGTATATCCGCGCCGCCCAAAACCTGGGGGCCCCTCCGGGGACCCTCTTCCTGCGCGTCATCCTGCCGGGAGCGACTCCGCACATCCTGACCGGCATCAGGGTCGGCATCGGCGTTGCCTTTATCTGCGTGATCGTGGCGGAGATGATCGCGGTCAACGACGGGCTCGGGTTCCGCATTCTTGAGGCACGGGAGTTTTTCTGGTCCGACAAGATCATCGCAGGCATGTTCACCATCGGCCTGCTGGGGCTGGCCATCGACACCGGCATGAGCAGGCTCAACAACTATCTGCTCCGCTGGCATCGCGGGCTGGAGGGGAATTGACCATGGACGGCATCGCAACGGCCATGGGGAGGCAGGTATCGTCCCAGGTGCGTATTCAGGGGGTGCAGAAGATTTTCCGTTCCGACGATCGGGAGGTCGTTGCCCTTACCGATATCAACCTGGAATTCGAGCGAGGTGAGTTCATCTGCATCCTGGGACCGTCAGGGTGCGGCAAATCCACGCTCCTTAACGCCATTGCCGGCTTTTCCCTCCCCACCGCCGGCACCATACTGGTAGACAATATCGCCGTAACCGGCCCGGGACCGGAGCGTGCCATGGTCTTTCAGGAGTATGCCCTCTTCCCCTGGATGACCGTTGCGCAAAACGTGGCCTTCGGCTTGGAGATCAAAAGGCTGCCAAAGACAGAGATCAACCAGAGGGTCACGCTGCTCCTGGAACAACTCCAACTCACCGACTTTCGCGACCGTTTTCCCAAGGACCTTTCCGGGGGGATGCGGCAGCGGGTCGCCATTGCCCGTGCCCTGGCACTCGATTCGCCGATGATGCTCATGGATGAGCCCTTCGGGGCCCTGGACGCCCTGACCCGCCGCACCCTCCAGGACGAACTTCTCCGCATCTGGATGGAGTTCAGAAAGACCATCGTCTTCGTGACCCACAGCATCCAGGAGTCGGTCCTCCTGGCCGACCGGGTGGTGGTCATGACCTACCGTCCCGGCACGGTCAAGCGGATCGTCCCCATAGACCTCCCGCACCCCCGCGACACGACGTCGCTCCCCTTTATCCGGCTCCAGCAGGAGTTGACCGGCCTGGTCATGGAAGAGCAGATGCGCTACCAACGGGACGAGATCCCCGCAGCCAGCTAGCGCCATACGCAAAAAAGCCCGCATAAGCGGGCTTTTTTGCGTATGGCAACACCGTCAACCTTCACACATACCTGAGCGGGTCACTCAGCCCGGCCTCGGCAAATCCCTTCAGTCGCAAGCGGCAGGAATCGCACCGGCCGCAGGAAAGCCCCCCGGGAGAGGGGTCGTAGCAGGAATGGGTCAGGCCGTAATCCACCCCCAGGGTGATGCCGCGGCGGATGATATCGGCCTTGCTCAGGTCGATCAGCGGGGTATGGATGCGGAAGCGGCCCGTCCCCTCGACCCCTGCCTTGGTAGCCAGGTTGGCCATGGCTTCGTAAGCGGCGACATACTCGGGCCTGCAATCGGGATAGCCGGAATAGTCCAGGGCATTGACACCGATGTAGATGTCGAAGGCCCCCAGAACCTCGGCCCACCCCAAGGCAAATGAGAGGAAAATGGTGTTGCGGGCCGGGACATAGGTAACCGGGATCTCATCCCCCACCCCTTCCTTGGGCACGTCGATATCGGCGGTCAGTGCGCTGCCACCCATCAGGCGCAGGTCGAAATCCACCACCAGATGTTCCACCGCACCCAGACGTTTGGCATTGGTCTTGGCCACCTCCAGTTCATAGCTGTGCCGCTGACCATAGGCAAAGCTGACGGCATACGGCGTGAAGCCTTCGGACTGCGCAATCGCCAGGCAGGTGGTCGAATCCAGGCCACCACTGTAAAGGATTACCGCTTTTCGTTCCATGTATGGTTCCCCGAATAGTACGTTTGATATGAGAGCGATGCGATAGTAACAGAATTATCGGGCCGGTAAATCCTAAAAATGGTTCCCCCGCAAAAAGCCGACTACAAGGCCCCGTCCTGCCCGAATTTTTGACAGACATGCACATTTTGTGTCCATGCCGCCGCGCCAATAAAGCCGTTCCGTCCATCCGGACGTGGCCAAGCCGCTATTTTCGGCAGGTTGCATACTGTGGATGATGCGGCATACTTTATGTATCACGCTGGTTGAAGTATGCAGTCCGGTCCGGGAGGTGAAATCATGAACACTGAAATCATCGACGAAGCCATTGAACGCTATGTCAGCGAACGGATGACCGCAGGCAGGGAACGCGCCAAGGCTCGCTTTCTCAGCTATGCTCATCTGAAATATGCAGGAGAGGATTTTGTGGATTTCATGCGGCATGCAAAGGGGCTGACCCGCTATTATATCGACCTGATACGGGTTTTGGAGAACCCTTTCCGCGGCAGGGAAATGGCCTTTCTGGCAACCATGACAGCGGTGGCGATCTTCAGTTGCCTGATGATATTTGAGGACGATACCCGCTTGGCCGGCATCTGCATCTTGTCGGGTACCATTGTCAACGGCGCGCTATTGCTGAAACACGCAGCCGCCAAGTGGAGCGAGTCATGGGTCATGATCGCCATCTACGAGGAGATTCTCGCCCTGGTCGAGGACGAAGTCGCCGCAATGGCCTGAATCCTACCCGGCGCTTGCAAAGCGCGCCGAAGAGCTGTTACAGTGGGGCATGTCCGACGCTGTCCGCCAACATTATGAACTCTACCCCTACCCCCACTACCCCCTGTTGGCGGCAGTACGCCGGTGCGATACCTACGCCCTTAATCTGATTGCCCAGTGGGCCAGGTTCAACGGCACATTGCCGCCGCAGGCAGCGATGCATATCCTGATAGCCGGTTGCGGCAGCTTTGCCCCCTACCCGTTCGCGGTTGCCAATCCCGATACCCCGATCACCGCACTCGACCTGTCACAGCGCTCACTCCGGCGCGCCCGCATGCACTGCCTCCTGCACGGCCATCGCACCATCACCTTCCAGGCAGGCGATCTGCTTGACCCGGCAGTGGCTGACGACCGCTTCGGCCTGATTGACGCCTACGGGGTACTGCACCATCTGGAAGACCCGCTGGCAGGGCTGAAGGCCCTGGAAGCAAGGCTCACGAGGGGGGGTATCCTGCGGATAATGGTCTACGGCAGATATGCCCGTGCCGAAGAGGAATCCATCCGCCGGGCCTTTCGCCTGCTGGGGGTGCGTGATCCCGCCACCGCCCAAAGGCTCATCAAGCGGTCAAAACCCGGTTCCCGCCTGCGCCGTTTTTCCGAATCATCCGACGAGACATCCTTCCGGTCAGGCTTGGCCGACGCCCTGCTGCATCCCCGCGTGCATACCTTTCGCATCGACGGCTTGATGGAGCTTGTCCGGCAGACCGGGCTGGAACCGCTCCTGTTCGCCCATGACGGTGCCCTGGCGGATACGGGCCGGGAGATCGAGAGGATCAGGCACCTGGAGGCAGGCAAGCAATCACCCGGCAACTTCATCCTTTACCTGGGGCGCAATGCGGCCGGACCCTGTGCGGATGATGCCGATTCCCTGCTCATGCTCAATCCTTGCCTGTCGGGTGTTGTCGGGAGATGGCATTTCGGCGCGCAGCGGATAGCCCCACGGCTTGGCCATGACAACCCAGCGCTCGGCCACCGGGAGCGGAGTTTTCTGCGCCGGTTCCTGTGCCCCGTACCCTGGAGAAACCTCTCCGGCGATGACCGGGCAACGGCAACACGCTACTGCAAGGCGCTTTTTCTGCTGCGTTACACATAGATAACCCGAACCCGATCCAGATACCGTTGCAGCTCCCGGCATGCCCGGGCAACGGCGCCCCGGTCCCGGGCAGCGGCCGCATGCTCAATGGTTTTGCCCAGTTCCGAGATGGCATCGAATCCGCAACTGCCGCCCGACCCTTTCAGGCGATGTCCCATATTCTCGACTTCCTCCAGGTCACCCCTTTGGAGCAGTTCATCCAACACATGGCAGTCGGCCCTGATATTTTCGAGAAACAAGGGTATGAACGGTTCCAGTTCACCGTTGATCTCAATCATGATCGTATCGTCATTAACCCGGCTGTCCAAGCTGCCCCCTCTGCGACTCTGTTCCATGCCGCTGTTTCGCATCGCGGTAAACTGTTTTAAGATCATAATCGCTCCGTACCACATGTCAAGGCGTGCCGGGCATGCTTTCTCAAAACGCCCACGCTTCTTGAAATGAGTCAGGCGGTATGCTACAACCACGCTATACCAAGTTGCATTCAAACGCTACGTTCGTTGGCTTCGTCGTCGGCTCCTCAACGTAACCCTCTCTCTATCTCTCTCCCGGAGGGAGAGAGTACACCGTTTCCCTCTCCCTCCGGGAGAGGGTGGCTAAAGGCCGGGTGAGGGTCTGCGTCGCCTCCTTCTCGCCGCCTGCCTATCATTTTGAATGCAGCTTAGTATGACACTTTTCAGGCCCGCCGGGCCCATCCACGGAAGGCTTACACACAATGGCTGAACAGACCCCCATGATGCGGCAGTATCTGGAGATCAAATCGGGCTATCCCGATGCGATCCTCTTCTTCCGCATGGGTGATTTTTACGAGATGTTCCTGGACGACGCCCTGCTGGCCTCCCGCATCCTGGACATTGCCCTGACCTCGCGCACCAAGGGGGGTGGGGACGACATCCCCTTTTGTGGCGTTCCTTTTCACTCCGCCTCCCCGTACATCGCCAAGCTGATCGAGGCCGGCCACAAGGTGGCCATCTGCGAGCAGGTGGAGGACCCGAAGCAGGCCAAGGGGATCGTGCGACGCGAAGTGGTCAAGGTGGTCACCCCCGGCCTGTTGATCGAGACGGAGAGCCTCTCCCCGGAGGAGAACAACTATTTGCTGGCCTTAGCCCAAGGCCCGGCGGAACGGTGGGGCGTCGCCTGGCTCGACCTTTCCACCGGCGAGTTCCGGGTCACGGAACTGGGCGGCGCGGCGGCGGCGGCCGGTGAAGCAGCCTGCATCAATCCCCGCGAGGTGCTGCTGCCGGATGGACTGGACGTGGCAACCCTGCCCGTTGACCTGGCCGCCTTCCTGGGGGAGCGGATCATCTCCCGCGCGCCGGGCTGGGTCTATGAACGGGACTACGCCGCCGGGCTTCTCTGCGGCCAGTTCGGCGCGGCCTCGGCCGAGGCGTTGGGACTGGAGGCCATGCCCCACGGCCTGATGGCGGCAGGCGCGGCCCTCTATTACCTGCGGGAGAACAGAAAGGCTGCCATACCCCATATCCGCGATATCCGGGTCTACCAGCGCAGCGAACACCTGGCCCTGGACCCGGCCACCCGCCGCAACCTGGAGATCACCGCCACCATGGCTGAAGGAAAGAAGAGCGGCTCGCTGCTGGGCTGCCTGGACCGTACCTCCACCGCCATGGGGACCCGCCGCCTGAAACAGTGGCTCAGCTATCCACTGGTGGGGTTGGAACCGGTCCGGCAACGGCTGGACTCGGTGGAGGAGTTGCTGGAGGCTGCCTCGCTACGGGAAGAGCTGGTTGCCCGCCTGAAAGAGATCTCCGACATGGAGCGGCTGAACGGCCGCATCGGCATGGCCTCTGCCTCCGGCAGGGACCTGCGGGCCCTGCACGACTCGCTGCGCCACCTTCCCGGCCTGCTGGAACTGCTCCAGCCTCTGCAAACCCCGCTGCTGCGAAACCTGGCCACGAGAATCGATCCGCTGGCGGATATCCGTGTCCTGGTGGAACGGGGCATTGTGGAGAGCCCCCCCTTTTCCCTGCGGGAGGGAGGCATCATCGCCCCCGGCTATAACGGCGAACTGGACGAACTCCGCGCCATCAGCAGCGAAGGCAAGGGGTTTATAGCGCGCCTGGAGGCCCAGGAAAAGGCCCGCACCGGCATCTCGACCCTCAAGATCCGTTACAACCGGGTCTTCGGCTATTCCATCGAGATCACCAAGAGCAACCTGGCCAATGTCCCACCCGATTACGTCCGCCGCCAGACCCTGGCCAATGCCGAGCGGTTCATCACCGAAGAGTTGAAAAACTACGAGGAAAAGGTGCTGGGAGCCGAGGACCGCATCGCTGACCTGGAATACACCCTGTTCCAGGATATCCGCGAACAGGTGGCTGCCCAGGCCGAACGCATCAGCCGGACCGCGGACGGCCTGGCTTCGCTGGACGTACTCATCTCCCTGGCAACGGTTGCCGAGGAACGGGGCTACTGCAAACCGCACATGGACGAGTCGGACGTGATCGACATCAAGGACGGCCGCCATCCGGTGATCGAGGCCATGCGGCTGGGGGAACGTTTTGTCCCCAACGATACCCGTCTGGACGGCGACGAAAACCAGATCCTGATGATCACCGGTCCCAACATGGCGGGAAAATCCACCTACATGCGCCAGGTGGCGCTCATTGTCCTGATGGCCCAGGCAGGTTCCTTTGTCCCGGCCACGGAGGCGAGTATCGGCATTGCCGACCGCATCTTCACCCGTGTGGGCGCGGGCGACAACCTGGCCCGTGGCCAGTCCACCTTCATGCTGGAGATGATGGAGGCGGCAGGCATCCTGAAGAACGCCACCCCCAAAAGCCTGATCGTCATGGACGAGATCGGCCGGGGCACCTCGACCTTCGACGGCGTATCCATTGCCTGGGCAGTTGCCGAGTACATCCACGACACCCCCACTTGCGGCGCACGCACCCTGTTCGCCACCCACTACCACGAACTGACCGAACTGGCCGTGACCCGCGAGCGGATCAAGAACTACACCGTGGCTGTCAGGGAGTGGAACGATCAGGTCATCTTCCTGCGCACCATCATCCCCGGCGGCGCATCCCATTCCTACGGCATCCAGGTGGCCCGGCTGGCCGGCATGCCCAGCGACGTGATCGACCGGGCCAAGGAGATCCTGGCCAACCTGGAGAACGGCGAGTTCGAGGAGGGCGCCCCGCGCCTGGCCAAGAGCAGCAGAAAGCCGGCCAGGGAGCCGTCACCCCAGTTCTCCCTCTTCGAGACCAGCGAGGACCAGTTGCGCCAGCGCCTGAAAAAGATCAACATCGCCTCCCTGACCCCTTTGGAGGCGTTGAACCTGTTGGACGAGTTGAAGCGGATGGCGTGAGAAGGACAGGGCTTACATAATGACCTGAGTCTATAAAATGTATTGCACAACAATACAATCGTATTGTATAAAAATACATTATGAATATACTCTCCCAGATTCTTTCCTCAAAGGTCCGTGCCGAAATCTTCCGGCTCTTGTTTGGAGTGCATGCCGTCGAGCGGCACATGCGTGAACTCGAACGGGAAGCGGGCTGCACCATCGGCCCGGTCCAGACGGAGTTGAAGAGACTGCTCGGCCTGCAACTGGTTGCCTCTCGCCGCAGCGGCAACCGTCTGTATTACAGCGCAAACCGGAATCATCCCCTCTATCCCGAAATTCACTCGCTGGTACTGAAAACCTCCGGTTTATGTGATTATCTGAAGGAGTGCCTGATCACGCGGGACGACATTGCCCTTGCGTTCGTTTTCGGCTCGATGGCAGCGGGGAATGAAGGAGCGGCCAGCGATATCGATCTCATGGTGATCGGTTCAATCGGCTTGCGCGCCTTGTCGGGAGTGCTCGCCGATTTCAGGTCAATCATCGGCCGCGAAGTAAACCCCCATGTTTTCAGCAAGGAAGAATTCCTGAAGCGGAAACATGAGGGCGAACACTTCATCACCAGCGTTCTCTCCTCACCCAGGTTGTTCGTGAAAGGCACGGAACATGACCTTGCAAAAATGGGCTGAATACGGCTGGCTGCGAAGTCACACCACAAGCCGACAGGAGATTTCCGACCTGCTGGCGATTGCCAACCGTGATATCGCCGACGCCACGTCCGGCGGCATCTCCACGGATTGGCAATTCGGCATCGCCTACAACGCCGCCCTCAAGCTTTGCACCATACTGCTTTATGCCGAAGGATACCGTGCCGGCCAAGGTTTGCAGCACTACCGCACAATCCAGGCCTTTCCCCTGATTCTCGGCCCCACACGGGATGCAGACGCCAACTACCTTGATACATGCAGGATCAAGCGCAATACCGTTGAGTACGACCGGATCGGCGCCACCAGCGAGGGAGAGGTTGCGGAATTGATCGAGTTTGTCGTCGAGTTTCGTACAGATGTGCTGGGATGGTTGAAGGCCAATCACCCTGGGTTGTGCCCCTGATTGGCAAGAGTGGTAGCGGCCAAATTAGTTGGTATTTTTTCATGTTCACAGTCTAAATGTCCCATTTGTGTAGATCACCGGTTCACGCGCGTGCGCACAGGAGGCTGGTCAACAACAATGTTGGACAATGAACGTGAAAAGGAATCAAACCAAAACAAGATTTTCAGCAATCTCGCCATGTCACCGGAGCTTAATAGCTCCAGTGGCTACAAGGAGTTCAGATGAAATACCAGTTGGAAGAAAAACTTTCATCGTGCCATGTAAAGAAGGAAATGTTGATAAAACTGGAAGAATATCTTTCACATAAGATCCCTGAAATCCTAAAATATTCAGATTCTAGAACTTGTGCTTGCACCAGGATTAAGGATGAAATGGGTACGCTTGAACTTGATTCAATTTCAGATTATCAACATGAAAAGTTCAGCCCTTCTACTAAAATGGTCAGGCTACAAAATCATTCGTTTGGGGCAGATTCACACTCAATTGACCTATATTTTTATTCAGGTGGGAATGCTGCCTGCGACATATCTATTACAGGAGAACATCCAAAAGAAAAGGCTATTGCCATTTTCAATGGCATCAAAGAGATAGTTGATCAGTATAAAACATATCATGGGGTACTACATTCAAGATATGTTTCTTGGGCATATGTTTTGCCGGCTGGTTTTATTGCTGGGTATGCATACAAAAAAGCATACCTAACAGGGGGATGGGCATTTGGTGTTTACATAGTATTGGCAATAATTTCACAGATTATAGTTGAGTATATCTATCCAAAGGTAGAGATAGATTCAAGCGCAGTAATCTCACCAAAGAAGGTATTTCATTACTTCTTGACAGTAGTAGTCATCGGAATATTTGTGGCTGGTTTTATCCAATCACGCTTTTTTAAGTAAGCAGAGGACAGCCGGACCGGGCCTAAAATCCGCCCGGTCAACTGCCACCCCGTTCTGTATAAAAGCAACAGAATCATCTGCATGGAACTCCGAATTCTCTTGTTCGACCGCAAATCAATACAAATTTAATATCACACTTTAAATTTGTATTGCACGCCCATCCCCCCAATAGGTTGAAACATTCGGTTATTTCTGCTAAAAGAACACGTTACTTTTTCTATCCGATCCGACTGACACATAAAGCGACCCCATGAATCGATTCCTCCACATACTGACCTGTCTCCTGATCGCCTGCCTGCTCCTCCCTCTTTCGGCCGACGCCGCCAAGAAAAAAAAGAAGCCCGCCCAAAGCGATCAGACCACAGCCGCCGACCGACCGCTTGCCATCCTCTCCGAGATGAAGCACTGGTCCAACCCCGATTACAGCCGCATCTCGCTGGAACTTGACCGGGACGTGACCTGGGAGGCCCACGAATTGGGCACGGGGAGTGCGGATAAACCGGGACGGATCTACATCGACCTCAACCGCACCAAGCTGGGCAAGGGGGTCAGGGATATTACCATCGGCGACGGCCTGCTGAAAGGGGCGCGGGTCGGCCAGTACAAGCCGGATGTGGTGCGCGTGGTGCTGGATACGGAGAATATCAAGAACTACAAGGTATTTCCCCTTTCCGAACCGTCACGCCTGGTGATCGATGTGCGGGGCGAGCGGCGCACCGAGATTTCGAGACTGGAACAGTCCATCAGTGCGGGCGTCGAGTCGGTGCAGGAGACGAAACATGAGGAACCGGCTCGTATCGAGGTTAAGGCCAAACCGGCGCGCAAACCGCTTATCTCAAAGATCCGCCGCATTGTGGTCGATCCCGGCCATGGCGGTCACGACCCCGGCGCCAAAGGCCCCAACGGCGTCCAGGAAAAGGATGTGGTCCTGGCCATCGGCCTCAAGCTCAGGGATCTGCTGAAGGAGGAACTGGGGCTTGATGTGGTCATGACCCGCTCCACCGACGTCTTTATCCCGCTTGAAGAGCGCACCGCCATCGCCAACAAGGTCAACGCCGACCTTTTCGTCTCGGTCCACGCCAATGCCGCCCCCAACCACAATGCCTCCGGCATCGAGACCTATTACCTCAACCTGGCCAAGACCGAGAAGGCAGCCCAACTGGCGGCCAAGGAGAACGGCACCACCCTGGACAAGGTCAGCGTCCTGCAGGCCATTCTGTTCGACCTGATGGCAAACTACAAGCTGAACGACTCGGCCCACCTGGCCGAGGATGTGCAAAAGGCCCTTCACAAAAAGGCGCACGGAGTCCACGCCGATGTGAAGAACCTGGGGGTCAAGCAGGGTCCGTTCTATGTCCTGGTGGGGGCCACCATGCCGAGCATCCTGGTGGAAACCGCCTTTCTCAGCAACGCCCAGGAAGAGGCCCGCCTGAAAGACCCCGCCTACCAGGAGATGACCGCCGAGGGCATCATGGAAGGGATCCGCGGCTATATTACCAGCCTGAAATAGTAAACGTTCTCATCACGTTTGCATCCATATCACCCTTGATAAGGAGCACCCCCATGAAGATTCTGAATTCCGTTCTCACCCTGGCCATCCTGCTTATACCCGCACTCTCCGCGGCATCGGACCTGAAACGCGTGCCAGCCCCCTCCCGCATCACCGCCGTTACCGTATATTTGGACCGGGCCATGACCTCCCGTTCCGCCTCCCTCAACCTTGCAACCGGCAGTTATCTGATTGTTTTCGAGGGCCTTCCCGTATTGGTCCAGGACGATTCGGTGCGGGTGGAAGGCAAGGGAACAGCCGGAGCGACCATCTCCGGGCTGGAGGTCAAGCGGGCCTTTCTGGAGCAGAGCGGCGAGAAACGGGTCAAGGAACTGAATGAGGAGATTCGCGCGCTGGAGCGGCGTTCCGGCAACCTGGACGCAAAACGGGCCGGCCTGGCCTCTCAAAAGGCTTTCCTCGACTCCATTCGCGTGGCATGGGGAGAGCGCATTTCCAAGGAACTGGCAATAGGCCGTCCCGTTTCGGCGGAACTGCTGGACGCCTCCAGCTTTGTCGGCACCGGCATTGCCAAGGTCGAGGGGCAGGCCAAGGATATCGAGTTCGAGAAAATGGGGATCAAGGACAAGATTGACGCCCTGCGGCGCCAGAAAAACGAATCGACCGGCTCGCACCGGAAAGAGACCAAGAGCGTCGAGGTGATGGTGGAGGTGACCCGTCCCGGCAGCCTCATCCTCGACCTTTCCACGGTCATTGCCCAAGCGGCCTGGACCCCCGCCTACGACGTCCGCCTGGCAGCGGACGCCAAGAGCGCCCAACTGGTATTCCGGGCATTGGTGCGCCAGCAGACCGGCGAGGATTGGGACAATGTGGATCTGACCCTTTCCACGGCCCGTCCCTCTGCCGGTGGCGCCCCCCCGGAGATGCATCCCTGGCATGTATCCCTGTACCGCCCCCAGCCGCCCATGTCTGCGCCGATGAAGATGATGGCCCCCGCTCCTGCCATGGCCAAGAAGGTGATCAGGATGGCGGAAAGCATTAGGGCTGAGGAGGAATCCGACAACGTAGCCGCGGCCTTCGAGACCGCACAGGTCAGCGACGAGCAATCTTCCATGGCTTTTCACCTCCCCCGGCCGTTGGATCTCCCTTCCGACGGCACCCAGCACGGCAGCGTCGTTGCCATCGAGCAGTTCCCGGTCACCATGGAATTCATGGCGATCCCGAAGCTTTCGCCCTTTGTATTCCTCAAGTCAGAGATCATCAACCGAGCCGCCTACCCGCTCCTTCCCGGCAAGGTCAACACCTTTGTCGGCAACACCTATACCGGCAGCTCCCCGTTGAAGAAGGTCGCCGCCGGAGAGAAGTTTGATCTGTATTTCGGCACCGACGACCAGGTGACGGTCAAGCGCGAAGAACTGAAGCAGCACAAGGAGGCCGGAGTATTCGGCAAGAACCTTGTCAGTTACCGGTATCGCATCGATCTGGGCAATTTCCGCAAGGAGCCGGTGACGGTCACTCTGCGCGACCAACTGCCGTTGGCTGGCGACGAAGAGATCAAGGTCACATTGGACGATCCCTCCGTTAAACCGGATGAGGTCAAGAGCGACGGCACCATCACCTGGAAGGCCCCGCTCAAGGCAGGGGAAAAGCGGGCGTTGACCTTCGGCATCCAGGTGGAATACCCGAAAGATCGCGAAATTACCGGGCTGTAAGGGATGGCCGGCACCCTCTACATAGTCGCCACCCCCATCGGCAACCTGGAGGATATCACCTTCAGGGCCGTACGCATCCTGGGGGAGGTGGATCTGATTGCCGCAGAGGACACCCGTCACTCCCTCAAACTGCTCAACCATTTCAATATCTCCAAACCGCTGACCTCCTATTTTGACCATAATCAGCAGCTCAAGGGTGAACGCATCCTGGATGCCCTGCGCCAGGGGAAATCGGTGGCGCTGATCTCCGATGCGGGCACGCCGTGCGTGTCCGACCCCGGTTATCAACTGGTGCGGGATGCGGTTAGCGACGGCATCCCGGTCATTCCCCTACCCGGCGCCTGTGCTGCCGTGACGGCCCTTGCCGGCTCGGGACTCCCCAGCGACTGCTTCACCTTTGCCGGCTTTCCGCCGTCTCGCCAGGGAAAACGCCGTACATTCCTGGCCGAAATGGGAGCCTTGCCCGGCACACTGCTGCTCTACGAGGCGCCCCATCGCCTGGAGGCCACCCTGGACGACATTCGCCAGGTGCTGGGCGAACGTCAGGTCATTGTGGCGCGGGAGCTGACCAAGATCTATGAAGAATTCGTCCGCGGAACGGTTTCCCAGGTAATGGCCGTCGTTGCACAGGCCAAGGTCCGGGGCGAGGTGGTTATCCTGGTGGCGCCGGGCGAACCGGTGCACATGGAGACCGAGCCGCTGGACATGGTACTGCGCCGGCTGTTGGATGTGGATGGACTGTCGGTGAAGGATGCCGCCCGTAAAGCTGCTGAAATTACGGGGGTTTCAAAAAATGATGCCTATGCGGAAGCCTTGAAACTCAGGAACGGCGCGGATGTGCGATAATTATTGCTGGAATTACAAGCGGATATTGTGCTATACAGAGGCATTATCCTGGCCTTTTTGGAGAGACTGAATGAAAATCTGTATTTTCGGTGCAGGTTATGTCGGCCTGGTAGCCGCTGCCTGCTTTGCCGAGAGTGGTAACAACGTCGTTGCCGTTGATGTTGACGCGGCCAAAATAGACGGCCTCAAGCAAGGCATCATCCCGATCTACGAGCCGGGCCTGAAGGAGATGGTGCTGCGCAACCAGACCGAGGGCAGGCTCGCCTTCACCACTGATATGACCGAAGCGGTTCAGGGTTCGCTGGTCTGCTTCATTGCCGTCGGCACGCCGCCGGGCGAGGACGGTTCCGCCGACCTGAAATATGTCCTGAGCGTGGCCCGGGATATCGGCCGCACCATGAACGGTTTCCGGATCATCGTGGACAAATCCACCGTCCCGGTCGGCACTGCCGACAAGGTGCGGGCCGCCGTGCAGGAAGAGCTGACCGCCCGTGGCGCGGCCTTTGAATTCGACGTGGTCTCCAACCCGGAATTCCTCAAGGAAGGGGCCGCCATCGATGACTTCATGAAGCCCGACCGGGTGGTGATCGGCACCGACAACGTCCGTACCGCCGAGATCATGAAGGAGCTCTACGATCCGTTCATGCGCAGACAGAGCCGCATGATCGTCATGGACATCCGCAGCGCCGAGATGACCAAATATGCCGCCAACGCCATGCTTGCCACCCGCATCTCCTTCATGAACCAGATTGCCGGCCTCTGCGAGTGCATGGGTGCCGATGTGGCAGCCGTACGCGAGGGGATCGGTTCCGACTCCCGCATCGGCTATGACTTTCTCTTCCCCGGTCCCGGCTACGGCGGTTCCTGCTTCCCCAAGGATGTCAAGGCACTGATCAAGACCGCCGAGGAATGCAACTACGACTTCCTGCTGCTCAAGGCGGTGGAAGACGTCAACGAGCGCCAGAAAGAGGTTCTGGCCGACAAGCTGATCAAGGCCCTGGGCTCACCCGACGAGGAACGGCCGCTCACCGGCCGCACCATCGCCTGCTGGGGCCTCTCCTTTAAGCCCCGCACCGACGACATGCGGGAAGCCCCGGCCATTACCATCATCGAACGCCTGCTGGCAGCCGGCGCAACCGTGCGCGCCCACGATCCGGAAGCAATCAAGGAAGCCCAGAAGCACTTTGGCGATCGCATCGAATACAGCAGCAACCAGTACGCGATCCTGGAAAACGCCGATGCCCTGACCGTCATCACCGACTGGCACGAATACCGCAACCCCGACTTCGATCGCATCAAGGCCGCCCTGAAATCCCCGATCATCGTTGATGGCCGCAACCTTTACAAACCTGACCGGATGGCAACCGCCGGCTTCAGTTACATCCCGTTGGGTAGATGCAGCGGCGGCATCTGCGAGGTGAGATAACATGCGTATCCTGGTTACCGGCGGCGCAGGCTTCATAGGGTCGCACCTCTGCGAACGACTTCTGGGCGAGGGACATGACGTCATCTGCCTGGACAACCTCTTTACCGGCAGTAAGGACAACATCGTTCACCTGATGGATAGCCACCGCTTTGAGCTGATCCGACATGATATCGTCGAACCGATCCTGCTGGAGGTTGATCGCATTTACAACCTGGCCTGTCCGGCCTCACCGGTACACTACCAGTACAACCCGGTCAAGACCGTCAAGACCAGCGTCATGGGCATGATCAACATGCTGGGCATGGCCAAGCGGGTCAAGGCCCGTATCCTCCAGGCTTCCACCTCCGAGGTCTACGGCGACCCCCAGGTGCACCCCCAGACCGAAGCGTACTGGGGCAACGTCAACCCTATCGGTATCCGCAGCTGCTATGACGAGGGAAAGCGGGTTGCCGAGACATTGATGATGGACTATCACCGTCAGAATAATGTGGATATCCGTATCATCCGCATCTTCAACACCTACGGCCCCCGCATGGCGGAGAACGATGGCCGGGTGGTTTCCAACTTCATCCTCCAGGCATTGCGAAACGAGCATATTACCGTCTACGGCAATGGGTCCCAGACCCGCTCCTTCTGTTATGTGGACGACTTGGTGGGAGGGATGATCAGGATGATGGAATGCGACGGTTTCACAGGGCCGGTCAACCTGGGCAACCCGACCGAAAACACAATCCTTGAGTTTGCCGAAAAAATCGTTACAATAACCGGATCAAGTTCAGAGATCATCTTTAACCCGCTGCCCCAGGACGATCCCAAGCAACGCCGGCCCGACATTTCCCTGGCCAGGGAAAAACTGGGATGGGAACCGGCAATCGATCTGGATACGGGGCTCCGCAAGACAGCCGCGTATTTCGCCGACCGGATCAGGTAAAGGATGACCACGTGAAATTGCGCCTCCAGAAAAAGATGTATTTTATTCCGGCTGGATGCATCGCATTCATCCTCTTTTTCACTGTCTTTGGCGACAAGGGCCTGCTGCGCATCTACGAATTGAGAGCGGACAAGAACGAAATCGACGGCCGTCTCATGGAAACCAGGACTGAAAACGAGAAGCTGAAGCATGAAATAGTGGCGCTCAAGACCGACCGCCGCTACCTTGAGAGCATCGCCCGCAAAGACTTCGGGCTGGTGCGCTCCAACGAAGTCATCTACCGGTTTCCCCCGGAAAAGAAGTAATACTACCTCTTAATCAGGATAGTCCCATGCCGAGACAAAGCTGCGCCGTCTGTGCCTGGCGCGAAACCTGTGCCAAACGTTTCAGCGTCAGTGATGGCGGGGGACGTTGCCCCGACTTTTCCCGCGATGTCAGCATCAAGGATGCGGACGCGGATGAAATCACACAGACCGACTCCAAGGAAACTCCCACACAATGATGCGTCACCCGATAGCCTCCCTGGTTGAAACCGCCCTGCAAGCCGCCGCAGCAGCGAACGAACTGATCTCATCCCCCTTCCCCGCCATCATCATAGGCACACCGGCCAACCCCGAACATGGGGATTTCTCCTGCAACATTGCCATGCAACTGGCAAAGGCCGAACGCAAGGCACCGCGCCAGGTAGCGGAGATTGTCATCCGACACATGGGCAACGGTAACGGCCTCCTGGCAAAGACCGAAATTGCCGGTCCCGGTTTTATCAACTTCTTCGTCTCTGCCCATGCCTGGCATTCCGCACTGCTTGAGATCGAAAAACAGGGCGACGCGTTTGGCCAAACAACGACCGGAAAGGGCACCAAGGTGCAGGTGGAGTTCGTCAGCGCCAATCCCACCGGCCCGCTGCACATTGGCCACGGCCGTGGCGCGGCCATCGGCGACTCGATCTGCCGCATACTCACGGCCACCGGCTGGGATGTCACCCGGGAATTCTACTACAACGATGCCGGCCAGCAGATCACCAACCTCGCGCTCTCCGTGCAGGCCCGCTGCCAGGGCATTGAACCGGACGACCCACGCTGGCCCGCCGACGGCTACCAGGGAGAGTATATCAAGGACGTAGCCAAATCCTATCTATCCCGAGAAACGGTGCATGCCGACGATCAGCACGTAACCGCCCAGGGAGATCCCCATGATCTGGATGCCATCCGCCGTTTTGCCGTAGCCAGCCTGCGCCATGAGCAGGACTTGGACCTGAAGGCCTTCGACGTCCACTTTGATGTCTTTACCCTTGAGTCGAGCCTTTATTCCGAAGGGCGCGTGGACGAAGTGGTGCGTTTGCTGGGCGAGAACGGGCAGACCTACGAGCAGGATGGGGCACTCTGGCTCAGGACCACCGCCTTTGGCGACGACAAGGATCGGGTCATGCGCAAATCCGACGGAGGGTATACCTACTTCGTCCCCGACATTGCCTATCACCTGGCCAAATGGGAACGCGGCTTCACCAGGGTCATCAACGAACAGGGTTCCGACCATCACAGCACCGTTACCCGGGTGCGGGCCGGCCTGCAAGCCCTGAACCGCGGCATCCCCAAGGGGTGGCCGGAGTATGTGCTGCACCAGATGGTCACGGTCATGCGTGGCGGCGAAGAGGTCAAAATCTCCAAGCGCGCCGGCAGCTACGTTACCCTGCGTGACCTGATCGACGAGGTCGGCCGTGACGCAACCCGCTTCTTTTTCATTATGCGCAAGCCTGATTCTCAGCTCGTCTTCGACATTGATCTGGCCAAGCAGCAGTCACCCGACAACCCGGTCTACTACGTTCAATACGCCCACGCCCGTATCTGCAGTATCTTTGAAAATGCCGCTGAAAAGGGCTTCACGGCTCCGGAACGACCGGAAGCGAGCTCCATCGAGACGTTACAGGCAGCGGAAGAGTTGCAGCTCATCAAACTGCTGACCGCCCTGCCGGACACCGTCGATGATAGCTCCCTGAATTTTGAGCCGCATCGACTGACCAACTACCTGAGCGAACTGGCGGGCTGTTTTCACAGTTTTTACGGCAAACATCGTGTCATCACCGAAGATCCCGGCCTGACCGCGGCTCGCCTCTACCTGCTGAAACGCACCGCACAAACACTTAAAAACGCCCTGACTATTCTGGGTATTTCGGCCCCCGAACGGATGTAGCGGAGTCTCCCATGAGGATCGATTACAGCGAACCAAAGCAAGCCTACGTTAACACACTAGGAAAGAAGCAGCCCCGCAAGGAACCGGTCGGCCTGATCTCCACCATTGTCATCATCACCGGTGTGATCACCTTTATTGCCGGTTTCGGCACCGGTTGGCTGCTGTCCCAACGTTCGGCCAAGAAGGCTTTTCAAGCGGCTACCCAGCAAACAAGCCTCGAGAATTCACCCAGAGAGACTGCCCCGGCAGCGACCAAGCCGCAAGCGCCCCCCGTGCCAGCAGGCCCCACGTCCCAAACTCAACCCAATGCCCAGGGCATTGTTCCCGGCACGCAGACGACACCCGACCCCCCGCTGAGTTTTTACAAGACCCTGCCTAATGGACAAAAAGGCAACGTCATGGGAAGCGGCATCAACTCCAAGGATGAAAAGGGAAAACAGCCGCTCCAGGCCGCCGTCCCCTCCAACCTGTTCAGGTCTTCACCAGCAGGTGCCGATGCGCCAAAAGCGGCCGCCGACAAACCTCAGGGGTCGTCCGAAAAATCGGCGGCAAACGGTTTCACGGTACAGGTTGCCTCGTACAGCCTCAGATCCGAAGCTGAAACGGTGAAAAACAAACTGACCGGCAAAGGATATAACGTCTCGATCACCGAATCCAACCAAGGCGATAAAGGGACCTGGTATCGCGTGCGCGTAGGCAGGAAACTGGAGCAGGATGCGGCCAAGGAATTGGCAAACAAACTGGGCAAAGGCGCTATTGTCATCCCGGATCGTGAATAGGCTGTCAATCAAAAGAACCAATTGAGATATTTATATTGACACCAAAAACAAGCCCTGCTATAAAGGGTATTCACAAATTGTCGCGGGGTGGAGCAGTCTGGTAGCTCGTCGGGCTCATAACCCGAAGGTCGCAGGTTCAAATCCTGCCCCCGCAACCAAGAAATTCAAGGACCTGCAGAAATGCAGGTCCTTTTTTTATTTCCGCTGTTCCCCAAACGCACATGCGGTCAAGAAAGACCGCCAAAAGTGTGCAACGTGATATTTATTATCTCCGCTAAACCTTCAGCCCCATCTGTTCCAACCTCACCCTAAAAAACACCAAGATCAGCCAGAAGGGAAGGAAGTGCCCTTCCAATCGTGCCCGAAGTGAGTTGCTTCGAGCAGGTAACCACGGCGGATATTGCCAACTTCATAGCAACCCAGGTGCGACGCAAGGGCCTGAACCCCAATCTCCACGTTGTACGAATTTGTTTCTGCGCTTATCAAGCATTGTAAAAAAAATAATCTTTCACTTGTCGGCAATGTAAACAAGACAAAGACGCGCAGATAAATCCTTAAAACAAAAAAGAACAATAGTTTTAACCTCTTAAGCACATCTGTAATTTTGGCACATTAGCTGCTGATTGCGACACAAAAGTTTTATGAAAAGACGGGATGTAGAAGTGAAAACCATCAAAGAAGGGGGAGAGTCATGAAACAGAAACAGAATAAGATTTTGCAGTGCAGTATCACCGCATTGGCGTATCTCGTTACAGCATTAGCCGGAAGCGCCAGTGCAAGCAATCTGGTGCCGCAGACATGGCTACCGGGTGCGTGCATTCCCCAGTTTGTGTCGCCGCTGCCGGTATTCGGCCCGGCTGGCCAAATTCCACGAGTGGATGCTGAGAGCCATCCGGCGCTTACCGTAACCATGAAGGAGATCAGCCAGGCGGTGCTGCCCCAGGGCTATTCGGACACCTGCGGCATGGGAGTGACTTTCGGAAAGACGCGGGTCTGGGCTTATGAAACCAAGGACACATTCACGAAAAAGTTGCTGGCGCCCGCAAACTGGCCAGCGGTCACGGTCGAGACGCATCGCTACAAGCCCACCCTCATGACGTACGTCAACGCGCTCCCCAGCTTTAACCCCGCAAACCCCACCGGCCCCGGCATGGTGCAGGGCCTGGTTTCGATCGACAAGACGCTCATGTGGGCCGACCCGCTCAATCCCCCGATGATGAACCCCTGTCTGGACAATCCGTTGGCTGCTGGGTGCAGCGCGCCCTACACCGGCACGCCCCCGGCGGTTGTTCACCTCCATGGAGCCGAGATCTCCTCGCTCTATGACGGCGGGCCGGAAGCCTGGATGACGCCGGACGGCAAGACCGGATCGGGCTACTACAGCCTTTACAACGCCGGAGCGGGCAAGGCGGTTTATAAATATGACAACAGGCAGGAACCCGGGACCCTGTGGTTCCACGACCACGTGATGGGCGCCACACGGACAAACGTGTACAGCGGCTTGGCAGCTTTCTATTTCCTGCGCGACGCGAAAAATGAACCGACAAAGCTTCCCGCGGGCCCCTACGAAATGGAGCTGGCCATCCAGGACCGCCAGTTCGATACGAAGAGCCAGCTCTACTTCCCTGACGGGAGCGACCCGCTGTGCGGAACAGGCAAACCCGGCGATCCCTGCTGGAACGGCGCCCCGGGCAACCCGGCGCTCCATCCACTCTGGATCCCCGAGTTCTTCGGCGACGTGGCGATCGTGAACGGCGCGCCCTGGCCCGTACTCGACGTAGAGCCCAGGCGGTACCGTTTCCGCATCCTCGACGGCTCGAACGCCCGGTTCTACAATCTCGATTTCGGCAACGCCAAGGTGTACGCGATCGGGTCCGACGGCAATTACCTCGACAAGCCGGCCCAGATTTCCAAGCTGTTCATAGCACCGGGCGAGCGCTATGACGTGATCGTGGACTTTACCGGACTCGGCGGCCAGAACGTCACGGTCACAAACGACGCGAAAGCCCCCTATCCCGAAGGCCTCTCTCCGGTCCCCTATGTTGATCCGGTCCTGTGCGCAGCCACGGGAGGCAATTGTCCCGCCGACCAGCCGACCATGTTTAACATCATGCGGTTCAATGTAAGCGCAACTGCCGAGGGAGCCGACAGGAGCTGCGATCCCGCCGTCGCAGGCCAGTGCGTACGGCCGTCAAATATTGTTGCCCTGACCGACAAGAACGGCAACATCGCCGCAGGGGTCAAGATCGACAAGAAGCGGCAGCTCATCCTGAAGGAGTACGAAGACCCCACGACCGGCGCGCCGCGAGAAGTCCTGGTCAACAATACGAAGTTCGACGGGCGGATCTCGCCGAGCATCAATGCCGAATTCGCGCAGGACGGCATGAGCGAGCTTCCGCAGCAGGGCTCCACGGAGCTCTGGGAGATCATCAACCTGACAATGGACGCCCACCCGATGCACCTCCACTTGACCCAGTTCCAGGTTGTGAACCGCGAGTCATTTGACAACGTAGCCTATTCCGCCGCCTGGGCAGCGGCATTCGGATCGGACCCGGCAGCGCCGCTCCCGGCCGGTTGCACGCCAGGGCAGTTCTGCCCCGCTTATGGCCCGCCGCTCTCGTACAATACACCGAACGCCGACGGAGCCCTGGGCGGCAACCCGGCCATCACCCCGTACCTCTTGCATGATGCGAAGGCCCCGGCGCCTGAGGAAGCGGGTTGGAAGGACACGGCCAAGATCTTGCCCGGCCAGGTGCTGCGGCTCTTGGTCCGGTATACGCCGAGCTCGGCGAAGCTCGTGGCGAATAAAACCTACGCGGGCAAGAACCTTTACTCCTTCGACCCCACCAAGGGTGACGGCTATGTCTGGCATTGCCACATCATCGATCATGAGGACAACGAGATGATGAGGCCTTTCCGGGTTGTGAAGTAGCGCAATTATCCGAAAGGATGCGGAAACAAGAACAGTGAGGCACATGATGAGAATGAAGACGGTTGTCCTTTCGATAATAAGCGCTTACTTCATGGTTTCCCCGGCCCTGGCAGGCGATGGGATCCTGCTCAAGGACCAGAGAGCCAAAGACAGCTACAGCCTGGGCTACCAATTCGGCCGCAACGTGGCAGTAATGGAGGCCGACCTAGACACGGATGTTCTCGTCGCCGCTGTGCGGGCAGCACTCGAAGGGAAAAAGCCCCTTATCAGCCTGAACGAGATACGCGAGACCGTGGATGCCCTGCGGCGCAGGGTCCTTGTCACGGCGGCCCAGCGGACTAAGGAACGGGTAGCCGGGAACCTGGAGGAGGCGCAGGCATTCCTCAAGGAAAACGGGAAGAAAGCAGGGGTCGTGACCCTTCCCAGCAGTCTGCAGTACAAGATTATCCGCGAGGGACAAGGGGCCAGCCCGAAAGCGACCGACGGGGTCAGGATACGCTTCCGGGGCACGCTCACAAACGGCGTCCAGTTCGACAATACGATGGACCTCGCCGAAGCTGATGTCCCGGTGATCCCGGTCATGGGACTGAATAAAGGTTTGGCAGAGGCGCTCCACCTCATGAAGCCGGGAGCGAAGTGGCTCCTTTTTGTTCCTCCCGACTTGGGATATGAGGACCGTCAGGCCGGCTCTATCCCTCCAAATAGCGTCCTGATCTATGAAGTTGAACTGCTGAGCGTTGTGGACAGGACAGATGTCAAGGCTACGCCTTGAGGAACTGCCTTTTTCGGAAGCCCGGGGCGGTTGAGAATAGTGAATCGGGACCGGAACAAGAGCCGGTTTCATGCCAGGAACCTATTATAAAGGAGATGTATACTATGAAAAATTCAAAGATTACATGGATAGCGTCGAGCATTACCATGGTCCTGCTCGCTGCGTGCAGCAATGGTGGGAGCCCCAGCGGGAATTCTTCCCCTCCGCCGCCTGCCACCGCCAACTCGCTGGCCATCTCCAACACCATCACGCCAGAGACGAATCCGCTGAATGTGGCAGATACATCCAATTCGATCATGAGCGCCTATACGAACACGGCCGAGAACAAGACCATCATACAGATCTGCAGTGATCAGGATCAGGACAACGACTGCTCGAAACTGGTGATATTGACCATTGACGGGACAACCGCGCAGAATTATCCGATTACTGCCATTGATTCACCGTCACAGATCGTGTATCAGGACGACGATGCTGTTGAAGGAGTCACAAATCATTATCTCAGCACGAGCGGACAGATCAACGTGACCCGCCTCGACAGTAGCGTTGAGGGCTGGTTTACCGCTACCGTTGAATGCAACTCGGGTTGCGTCGGCAGCCGTCCCATAAGCGGATCGTTCAACATCCCCCTGTCGCAATAGGCAGTACTTGCTCTGATCTGGTGAGTTGGTGCCGAAATGAGGATAAAATCCTCATAACCTGAAGGTCGCAGGTTCAAATCCTGCCCCCGCAACCAAACAATCTAAGGGTTACAGGATTTTCCTGTAACCCTTTTTGCATACGGTAGGCCTGCCACTGCGATAAACGCGCAACTGACCATATCCTGAGAATTGCATACCATGGATTATCATGCTACCATTTCGCAAAATTGAAGTTCCGCGGGGTAATCTTTATGAAATGGCGAGAGTGGCTTGAAAAATGGGACATGTCATCGTTGAAGATCAAGGCACCCTTCCTCGACGCGGAGTGGGCTCCGAAAGATGTTGATAGAGATGCTGCGTGGGAGCTGTATATCGAGCTATTAACGCGGATCACAACACAACCCTTACCCAAGGAGTTCGGCGACGAAGAGACAGCATTGAACAGCGTGTACCAACTTTTCCCTTTAAGCCGCGATATTATCAAAAAGCATGGTCGCCACTGTGCCGAGTTTACAAAAATTGCCGTTGTTGTTCTAAATCAGCTCGTCAGACCTTTTGCGGCAAAATGGCATAAAGCTAAAATTTATGGCGAATTGGCGGAGTATGATATGTGCATCGACTTCCGGGCCGAACTCGCCGAATTGCAGGAAAAGCTGAAACGGTACACAAAGATGTTGGCTGACATGGCCGGCGTCGAAGACCTGACCGAAATGGAAAATTCCGTTTGATCCCACGTTCCGAACCCTGAACGTGCCGGCACGACCCTGTTTCCTGACAGCAACCATATTCACGAAATACCCGAACAAGAAAAGGCTGCCTTTCTCGATGAAGGCAGCCTTTCCAAATCCGCTGAAGCCGGGGCATGATCATATCCTCGGCAAAAGTCTCCTCTAATATAACTCTTTCCTATATCTTGTCATCGCCCTGGGGTGGAAGAGTTCGCACCATCCCATCCCCCTCGGGCTGTTATTTCTTGTAATCATCAGAAAGGTAACCAAACCGCACGCCGCCCCACTGTTTGCCGTCAATGATGATCGGGGTGGACATGTCGTTCATGACCTCGCCGGTGTCGCGTATGTAGGTTTGCAGCAGGAACGGCTCCTCATTGGTAGCGGCGCGGATACCGGTCCTGTCGTTGAATATCCGCTTGGTCCGGTTGCCGTCCTTGTCCTTCATCATGTTGCCGGTCAAGGGCTGCGTATAACGCTTGTTATGGCAGGGGCAGTAACCGGAACGGTCGACACAGATGGCATAGAACATGTTTCGGTCCTTTGACACAACCTCCTCCTGGATGGGCGAAATGATCTCATCAAACAACCGGTCAAAGGGGGTACTGAATTTCTGGGGCATGGTGTTCGGGATCGGCTTGTAATCGGTGCTGAAGAGTGCCTCGCGACCTATCCGGCCATCGGCAATGGCGCGTTGCAGGGCACTGACGGCACGATCGCGCAGCTCCATGGCGTATTCCTTGATGGTGTCATGGTAGTTGCCGACCTTGAACTTGCCCACCGTGTTGTAGATCTTTTCCGCGGTTTTTGAAAGCTCCTCGAATGTCGAAAGAGACTTTTCCATCTGCACCTGAATCTCGTTGGATGCTTCGGAAACCTGATGGATCTTGCTGGAGATGTCAACCGTCGTAGCGCTTTGTTCTTCCGTGGCATTCGCAATGGCATTGATCATATCGGCCGATTCGGAAGCAAGGTTCAGGATGGTCGTGATCTGGTCGCTGGCACGGCCCGAGTTTGCGACGCCGTGTTCAACGCGCCCCTTTTCCTGCTCGATGGAGTTCATGGCCTCCCGGATATCCTTCTGGATCGCCT